>Ga0210040_10006229_pt1 | contig 14920 bp, 4 predicted proteins | sample CryGeyCG12114_NA_FD_185462 | JGI IMG/M metagenome (GOLD analysis project Ga0210040, IMG submission 185462) | Groundwater microbial communities from aquifer - Crystal Geyser CG19_WC_8/21/14_NA (SPAdes) (version 2) | ecosystem: Environmental > Aquatic > Deep subsurface > Groundwater | place: USA... | reverse complement strand
AACTAAATTAAATAATGGCGACTATCTTTTTTGCCATCTTCAGAGTGCTGTAGACGATGCAGTGGCAAAAAAACAAACTGAACTTGCAGCTTACAGAAGACGTTTGAAAGAAGAACTGCTCTCTAGGGATGGCTACAAGTAATTAATTTTATCCTTTTTTTTGTCTCCCACTAATTGATTTTTCCCTACTCCTCATTCATGCTTGCACTTGTGTATTTTGAGTAGCAATAGCAATCCAATTCACATCTTCATAGCTCTAGTTTAGTTGGTAAGTTAGAAAGTTGAGGCTACTTACCTGTACTGACTAACTCTCTTCCCTTCCTTGTTTCTTCCGTTCCCATATTTGGTGAATAAGAGTTTTAACAATTTTTTCCCTTTTTTTAGGGACCTTTCTTCCCAAACTCAGTGGTTCACCCTGCAGTTCAAGAACAAAGAGAAGGAAGTGGAGTTCATCAAACACAAAGATCGGTATAGTGGGATGACTTTCATGGCCTGCCCATGCGTACTCATTGCCATCGGACTGGCAACGTTCTTTGTGATCAACTTTACTGCCATTGCCCTTGTGACTATGTTTGTGGGATTTATTTTGTTGGCTGTGTTGAGTGTTTTCTCCTTGTATGAGGATAGTGCCATCAAAACTAGGATCCAGGTGAGTTAATTTACCCTATTTTCTTTGTATACTGCTCTGGGAATTAGGAAAATTAAGTTATAGTCGGTCAGTGAGTACTATTTTTCATTTTTTGGTAGAAGTTTATAGAACTTATACTGAAGTCAAGGCAGAATAGCAATGGCAAATGCAGGCGTTTAGGTTTAACGCCTTGTTCCCAGCAGCGCTCGTAGTTTCCTTTTTTTGGAGCAAAGCTAACCTAATTATGTAGTCTTGTGCGTTTAAAATGGAAAGTTGTATAAACTTGTTAGAGCGGCGTTTAAGCAACCAAATCAATTGGATTGGAATTACATATTTTGAGTATACCAAGTTATTTTCTTAAGCGTTGGTTGTGCTGCATGCTGCTTGCTTCAAGTGACAGAATATGGAAGGTTCCGTGGCCATGTTAGAGTTTTAGTCAGGCCATGTGATGTTTGAAATGGTAGTTGGATATAAATGCATTAGATGGCATTGACTACCCAATACGGAATAGTGAAATTTAGTTGTTTGATTAGATTGTATTGGTATTTTTGGTGAATTTGTTAGATAAATTGAAATTTTGTTAAAGGAAATAATGGTAAACCATTTTTATTAAGAGATTGCTGTTACAAATGTTGAACATTTTTTATAGAATGTGTCCAACATCTTTGCTGCTCTTTTTGCTCGAGATTCGGAACTATGGATGCAAAGATTAATTGTGGTGGTGACAGCAGCTATTTTTACTGCTTCGAATATAATATTTATGGTATTGGTGCTCACAATTTGCTACGATTCTTTTGAATGCAGTTTACAGTTTTTTGTAAAAACTTTATTATCATGTTTTAGCTACCTTGTCTTCGTATGAGACCAACATGTTCAAATATGACCATTGTTGATCGTTTTGGAGTTGCTGATATACATCCTCCAGTTGTTCTTCCCAACCTAGCTGAGCCTTCCTTTTCTTCGCAAGTTAATTCAAGTGACTGTTTGTTTCCAGCCTATGTGATCATTTTTTGTGTTGTTTATCTTCTGTCCATTGTCTTGATAAGCAGTGTGGGATCGTGGTTGAAAATCTTTCTCCTTTCTTCTATCATCATCGCTCATATTGCTTTAATGTTTACCACGTCGCTAGACACTGCTTTGTACTGCACGGAGAAATATGTACTGATAGAAGATCATAGGTAAGAATTTTTACTACGATTTTCCAAAAATTGCATGTGACAAAAATGCAATTTGCAATAATTTCATCCTTTGTAGACTACTTCCTGAACAGTGTTATTTGGGAATCCTGGCTGTTGTAATCCTATTGGCATTGTCATTGCTGAGTAGAAGAGTAAGTCAGTTGAAAAAATATATAATCAGAGTGAATATTATTGAAACGTAAGGTAAATCTTTTTCTCACAATTTAGGTTGAGAAATCATCAAGAGTATTATTTCTTTGGAAAACTGAAGTGGAACAACAAAGGGAGAAAGCACATTTACTGCGACAAAAGAATGAAGCGTTGGTAAGATGAAAACTACAAAAATGTGGTCGTGACTTCAAAACTATATAAATATAATTTTTTTTAAATTATTTTTGTCTTAGGTATACAATCTTTTGCCGCAACATGTAGCAAAACATTTCTTAGGATTAAAAAAACGAAAGCATGAAGAGCTTTATGCTCAGAGTTATTCTGAGGCTGGTATCATGTTTGCGTCCATGCCGAACTTTTCTGGTAAAAATTCGTTATACATAATAAACTAGTGAGAATAATAAAGTAGGGGAATATAATGAATCATCATTTGACTATAGATTTCTATTCCGAAGAATCTGTGAATAATCAAGGGCTGGAATGCCTAAGATTTCTTAATGAAGTCATCTCTGATTTTGATGCCGTAAGATAAATGCAGATTTTTAACAGCTGTATTACAAAGTATGATTTCTATGTACCATTTATTTCTCTATTATAAATTTACTAATTACACTACAGATACTTGAACAACCAAAATTTGATGGTCATATTATCAAGATCAAAACCATCGGATCCTCGTACATGGCTGCAAGCGGTTTGAGTCCATCCAAACAAGCAAAAGTAAGTTTAAATTCTAATAAATCGTTTTTTCTGAGCAAACAAACTGTGAATACAGGAGCGTTACTTTAAAAACTGAATGACACAGTTTATCAAATGGTAAAAAATCATCAAATGGCTAATTTTTAATAAAAAATGCTCCCGCTTTAAGTCGAAAAAGTCAGTTTGATTCAGTTAGTTTTGAGTTAGTTGTTGACTGTGATTGCTTCTAAATGACGCCAAAGCAAACCATAAAAATGTTGTGGAATCAACTACACATAATTTTAATACGGTTCCCTTTTCACAGCCTGATGACCCTTTGGTTGTGCGGTGGATTCATTTAAGCTTACTTGTGGATTATGCCTTTGAACTCCAACGAGTTCTAAAGGGGATCAATGAGCAGAGTTTCAATCACTTTGTTCTTCGGATGGGTAGGCTTTTTTTGCATGCAGGGCAATTCCATAGCTCGAATTTTTATTTTACTGTAAATTACGTTGTTTGTTGAACTTAGGAATCAATCATGGGCCATTGACTGCAGGTGTAATTGGTGCGAGGAAACCAGCTTATGACATATGGGGTAAAATGAGATTATTATATTCAGTACACTAGAGACCAGATCGTAAAACTAGTTAAACATTGGAAAAGTACAATAACAATAAGTCGAAATTTTTTGCCGTAGGCAACTCTGTAAATGTGTCATCAAGAATGGAAAGCACTGGGAAAGCTGGTTGCATCCAGGTATGGGATATTAGTACAATGGCTTTCATACTCATTCGTCTGGTTGCCCAGTTGCCCTTTACATATGTATTTATATGTAATGTATGTACAGGTGACCGAAGATACTTATCATATATTGCGACTTTACGGATACACATTTGAGCAACGGGGTTTGGTCACTGTGAAAGGAAAGGGACAGTTAATGACATACTATTTAATCGGCAAAGGAAAAGAGTTATCTGATGAAAAAATCCAAAACATGATACAAGAAACATGGCCATCTAATAAAAATTAATCGTAAAAATTACTGATTAGGATATTAAGTAGATTGATCTCAATAATACCTAAGAATTTTTTGAACAGTAATTAAATTCTTCCACCTAGTGCTAATCACTCACGGAAATGTGAAATTGACATTTACTACCTTTTTTAGCATGTATTAATAATAATAAAGTTCATCCTGCTACTTTCTCAAATCAAAAACTTGCTATAGATACAACAGTATAGTTTTTTGGCATTGTGTATCGGATCGGATTATTCAGTTCGACTAAACGGTGCATGTTGGTTGGCCATTGTCACATCAAGATTAAAGGCCCGTTATAATTTTAATTTTGTTTTTAGTGTTAAAGTGTTGACCAACTGTATTAATAACAAAATGTCAAAACTTTCTCGCTTCTGTAGGCTAACATAAGTGTCCATCCTGTGAGTACTGTTATTTGTTGCAGGATAATCACATACGCGGTGCTTTCGCAAATGCAAATCCCTGTGGTAAAGCTACAATGTTGAGAGATATGTAAATTGTTCATAGTTTTTATCAGAAGATATCTCCCTATACTGTTAAAAACGTAACTCTTTCTTAGCTAACAGCTGTCGTAACCTATAGGCTATCAGAGGTACGGAATAAACCTAAATTTTCACAATTTTTGATCATTTTTGGAATGTGAAGAAATGTCTGAAAAGTGATTTGTTTGTGAAGGACATATTACGTGGAATCTGCCATAACCTATATCTATGCATCTCTTACCTGTAAGTTCATTAAGCTAAGGCAGTTAATAGTCTTAAAATAATTAAAACCGCACAAGCTGATGTTTAAGAACCTTATTTTTGTGTTAATTTCACAACTTTAGAAATAACTATGCTACTAGCATAACTATCATGTACAGGGTGACATTGACAAAAAGCTAAAACCTTTGGATAATGTATGTGTGCATAGACATCATTCTGCTAAATTCAGAAATGTGGAATAAAAAAGCATTCAATCTTTCCTTCATTTTTATTCGTGCTCTAAAAAATGACCATGTTTTCTATTAATTTAAATATTTTTTTTACATATTACATATTTTACAAAACAGAACCTTTACTTATATGAGTACAAACATTGGATCTTATTTAATTATTATTCCTGTCTGAAGCTCTTGTTTTCACAAGAAAGAAGAAACCTCACGGATACAAAACTGTCATCAGTCTTTGTTCACGATTTCTTTCAGTCTGGTACGGTTTCCCTTATCATTAGATAAGATATTATATTCCTGCAGGAAAAGTTTGTGTACGGAGCGGATTGCGGCTTTTCAGTCTTTTCGCATAGATAACATGGTGTTTATGTCCCACATAATCTGTCGAATGTGGTCTACTTGCTCCTTCAGATGTCGATTACGAATAATGACTTGCTGAAAACAAAATAATGCCATTTTGAAATATTAAACACTAACTAGCAAGTACTAACAATAACAATAGACCAGTCAGTCTTGTTTGCACCCAATTAGCTTGCAATGTGGAAAAAAATCGCTATAAAATCTTTATTAACCAGAAGATTAGCCCCCAACGTTGAGGTTAAAGCGTTGTTCATAAACTTTCAATCCCAAATCCGGATTCGATTTTGAAACACCATTTGGAAATTTACAGGCCAAACTTTCAAACTTGAGACTACTCTCTTTCCGGTTTTTTCTGTTTTCTATTTTAAACTTTTCTACTTTTTCATGCCATGAAAGTACTTGGTAGCATTGTGATTGTGAGCTAATATTTTGGATTCATAATTAAGATATTACGCTAAATTTTTTGAGCCACATTAAGATTATTCCTCTGCGAAAAAACTTCACCAGTCCATTCTAAGCAGAATGCCGTACGCCGAGACATCAGTAAGCCCATAAAGATGCTATTCTGGTTTGCAATAAACTTTAACAGTATACAGTAAGGGATGTAAGCTACTGATCAATGTGATTAACCGATAACTTACGTCCATAGTTTCCCTATATTCTTCCACAGCCATTTTATAAACTTCGGTGTTTCGTTTTTCATCGATAATTACCGCTTCAGTGGTACATTTTGTTAAAATATCTTCCTGATAAAGAATGAAAAATACAAATCAAGTCAAAATCTTCTCAAAAAGAAGTTGGGCTTTTAGAATTTATATTCACAGCTGAATAATTTACCTCGAAATGAGTATCTTCAGAGCTAGGAAAGCTTTCTTCAATTTTGTCATAGATCACCCGGAGCCTTTTGAAATTGGCTTTAATTGTTCTTAAGGTTTCTAGAAACTTAGGTTTACGATCCAAGCCAGCGTGAATCAATTTTCCATCTGGAGGCTACAAAATATTACAGTAAAAATTAGCGATTCTGGCAAACTATCTGGTAAATTCCAATGAGGGTTATTCCAGTTGGAATACACAACGCGTTATTAGTGTTATATTTCCACCTGAACAAGACGAAGAATCTGAAAAAGTTCTTGGGCACGACCTAAAATTTCTTGAACTGTCTCCTGTCCAAAACGACAAAGAGTTGCAGCGTTCAGTTCTTTAGCGGAAGTTTGGGCAGGAGGCATCTGCCCTGCAGCTGGGGCAGGGGGCATTTGAGCCCCTGTTGGCTCACTTGATGAAGAAGTTACATTTTGTTGATTAAATTGGCTTTGTCCTGAAGAAAAGCCAGCTCCAGTGGTAGACTGCATCATATTGGTATAATACAATAATGATAATGTCCACTTTCAACTTGGCCCTTAGAAATCCCTGCAAATCCAGGCAGGTTTTTCCACCTGAAAATCGTACAGTTATCTTTATAATTTTGGCAAGTCTTCAACGAAGCGTTGAAATAAATAAGTTAAAACATTAAAAAAATTGTCAACCTTGGTTTTTGCACCTTATGCTATACGTGCTTTGTTTACAGAAACCCCTTGGCCTACGAGTCGTGAGCACATTAAAATCGAATTATTAACTGGTTCTGAAACTCAAATCAAATCAGAAATCAGATTAGAAAAAAGTTTATTCATTCTCGACAGAAGAGACACAATTCCAAGTTCCAAGTGAAATTCTTCATTGATTTTTCAAAATTAAACGATTGCCGCATTTTTTGTTGCATGAATGATTTGGCGGTACTCAAAATATCGAATTTGTGACAATTTTCTTGTTCTTTCAAGAAATTAATTAAGCAGATATTTGCTAAAAACTGGAGGCCATGTTAAGTAAATTAATCCAGTACCAGTTTTAATGTGCATTGAGCGGCTCAGCTTCTAACGTGAAGGTTACAGTTTGATCCACAATTTATTAATCTTGGACTACTCGCGCCACATCACGGTGGTGTGCATCCTGTTTTCCTGTTCCTCGTGATTTTTGATGAAATGATTTTTTTGGGACAAATTATGCATTAGAGTTTCATAGTGATAACTTTTAACCGTCAGCTAACAACTATAGCAGGTACTGCGTTTTTTAATTTACCTAAATTCCGTTAGCATTTTCTTGTGTAGTAGATTTTCTAATCGCAATCCATGTATCTTGAACAACAGCGTGAATAAATTGTGCATGGAATTGTATGAGTGATGAAAGGGATTTTTTTGCTTCTGAACATTTTTTGCCAACTTTATAAAACCATAATTATGGTCAACTTCAAGACGTTTTTTCAAATATTTTATTTTTATCATCCGCGGACATTAAAGGCTTGACATGGCAGTACGGCCTGAATTGTATATATGATTTAGACCATTTCTGTCATCTTATAGTAACACGCATGCATTTCAGTATGTGGTATGTTCATCATTAAAGTTGTACAAGCACATGTGAATTTGAATCGTAACTTATTCCTAATTACATATATAGGACTGGAATAAATAGTTTATTACAAAGTTGGAGCTATTAATCGCACTATAAAACTATAACTATGTTTAAGCACCCCTCTGCCGTTGATTTTCTGGATTATACTGCTTGAATTTTCAGTCCATCCTAATCAACCTAGTCACGGACGCTGAACAACTTAAATGAGTAATTTAATCTTCTTAAATTTTTGAGCAGATACGGATGACTAAACTTATACGTAAATATTAAGTACGGGAAATTTATACCTAGCCTTACCTATCCGGCGTTTTTCAACATTACTTAACATAGGATGGTCGTATTTCAATTCAAAACATTAAGATATATAAAATAGGAAAAGTCACCTGAAAATACTGCATTTATAATTCTTACATGACTTATTACTATTCGACAGAAATGTAAGAATTCACTATGAAATAGTCTCACGAACGCTTAGTAAGTCTTAATGAATTTTTCCTTGTCCCCTAATTTTGGACGAAATCCAGAGGCAGGATTATTAACATTGCTATTATCTCCTCCAAGGAAAGCATTTAAATCCAACCAGTAATACAGTCCAGATTGATTCTTTTGTGGCTTTACTTGATGGACCATATTGTTGCTCGATTGTTGAATATTCGCCTCTTGATTTCCCCCAGTTTGTGACCCAAACAATCCTCCATTGTTATTCACATGGTTATGTACGGCATTATTAGTATTACTATTTTGGGGATTAGAAAACAGGGACAGTAAGCTGCTGATTCCTGGCGTCGTGGAGCGGGGCACACTTACTTTAGGTTGAGGAGTTGTGGCAGCAGCAGCTCCCAAACTAAACAATTGAGACAGTAAATTAAACGAGTTGTCATTCGCAGCTGGGGCTGTATTTCCTCCTCCATTTTGGGATCCCAAGCTGAGCAATGCCAACAACGGATTCACAGGGTTGCCATTAGTGGAACCTGCTCCACTATTCCCGGCACTTAAACTCAACAAGGATTGCAAAGCATTGGTATTACTGGCAGCTGCAGTTTGAGTTTGTCCACCATTTTGATTAAAGTTGAATAAAGCACTAAACGGATTAACTGGTGCAGGAGTTGGAGCTGGTGTCGTAAACAAATTTTGAAAGAAATTCAAATTATTATTGGCAGCAGGTGTCTGCAGTTGGTTATGTCCTTGATTTTGGCCAGTCAATAAATTCAACATATTCTGCAAAGCTGGGCTCAAAGTCGTAGTCGGAATATTGAAAAATGGTCGCGCTGTTGTTATTACTGGCCGTTGAGTTGTGGTGGTAGTAGTAGTAGTGGTCGTACTTTTAGGCTTCACTGGTTCATTGTCATTGTCAATCACAAGAGTTTGCAACAATTCAATCTCTGCGGAACTGAGTCCCGGTTTCGAAGCCTTTGTTGGTTTCAACAAGGATTCCAAGAGTGTAGCTTGCAACAACTTATTCAATTCAGCTTCATCCAAATTGTCCACATCTAAAATTTCCGTTGGCAGATTTATTTTTGGTTTCTTAGTTGTAGTGCTACTACTAGTTTTAACTGTAGTAGTAGTAGCAATGTCACTCCCTTTTGCTTTTTCAGAATCTTCCAGCATAGAAATAAGTTTGAACAAACTATCCTCTGGGGATTCCGTTGTTTGAGCCACAGGTGCTTCGGTCGTTTTTGCAGGTTTGGAAATAGTTGGTTCAACTCCTGAGAGTTTTGGAATGTCACCCAATTTCACTCCTAACAGCTGCTCCAGGAGAAATTCCTCATCTATGGTTGACGGGATTGTGCTGAAGTCTGGGAAATAATTGGCAGTAGTAGTAGCAGTAGTTCTGCTAGTACTTGTAGGCACAGGTGTAGTAGTAGTACTTCGCTCTTTTGGTTTGCTAGTTTCAGGAATCATTTTTCGTGTTGTAGTAGTGCTTGGAGGACGTGTAAAACTTTGAACACGCGGTTTTTCTGTTGAAGCAGTGGTAGGCGTAGTAGTAGTTGGAGGACGTGTATAACTTATTTTGACGCGCGGCATCTTTGTCGTAGTAGTAGTAGTCTCGGTAGTTGTAGTAGTCACGGGTGCAGTTGAAATTGACACCGTAGGGACGGTAATTTTGACCGCAGGAGTAGTCCGGTCCCGAAGTCTGGTATAAATCTTGGTAGTAGTAGTAACAGGTTGGACAGAAGTTGTCAACTTTGGAATGTAAACTGGTCGCCGTGTAGCTGTCTGAAGATGATTTCGTGAATTATTGTTTGGGAACTTGTTTCCTGTAATTTCATAAATTCTCAATGGAGGAAAAGTGGAAGCCGATGGAGTTGTGTAGTCTTCTGTTGTAAAGTGGGTTGATGTAACAAATTGATTGTTGTTCGAGTTGGTCACTTTGGGGTAAATAGAAACAGAAGATGTAGAGAAGGTTCTCACTGGTATTTTTGTTGAATAAACTTTTGGTTTGGAAGTAGTGGTAGTAGAAATTCGTTGGTTAGAAGGTTTTTTGGTACTAGTGCCAAGAATTATGGTAGGAGTTTTGACTGTTGGTAGTTTGTCCAAATATTTTGGTTCTACCATATCTGCAGCCACATCCTTGGGAATATTAAGTGGATTGTAGTTTTGACTGGTTTCAAACATGGGAACAATAGAAAAGTTAGGATCTTCTTTGGATATAGAAGGGTTTGATGAAATGACTGAATCTTTATTCAGCAATGGGTGCCTCTTGTTTAAATGTGTTGGTAAGAACAGCAAATCATGAGCTATGGGAGCACTACCCAAGTTTCTGCTCAAGTTGTGCGTAACAGCTACGCTCTTGTTTTCTGGCTTTTTCATTTCATTATCAGACACTGTGTCTGAGTTAAACAGAGGGTGAAATATATTCATGTTAAATTGAAATGAGTTTTGCAACTCACTGGATATGGGAGCAGTAGTGTTTATGAATGGATTGTTGGAGCTCGCATCTGCATTCAAATCTTTCAATCTTTCTGCCTCGGCTTCCTCTTCTTCTTGCCGTTTTTCTCTCCAAATGTCTTGTAAATCAATCATTTTATCACTACTCGTAAACTTTGCGGAAATCTTGTGTGGTGATGCAGATTGTTTTGGTATTCCTGAGTCAATGAAATCATCAATGATTGGATTCCTTGTACTTGGCCTTTGAGAGCTACTTTCTGAAAAAATGCATGCTCTAAGATGAGGAAACTTTTCACAATTAACTTTTTTTCTTCGAACTTTTCGAATCCTTCGACCTTTTGGGCCAAAAGTATGATAACCTACACTTTGACTAAACTCAAGCAAATTATTTGACGCACTGGTTTGGAGTGGCTGTTCTGAAGTAATCTCCTCTGTAGCAGGAGTAATGTTTGTGAAATTAAATTTATTATTAGGAACATTTTGAACCGATAAAGCTCTTGTGAAGTCATCCGACCTGGATATCCCACTTTGATGGAATTGTGAAATCAGTAGGGACTGGGATGTAGTCAATTCTTTACCTCCATATCTCTGGGGTATTGCTACTGTCACATGTGTCCCCAAGTAGGACCACAAAATCACTACTAGTAGCACCACTGTTGACGTTGAAAAATGGAGCGAATGTGTGATGAGCACACATTTGGGATTTATGTGACCCATGTTTGCACAGTTTTCTAATTTTGGAATTCAGTTTGCACTTCTTCATTGAAATGGTGGAACTCTGGTAACTGGCTAGGACGAGTATTAAAAGAAGAGCATTTCACTGGGGCTACATGGGACAGAACAATGTTCTCACGACTGCTACTATTTGACACAAGAACGTGGGAGAACACTTCAACTGCTGTATTTAATAATGATGTGACCATTTCAAAATCATACATGTAATAACTACAACTATAGTTAGCTACTATAACTTACTAATCCTGGGCAGTTATTAGGGAGGGTATGATTACTTTTTTGTAATGTGTATTACTAAATGTTGTGTGAGAACTGTTTAAAAAAGTATTAAAGAGAGTTGGTCTGTTCGACACGACAATGTGAAACGTACACGACAGGAGTCTTGATGTGTTGAATGCCATTTATGAACTGTTTTGCAGGCGCTAGCTGAAGGTGTTTTTGGTCAACCCTTGATCTGAGAGTGCAATGCACGTTTTTTCCTATCTTCTTGTTAGTATGAGGCATTGTAACCCTTATAGTTTGTTAGTTGAGAAGGTGATGGGAATATGGGAATGAGCTTGCACAGCATTTGCATGCATGACATGCTAGTACTATTCCTGTTAGATGTGCTGCTGTATGTTTGGGTTGCGTTCTGTTACCAAAGGTTAGAGCAGCCAGCCAGCTAAAAATGTATTAGCTGATTAGCTCACCATATCTCACGGTATGCATTTAGTGTGGTGTGCTGTGCATGTAGGCGCCCCTTCTGCTCATTAATAGGTATTAGATACTCTTTGTTCATCATAATATGTAATGAGTAAGTTAGTTGGCTTGGTCACTTTCTCTTTTTCTCTCTCTGCTAAAGGATAATTTGCACATTTTTATTGATAGAGATTGAGATGGTAGAATGATGCGATGCGATGGACATACCACTGACTGTGTTTCTATACGTGCTCTCATGTGCGTGTGTTTCATAGGTAGGAAATTATCCTAAGTTTTTTTTTTATTTTAATAGTGAGTTGGTTAAAAAAGTTAAAATTTATGCATTTTGTCTCTGAATGCACTTTGGGAGCATTATCTTTAGATTCGGGATTGAGTGTGAAATGTACGTTATTTTATTACTGCCACTTTGTGACACAGGAGAAAAGAAAAATGCTATTAAGAGTCAATTTGTTGTTAATAAATTGCTCTATTTATTTAATTTGCCTGCATTCATTATTTTGTGAATTAGTTATATAAATGACCAATGAACAATAAAGGTTCTTGCTACACGTTAGGCGTCCAATTTTTCTTAATTTGTAAAACCTAACCTACCTCTGCTCGAACAATATTTCTGCACTATATGGTGGTCCGCTGCGTCCTGCGTCTAAACAGTTTGCCGAATGTTTATTATGGTGTATACTCATAATTTGCAAATGCCCTTTGGTCTCACGGCATCTCACGCATACAGTTATTTCACTTCCTTTCCGATTGGCAAGGCTATGTTGTGGCTTGATTTTGGCTACAGTGCCTTTATTAGTTTTCAATCATCCTATCATACGTACTATAGAGTTTGAATGATTAGACCGTAACTAACTTCTGCAAGTCAGTATGAGAATGCAAGTTATATGGAGATAAAAGTTACCTTTCTTTTATAGTGTTATATACTGTGAAGTGATAAATGCCATTATATTGTGGTCTACCATAATGATTAAAGAAAAAAATTGGCAATACTAGTACAGCAGCTAATTTAATTACATGTTATCTTCCATTATTTTTTGTAAAGTTTCCAACAAATTGTTTCAATGTATCATTCCAATGATATGAATGTTACACAACAGATGTGATTAGACCAATAAAAGTTTTAAATAGAGTTTCGTTCTCTGTTGTGTGTATGATGGATGGCTTTTAAAATTTTTAATGAATGAATTCGTATCAAGGAGGTAATCAAGCTGTGCGACAGTACTATGCATTTCACAATTTTTTTTCTGCTGACTAATGTCACTATTGCATGATGTTGAGTACGTTGAGCGGAAAATCTAAATTTTTTACTTGGATGACTATATTACTCTAGATTTGCATGTTAGTCCAACTAAAAGAAATAGCAAATTAATAGCAATGATTATTTTTTAACAGATCGTGTTTCACAACATTTCTGAATGAAATCAGAGCGATATTTATTATGCATGGTGTGTGGACTTGAGTGGAGAGTATCAATCTGACTTACATCATTCATAGGCTTGTGCAGGTAGATAAATGGCTTATGTTATGTGCCCATCACGTAAAGCCCAAGTGGCCGCACAAGTTTGTATTGCAGGAAGGAAGCGTCACAGGAGAATGAACGGTAGGAAAGTTATAGATATGAAATGCTCGTTCATATTCATATCGTTTAGTAGAGTGATTAGTGCAGTTTTCTATGAGATCCAATTTTTCTCATGTTTACGAATACAATAGAAATGATGGAAAATAATATGATTTGTGTGGTTGCAGACAGTCATTATTATAACTGCAAGGCGAACTGTGAGTAAAGATGCAAGGATTCACAGCTCATTTTTTTCACTTCATAGATTTTCATAATTTTTTTTTACCCTACTCTGGTCGGTCAATGTGTTAAATGATTGTAGTTTATTCTCACAAAAATTGCTAAGTGGTATTTAGTACCAATCATTGTTACATTTTGTTATGCCTGTGTGTAACTTAACTTCTGTGGAGTTGCATAAGCATTATGTTATTAGCTATTGAAATACCAGCCTTAAAGAACTATAAGTGCTCCAATTAAGTTAGCATAGCTTGCAGCATCAATGCAGATTTTCATTATTTAGTTGGAGAGATGGACTGTAGTCTTAGAACTTGCATTTAAAGTTATAAAAACTTTACATCAATTGCAATACAGATTAGGTTTGTATCCTTTGATTTTTTCAGGTTGTCCACAGTCAAAGAATCTTTACACGATAGCTTTGAGTAGAAAAATTCCGCTCGACAAAATTATAAACCCATTTTGAATTGTTTAGCTATAGTTAGTAGATTCACTAATTGAATAGTTGTGCCCAAACTATGTAGTCCAATCTGTGAAGACTTTTTGCTCTTAATAACTTTGACCATAAGAGATTTCATGCATGCACCATATCATCATATTATGCATGTACTATTTGCAGAACACAAAAGAGCTAAAATAAAATGTACTCATTTCATAAATTTCCTTATTGAGTGCACTGCGTCAGTGGGATAGGCGTCTTAAAACTACCAAACCACAAACATGTATGTAATTTCCTGTATTGTGCTCGTTTTAAATTGTGCAGAGATTGCAGATATGAACTAAATTTCGGTGGAATATGGATTTTTAGTTTTGAGAGTATTTTTATTCCTAATATAAATCAGCATTGTTTTGTAGGATTACGGTCTTCATTTACTCTCCTCCCAATCATCACTTAATTAAGCACAAAACAAACACCAGTTGCTCGCAAAATGTAAAACCTTGCATATATGCACACTATGGTGGTATGCACGAGTAACTTGTGTAAAGTGATGGTTGGATTGCGCTCATGTAAATTTGAGGAAACCATCTACTATGTATTCTACATATCTCTTCAAGTGTAAATGCAGTGCATATAGTTAAGGGTGTGCATGTAGATTGGGAAACCATCACGAGAGTTGAGTTGTCATATTTTTGAGACCATAGCTTTCTTATATTATATTCTACTTGATGAGTCCAATCTGAAACAATGGTCATTTAGATGAGAGAATTGTGACAATTGATTTTGGAGATTGGTGCTCCCTTTTGTTATCGTATGTAAAATGAATCCAAAGTCTCGAGAGAAATTTCAAAAACACTGGTCATCTTCAACTGTCAACTAACTAAACTAACTAACCTAATGTAGTATATTCCACCGCATTTGGGTCATGCTACGATTAAT
>Ga0210040_10006228_pt1 | contig 14920 bp, 4 predicted proteins | sample CryGeyCG12114_NA_FD_185462 | JGI IMG/M metagenome (GOLD analysis project Ga0210040, IMG submission 185462) | Groundwater microbial communities from aquifer - Crystal Geyser CG19_WC_8/21/14_NA (SPAdes) (version 2) | ecosystem: Environmental > Aquatic > Deep subsurface > Groundwater | place: USA... | reverse complement strand
TAAAGTCGACGGAGTACCTTTTACTAATATCTTAGTTATTACCGATCGCCTAACTAAGATAAGGTACTTTATACCTTATAATTCCGTAGACGCAGCCTTTACTACTAAGTACTTTAATTATCATATCACTCGGTTACATAGGTTGCCCCTTAGTATAACCTCTAACCGAGGTAGCGCCTTCGTATTCGCTTTCTAGACCCGTCTTTATAATAAATTAAAGGTAAAACGATAGTTATCTACGGCCTACTACTCTAAAACTAACGGATAGAGTAAAAACTCTAACTAGAGTATAGAATAATACTTAAGAGTCTACGGTAACTACCTATAAGATAACTAGGCTAAGTAGCTATTAATCGCTAAGTTCGCTATTAATAACTACGAATTAGAAACTACTAAGACCTCTCTCTTCTTCGCTAACTACGGCTATTACCCTCGCTTTAAAGTCGAGCTAGAGATTTTTATACTACCGATCGTAGCTAAAACTCGCTTCGACTATTAAACTACTAATTAATTCGCGAATACTATACGAGAAATCTACGATAGCCTTCGCGTATAAATAATCCTAGCGTAGGCGCGCTATACGAAATATTCTAACGCTAAACGTCGTTCCTTACCTACGTATCGAGTTAGCGATAAGGTTTAGCTAGATATTAGGAATATTCGAATAAAAAGACCGATAAAGAAGCTTAATAATAAAAACTTCGATCTTTATAAGATTAGTAAAGTTATTAACCCTATTACCTACCGACTTAATCTCTCTAAAGATATAAAGATCTATAATATCTTCTATACCTCCCTTCTACGACCTACGATTACCGAAGGCTTAACGAGTTAAATATAGCCTCTCTCTCTACCGATTTACGTCGAGAGAGATAAATCAGTTAAAGAAGAGTAAGAAGTCGAGGTAGTACTAGACTCTAAGAGGATAGAAAAGAAAAAGCGACTACGCTATAAGATCTAGTAGGCTAGGTATAAGCTAGACTAGCGCTAGGAAGTAGAAGTACTACCTAGCGTAGCTAACTTAATACTATAGTTTTATAAATAATACCCCTAGAAGCTAGGACCTCTAGCTAACTACGATTTCGGTATAAACGAATAGATTAAGATACTTAGACGTACAGCGCTACGGTTTAAGAAAAAGAAGGACTAATCTACGATTAGAATACTATTAGTACTAGCGAGGACAATTAGATTTAAACGAAACGACTAGTAGTAGCTTCGCTTAATATAAAACTACGCTCTACTTAGGATTATTAACTATAAAGAAACGATCTATTTACGGCGTTACCTAAGAAGGGACTAAGGTAGTCGCCGCTATTAACTAGGTTAGTCCTTACTAGCTAATATAATAGGGAGGTTTTACCCTAACGTAGAATACCTATTAAACGAGTATAACTCGTATTAATAGGCGCCTTTACTCTATTATACGAGTTTTCTAGTGCCTTAAGAACCTTTAGAATAATCGGTAATTACTCGTAACTATACTGATATAGCGCGTTACTTAGTATAGCCGTTTCTTTATACCCTATCGATAAACTAGCTTTACTAACCGTAGGTAATAGCAGTAAATAATAAGAAAATAACGACTAATAGAAGGTTAGGATAAGGTAGCTCTAGTACTTTATAGTACCGAAACTAGGCGATTTAATAGGATTTACACTAAAAAATAAGTACTATAGCTAGGCCGCGTACCGCGATTACTATAGTAAGAGGTCTAGGATAGACCTATTCGAAGAGGGGGGTAATATTATAGAGTGCCTTCGTACCTTAGTACCTTAGCGCCTTATACTCTACGACTGCGACTATAGTACCTCGCCCTTCTTACTACTATAGTCCTTTCCTCTTTATCTAGCAATTTATTAATTTACCTAATCTTCGATCGTAATAATAATAGGTAGCTACTTAGCCTAGTTATTTTATAGGTAGTTACTATACGCTTAAAGGTATTACTCTATCTCTTAGTTCGAGTTTTTACTCTAGCCGTTAGTCTCGAGATAATAAGCTATAAAGAGTTAGCGTTTAATTTAGAGTTTATTGTAAAGTCGAGTCTAGAAAGCGAAGATAAATACGCTTCCTCGATTAGAGGTAACGCTAATAGGTAAGCTATAGAGCCGAGTAATATATTAATTAAAATATTTAGCGGTAAAGGCTACGTCTATAGAGTCGTAGAGTATAAAGTACCTTATCTTAGTTATACGATTTATAATAATAAGAATATTAGTAAATAGTATACCGTCGACTTCGCTTAGCGAAAGCTCGATAATATAATCTATAGTAATATATTACTAGGGTTTCTTAGGCGCTTATAGTTACTATAATCCTCCGGTATAAGTATTATAAAACGCTTTTAACCTCTTATAAATATAGTAAGCGTTAACGTAAGTAACGATATTTACGTATATTTCTAGCTAGAAGTAGTATCGCTAAACTAGCTTAAATATCTTAGCTCGTTCGAGATAGCTAGCCGTAGAAGCGTCGTAGTGCTTATAGATAATAGTAAGAACTAGGTCCTTATCCTTTAGTACCTATAGTCTATTAAAGTAGTAGAGTCGACCGTCTCTAAAGGTATAGTTAGCTAGAGAAAGTCTATATTTACGAAGGAAGTTCGAGGTCTCTTTTCGAAGGACGCCTTATTCCTTAAGGTAACTTAAGAGATCTTAGATAATTTTATCTTAGTTATAGGCTCGTTTAACCTATTATATTATAGATAGAGCGCTTTTTTATTCGTCGAGTACCTCTAGCTCTTAGGTAATAGCTATAGCGATATAGACCTTCTCGATAAGTAGTACTAGTACTCCTTTCGCTAAATTATAGAATTTAAGTAAGGTTTAATACTAGTAGAGGCGTCTCTTATTATCTTTAAATTAAAGTAGATTATTAGACCTTTTAGTTAAGCTATTAGGTTTAGTTCCTTACTTACTAGGTCGGTACTAGATCTAGAATTAGAACTTAAAGAGGAATTTTAACTACCTTACTTATTTATAGTTAAGTACTTTAGTAGTTATAAAGTATTTAAGAGACTAGTAGTTAGTAAAAACCTTTACGAGTTTATTAAAATTAGTACTTATAAGTTCGAGTCTCTATTCCTTAAAGGCTTTAACGATAGCGAGAAGTTCTTTATTATATATTTCGTAGTTATATTCTTAAGAGGATATCTTCTTAGAGAAGTATACTACTAGTTTAAGAACTCTATTAACTATCTATAAAAGAATACCGGCGACTATATAATTAGAGGTATCTATCTCGACTTAACTCTTCGCGTTAAGATTAAAGTAAGCTAGAACGAGTTCCTTTACGAATATAGCCTTAAGAGAGTTAAAGGCGTATTAATATTTAGGTCGCTAAGCGAAGACGATAAGTTTATTACCTTTATTTTTCGTTTAAGTAAGGTTAATTAAGGGGAGTATAATAGACTTATATCCGTAGATAAACCTTTAGTAGAAGTTAGTAAACCCTAAGAAGAATTATACGTCCTTAACGTTACGCGAAGTAGACTAGCTTAGGATCGTTTCGACCTTTACTAAGTTTATTTTAATACTATTAGTAGTTATAATAAGACCTAGGTATTTAACCTCTTAAACGTAAAACTCTAACTTATTAATATTAATATAAAGGCCTACCTTTTATAGTTAAGAAAGGATAACTTTAACGTAACGATAGTGTTCTTCTAGGGTTTTACTAAAGACTAGAACGTCGTTAAGGTACGTAGTATAAAACTTATCTAGGATATTCTATAAGGCCTAATTAATATAGCTTTAGAAACTTAAGAGTACGTTATATAACCTAAAGGGTATAATAGTATATTCGAATTATCCGAATCTTATAATAAACGTAGTCTTTTATTCGTTACCTTCTTTAACTCTTAGTTTATTAAAGGTAGCTATAATATCGAACTTAGTAAAGTATTTAGCTTTATAGAGTTTATTAAGCGTCTCTTAAATCCTTAGTATTAAAAATCGATTCTTAATAGTAATAGCGTTTAGGGCTCTATAGTCTACGTAGAATTAAAGCCCTCCTCTTAATTTCTTTACTAGGATAATAGGAGACGTAATAAGCGATAAGGAGTACCGTATAAAGCCTTTAGTAAGGTGCTCGTTAACGTACTTCTATACGGCCTTTAGCTCCTCTTACGTTATCCTATAAGCCTTCTTATAGGGAAGTTTATAGACGTCGCTTTTTATTAAATAGATTTTATAATCTAGCCTTAATTAATAAGCTAGTAAGGCTTTCGCAGCCTACTTTAAGGTAAGATTAAGGAATTTATAGTATTTCTTTAGTATTTTCTATTTAGGGTTAGTAGAATCTTTACCGTTTATAAACTTCTATAGGTCTATAGAATTAAGTACGTAGTATTAAACCTTAACTAAGTAGTAGCCGACGCTATATATATCTAGATCCTCTATATTAGCGGTAGGGTTTAGGTTCTTAGGCTATAGTATAAAAGCTTATAGCGATTAATTCTTCTTAAACGATAGAAAGTTATAGAACTTAGCTATAGAGAGTATTACTACCTAGGTACTATTAATAACCTTAAGCTTCGGCGAATACTAATATTTATCGTAACTAAATACCGTATACGATTAACGTATAGGTAAATAGGTTTAGTAGTAATTTAATATAAAATATATAGTACGAGTAAGTATATTAAAGGTTACTTCGTACTTATATATCTATTTTATCTTTAGGATTATAGAGTAGGCTAGTTTTAAGGTAATATAGTATAGGAGTCGTTCGTAGTATATACCGATATATAGCTTAACCTTAGTATAATAGGTTATAAGTATAGATTATAACGAATTAGCGAATTCTAGTATAACGAGAGAGGGAAGTTACTAGAGTAAGATATCGTACTTACGCGTAAAAGTTTAATCTAGAAAAAAGACGGTAGTACTTATATTAAAGAGGGCCTTATTTAGTATAAGAGTACGCTCGGACGCGGTAATAGTATAGAGAAAGACTAGGTACTTACTATAGTTTATAGTTATAGCCGAGGTAGTAACCTTTTCTTATAGCTCCTCGAGAGTGTAATAAGTTAGCGTATAGGTAACCTAACTAGGCGGTATAGTAGAATAAAGAAAGTCTTTCTTACTACGAAGACGTTTATTTATCTCGCTTTATACGTACTTTTAGTTTAGCTTATCGCGCTACGGTAGTAGTCGCTTTATCTCGCGCCTTTAAGATAAGTCTATTAGTTTTTTAAGTTATTAACCTTAGAGGTAGCGAGTTTATTAGCGAGGAGTTCGATAACCGTAGCGACGCTTTCTTTTTCTCGTTATAAGGTAGACTATTAGTAAAGTTCGTAAACTAGCTTATTAGAGCGGTAACCTACCTTATAATAAGCTTAATACTTCCCTTCGTAATTAAGTTATTCTTTCTTAATTACGGAGAGTTTAGGTAAGTTCTTAAACTTCTTAAGAAAGAATAACGATAATCGAGAGTTATTATTACTCTTAGCGGAACTAGCGTTCTTCTTAAGTACTAGTAGGTTAGTAGAACTAGTTTTATTCTTACTAGAGTTATTAGTATTAGTTCGTAGGTAAAGGTAGTTGAATTTTAATAGTACTATCGACTATCAGCGATACTTAGCGACTATATTCTTAATTAAGGTAAAGGTCTTATCGTAAACCTTACTAAATAAGCATTTAGATAACTTCTTAGTAAGGTTATAGATCTATAGTCGCTTAGGGATATTAAGAATTAGGACTAGTCGCTTCTACTTCGCGTAGAAATCCTTAAATATCTCGTTATCCTTTATCTTTAATTCGTTTAACTCCTCTTATACCTTTACTATACGATTAAAGTCGAGAAACTAGTTATTTAAGGCTTCCTAAACCTTAGATCGATCGGTAAATTTATTAGTAGCGTTTAGTATAGAGAAGTAGCGAGTACGTAGTTAATTAAATACCTTATTATTCGTTTAACTAATAATATAAAGGATTACTAACTCCTTATCGGCTTTCTTATAATATTCTCGATCGATTAAGAGTTTATATAATATCTTTAGCTTTTAAGGCTTATACGCGTTACGATCTTACCTAGAGAAGATAATAGGGTTAGAGACGCGGACTTTATATTAGTAAGCTACGCTAGAGAGATTCGTTTATCGAGTAGGCGATCGTAATTAACGATAGTAGTCGTAATAAGCTCTTAAGTTAGTATAACTATTATTAATATAACTTATATTAATAGAATTAAGGGCGAACTTATCTAGCGTAGAGATAGAAGGTATTAAGATCGCTACGTTCTTTTATAGCTAAGCGATAGTAACTTATAGGGAATTAATCTAAGACTAGTATTCCTAAGCTTACTATTTATATATCGCTTAGTTCTATTTATAGGTACGATAATAACCTCGAAGCTAATCGATCGCTTTAGCTAACGCGGCCGTATCTTTTTAAGAATCGGTAACTTAGTTATTAAGGAGCTTAATTTCTCGCTTATACTTATTAACTTAAGCCTATAGTCGTCTTACGATATTATTCTATTCGTAGACGTTATAGGCTGCTTAGGTAAGACGACCTTTAGCTATAGCGGCTTAGGCTAGCGCGTTGCTATTCTTAAGAAAGGTAGTTTCCTAAGTACGTAATAGTCGATATAATATTTTATATTACTCTATAGGGTAGTCTATAACTTTCTAAATAAACTTATTTATAGAATTAATATTTATTTAAGCGAGCTCGATATCTTCGATAAGAGTAACTTAACCTTAAGGTCCTTTAATAACCTTCTTCTATTTATCTCGTTTCTTCTTAATAAGAAACCCTAGTTAAAGAGTATATATATTAATATTATTATATTAATATAAGAAAGTAGTATTAAGTATTCCTTTAGTAAAATCTACGTTACCTTTAATATTATCGACGTTAAGTTCTATAACTACCTAGTTATTAAATAAGTAAGGGCGCTTTAAGGTACTAATTAGTAACTTAGACTCTACTTATTCGCTAAGTAGCGTATTTCGGCCCTAATCCTCGATTAAGAGCTATATAGTCTCTTAAGTATTAACTAGTTCGACCTTCTTTTTTATTCGAAGAGGATCGAATTATATAATAGGTTTAGCTTTAAGAGTTAGGTCCTTATCTTCGAAGCCTAGGTAACTAGATCGCTATCTAGACTATTACCTCGTAACTCTCGAAGAATAAGTATCGTTAACCTTAGCTTATATACTACGACTTCGTCCTCTTATAGGAGCTATTGAGTAGGTTCGATTATCTATTATAACCTAAACGAGGTTTTTCGGTTTTAGTAGAAAGGTAGTAGGAGAGAGAGAAGTTGTAAAGGTACGACTAAGATTTCTTTTATAGGTCTTTAGTTAGTTCGCGTCGTAATAACGCCTCTCGATATTACTTCTTTAATATCTTTTCCTTTTAGTATCTAGTAATAGGACTTATCGGTTAAGGCGCTCTATTAGTAAAGCGTTTCGACTAAGGTTTTCGAAGTACGATCTATCGCGTAGTTCGATAAGCGAATTAAATCCTTCTTAATAGGTATTAATCGTATCTAGAGGTTATAAATCTAACCGTAGGTATCGTAGTATCTCTATAGGCGATCTAGTAAGATATTACGATTAAGGATTAGGTAAATTAATAAATTACTAGATAGAGAGGAAAGGACTATAATAGCGAGAGGTACAAGGTACTATAGTCGTAGTCGTAGAGTATAAGGCCGTAAGGCATTAAGGCCTTATAGGTAACTCTATAACACCGACTATATTTATCTCTCTTCGCTAAAATCTATAGTATATATCCTCTATAAGCGAGTTATAGCTTAGTATCGTACGTAGCCGTTTATCTATACTATAAATAACTTATTTAGTAATATTAGCCTTACTCGCGTACTACTATCTATTAATATTAGTATTTATACTACCTTCTAGAAGAACGCGCTTAGGATTTTACTAATATTATAAGCTATTAGGTATAGGTTTTCGGACTTAGTACTAGCTAATAAGATTACCTACTACGTTACTAACGGCCTTATTAATATAATACTATAAAGGAACTACTTATAAGGTAAGTTAGTAGCGTTTATTACTATAGTATACCGACTCGAGTTAGTAGTAAGTATATACCGTAAGGCGAAGGCTCTCTACGGTACTTAAACTACTTTAAAGGGCTTTAAATATATCTAGATATAGTAGCTAACCCTTATAGTCGATTATAATAACTATATAGACTCTATAAATACCGCTAACTACCTATAAGCGATAACTACGATCCGGATAACCTACTAACTTAAGTAGATAAAGAAAATACTCGAATTTATTATTAATCTATACTAGGTAAATATATACCTTATATAAAAGAGGAATTATAACTCCGACCGCGTAGATAAGCGCGTATACTATATATTTATCCGAGAGCTCGTAGAGAGGCTACTTTATCTTATAAGCGACGATTATAAGCTAATTTAGTAGTAGAAACGTAAGTATTATATATAAAAGAGCTACTAAACTCGAGGGTATACTAAGCGTTAACCTCTATAAGAAGTTACTAACTACGTAACGAGGTTTTATATAAATAAGACCTATAACTACTATAAATAGTATAAAAAGGCGTTATACGTTAGTAAAGGTTACTAGATAGCTTATTATAAGGCTAAATACCTTCCTCTACGGCTGAAGGAGGATAGGTAGCCCTAGGAGTAGTAGTAGAGGTAGTAGGCTATTTAGTATAAGAATATAATACTACGAGTTGTCTATATTAATCTATAAATAGCAATAGTTATCGACGTATACGAGAAATCCTCTCTTAAGTAGTAGTATCTTATAATCTCTACGTATATAGGCGTTTTAGGTAAGTATATAGTAGTAAGAGCTTATCTTAGCGGAGTAGGGAAAATGTCCATTTTTGTACGCGAGGGGGATAAATCTGCAGCTAACTAATTTAAAACGAAGGCGATGTCGTTCTTGACCGGTTCGGTTGGGTCCTTGTACTCTCAAGCTCGCTTGTCGTAAAACGTGTACATCGCTTCAACCGCGTTGACTATCATGGACGGTATTGCTCGAAGTCTGTTCTAGAATAGTGGTTTTTGATTTAGAGTCCAGCGTGCTCGCCTAAGCATCACGATTTACTGCTAACAGTTTGACACACCAAGAGACGAAGCAGAACTTGAGCATTGTGCTGGTCTGCCTGCCAAGAGCACTGGGCTGCTGCCTAGAAATAGCGCAGCGTCACGACGCTAGAGGTCCGGTGCATTGAGTGCCTTACCACGGGCAGTGGTAGAGTGCACTGCACTTTTAGCGTCCTAGAGGTGGTGAGAGATCACTTCTTGCCGCTAACCCTACAGGGCTCGCCTTCACATGCGTGCTGCCAACACGATACCTGTTATTTCTTGCAAAATGAGATTCCTGCACAGTAGACGATATCGTCCGTGCAGTCTGGACTTGCTAAGGCAAACTCAAGTTCAAGTCAGCGAGATATGTTTTCCTGACGAAACCTTCAGTTTTACACACAAAATCATCATTGACGCTCGCTCTTGATCTTGGATATTCTACCCGTGGTACTGGCTGAGGTTGCTGCACCTGCCATCCTCAGTTTGCGCCCCTGCAACTGCTGCATATCCTGTAGTATCCGTCAGTCATAGATCTGCTTATGAACAGAGCGGGACCTTACCGTCTCAACAGTGTTGCGCACGATGTACCTCGTCACAGTGACTTGCTTCTTCTGACCGATCCGCATTGTCCGCCCAATTGCTTGTAACTCAATACTTGGGTTCCATTGTGGTTCAACAAGGAAAACGCGGTTGGCTGCAGTAAGATCGAGTCTTTGAAAGTCAGTTCGCTTACACTAGCAGATTCTCAAACACAGTGGTTAAAGGCAAATGATCACTGATGGAATGGAATACAACGTAAGCTTACCCAAAAGCACCCACGCCTGTGGTCATGATCAAGACAGGCAGATCGACCTTATTTCTGAACTCATCTAAAACCCGTTGTCGCTGGCGAAAATTGTCAGTTCCATCAATGCGCACAAAGTCTATTCGATGCTCGCGTAGGTGCAGGCCGACAAGATCCAACGTTGTCGTCCAGTGTGAGAACACTATGCTTGTATGGTTGTTAGCAGACGTGGAAAACGCGAAAATTGTTCACGGCGTTACCTTTTGTCTGTGGATTTGGCAGTTGGCAAGTCCTGCATAAGCGCTACCATCTTCGAGGAATGGCCGTTGGGACGGAAGTAGCCCTCCCTTGAGTATTGCATGGCATTGACCTTGTTACTCCTACCTTTGTTTCTTTGGGAGCCGGGGATCTCACAAAGCGGACAGCGATCGCCACCTTCCTCTTGGCATTCCGAACACATAACGTGCCTACACAATGCTTGGAGCTTGCATGCTGATTCTAGGTCCATAACAGGTATCTCCTGAGTGCAAGCGGAGCAATGTACTTCACTCATCCGGCCAGCGAATGCCAATGCATCCTCTCGCATGTCGATATCGAGGCGTGACTTCGCCCAATGAAACTGATGCTGAAAAGTGCCGTGGTTGCAAAGAAGTCGCTCTTGCAACTGTGCCTGGAACATTCCGAATCTGCTGTTGTCTAGAGAGTTCCCAACAATGTTTTGCATCGCTCGCTTCATATCCTGGTGGGTTTTAGCGTACTGCATTTGCTCTTCCATGGTGAAATCCACATAGTGTATCAGCTCAGTCATGTCCTCCAGGTCCAACAAGACCTTCGTCCGTCGGACACAGAAAGAATCAAGCAATTTAGCGAGATTCCGCTGAGCCATTAGCTTACCGCTTCCGCTTTCGCTGAACGGACCGGATACACGTTTTCGGAATACTCCTAGGTGGTCGAATGGAGAAATGCGCAAAAATGCAAACAGGGCGCCCAAGTCCTCCAGACGGTTCTGAATCGGTGTGCCTGTAAGACACCATCGAAACTTTGCGTCCAATTCAGCGACACGTTTGTGCAGATAAGTGGTAGGACTGCGGATGAAATGAGCTTCGTCGAGGATGATGCGATACCAAGCAATGTCTCGGATAACGGCCTGCCGACTTGTGTCCTTCTCGTTCCTATTATGATCAGCGAGGAGGGTGTGATATGTAGTAAGCACTACATCATGATTGGCAACGAAGTCGGCATTTTGGGGCCTTTCATTCCCGTGATAAGAGAGCAGCCGTATGTCGACATGGAGTCTGTCCACGATTTCATCTGTCCAGGTCTTGAGTAGGAGTGGTGTTGGCACGACCACCAAGGTGGCGCAAGACAGTCGCTTGGTGGGCGCTATGCCTTCTTCGATGTGGGTCTCTTTGTCTGAAGCCCAAACAGCAGCGTCTTCGAGAGTTCGCACAATGAGTGCTACCATTGAAAAGGTTTTGCCCATGCCCATTTCGTCTGCAATTATGCCTCCTCCAGTCTCCAAGGGTAAAGTCCTAGACTTAATATCCGCAACGTCATGATGAAACCAGGTGTTCCCCTCGTGTGTCACTTCTCGCCACAACCGATATTCGGCTGGGACGGGCCCTTTCTCACGCTGGATCATGAAGTCTAAGCCCTTTTCTTGATGTGGCAATAGCTTGGTTTTGAGACGCTCGTCTCCAGCGATGCCTCTGAGTTGCGTATCTCTGGTCAACATAGAATACACCTCAGTGAGCGAGTCTTCTAGAGTGGCATTTGCAGCAGGTACCGGGTCATCTGCCGAGTCACGAATATCCTCACTACCCGATCTATCATCAACTGTGAGGAAGTGAGGATTGCGATAGGTACACTGTGGCTCATGCCAATCAGGTCGCTGCAACCAGATTTTGTGACGAGACAAGCAGCGCCCGACATCTATCGCTGAGTGGTCAGATCCATAGACGTTGATGTTCACTCTGGTGTGGGCTTCTCTCGCTGTTTTCGCTGTGCTAATGTCACTAGAAGAACGACTGGTCAGTCTAAGACCCATGACTCCTGGGAGAAGGAAGCTGAAGGTTGAAGTTAGATGTAAGCGCAGACAGCTGTTATACTTGTGAAGTGCGGACAATAGGAGCTCGCAGCTGCACCTACTCCAAGATGTTCTTTTTGTTCACCAGTGCCATCAGGTAGATTGTCCGCGTCTCGATGAGTGTTTTGAGACCCTCGATAAGCTGCACATTGAGCTGGGCGATTGGAGGCTCACCGGGCACAGCTAGGAGTAGCTGCCCATCGTCGCAGATGACGTCCAGCAAAAGATGCGAGCGTACAGTCTTCACGTTTGATGCTTGCAAGCTCTTGCTGACCTCCGCCATGTTGCCATGCAACTTACATTGTGCTCGGTAGATCTAGACAGGTCGCAGGACCATCGTCAGTCATCGGTCAATATCACTGTTTCATGCGTCGTCGAGACCAGCGACGGACTACTCTACCTGTCCTTGGAGACTTACCATGCCATAGCACAAGTTCAGATCCCCTCCAGTGTGTCCATCCCCTTCTGCAACTTGCCCGTCAAAATTTCCATCGAAGCTTGTGTCATTGGAGTAGTCCCAGTGGACTCTCTCTGTCGCCCAGGATTCGACAAACGTCTCGGCCTGTAGATTCAAATCGACATCGAAGTCGATTTCTAGTTGTTCATCGTCATCAAACGGCACCCCGATGACCTCGTCCCAAATATGCTTCCAACCCCGATCACTGTATGAGGTTTCCTGGCTGGCATATTGCGGATTTGTAATGCGAGAGCGCTGAGAAGAGATGGTAGAGGTAGACAACATGCTTAAATCTGAGCTCTCGCGTTCGGAGACGAGACCTCGCTTTAATGATGTCATTGCTGCTGATCGACTGGGGCGCGATGGGAGGGATTTGAGCATAGAACTACCATGGTCATCGACAGACGGTTCACATCAAGTGCCTCGTTACATGATGATAAGTTACAAGGACATGCAACGCAGATAACGCCTTGTCGTGCAAGCGCCTGGCCGGCTGCAGGTTTCATCACCAACAGCATGCAGCCTTGCTTTGGTGCAGGCGCACCTCAGCCGCAAAGTCCTGGGTCAGTCTGCCTTGCTAGCGACGAGGACGAGATGCTGCACACTCCTGTGCTTTGCTTTTTGGGGCTTGACTCCCTTCAATAAGCCCTCCAGCTTAGCTCCATGCTCTGTCATATTACCTCCGTCTTCATACAGCCTTTCTTCCAGGAGCAGCTCAAAGCCACAGTCTCGATGAACCACGCCGTCACAGACCCCTTACTGCTTCCCCCTTTCCTCGACTTCGCGCATGCATCCTATGGTGACTCGCAGCTTCATCGACCTCCTCTGACGCACAAAGAGCTGGGCGGTCATCGTGCTACTTTCAAAGATGTAAAGAATACTCTCGCGACCATTCAGTCAAGGCAAGATGCACAACGGGTGATGATGAATTTGACAAGGATACAGCCGTTTCTCTCGGCCATGCTTGCATACTCAGAAGTCGTGCACGTCACTCACGACGCGTCCGAGTGTATCGCAGCTATCTGGGGCTCGCTGAAGCTCATGCTCGAAGTGGCTCATGCTATGCCGAAGGCCTTCGACAACCTGCTCGAAGCATACGAACAGCTAGGAGAGGCTACTCCGTCCTTGGGCCAGAAGCAAAAAGTCTTCGAGGTACATCCACGGCTAATCAAGATTGTGGAGTTGATGTACGCCGATCTTTTAGAGTTCCACGAGCATGGCATTGCCATCTTCGATCGTCCAAGTAAGTACGAAGCTGTCGATGATCGTCAAGCTGACCAGCCCCATAGAATGGCGACAGCTCTTCGGTGCAAGCTGGAAAGATCTGATGCCGCGTTTTCGTGCCATTCTCAAGAACCTTTCTCGGCAGAAAGAGTTGATTGAGTCGTTTGCGCGCCAAATCACCGATCCCCTAGAGCGTAGCCAAGTTCAACCCACAATCAACGTGCAATATATCGCGGGACATATGTACGAACACATTGATGTCACTGGTAATGGCCAGGCACATATCGGTGATTATCACGGTGGCTGTCAAAGCTCAGAGGACAGTAAGAATTCAATTCTCGAACAACTTGCAAGTTTGCAGCACTTGTTGAGCGACACAAGAGCCCACATTGATCAACAAGAGTGGGCGAGACACGAGGACCAACTCACCAGAGTTCGTGATTGGATAGCCGGACCTCGCGTTGCCGTCCACCATGAGCGAGCATACCAGATACATTCAGAATATACAGGCACGGGTTTGTGGATATTGAAAGACGATCGATTGCAACACTGGTTGAACGAAGACTTACCTCGCAGGCCAACATTATGGATGCACGGCATCCCGGGTGCAGGTCTGTGTTCATAGTATGAACTCGACATTGGACTAACTTAGAACTAGGGAAAACAATCCTTGCTTCTGTTATCATTGAAGCTTGTAAGGAGGTTCTAGACTCGTCCACTATCTACTTCTACTGTCAACATGACAATTCCGACACGTGTACTTCGACCTCAATCCTGAAGGGGCTACTGTCTCAGGCCATCGAACAGCGTCGAGATCTAGTTCCTTATTTTGACGAGCAGAGACAGCTTGGTGGTGGTCCTGTGCTTGAGCTAGAGAGCCTAGCACGACGATTGATGGAGACTGTTTGTCAAGGGGCCAACCGAACATACATCATCATTGACGGCTTGGATGAGTGCACATTGGACAATCGTTCTCAGATCCTGAACTTCTTCACCAATCTCATGCAGGGCCTTGACATAAAAGAACCTGGTAAGAGCCGATTGCTGGTTGTAAGTCAGAAAGAACAGGACATTAAAAGAGCTCTCGTTAAGGCACAAGATCTCGAATTGAGATGGGAAAACAATCGCAGCGATATCGAAGACTTCGTGACACGCTGGGCCCGAGACATCCGCGACAAATTTGAGCTCAACGATGAACAGGAGGACCACATCAAAACGAAGACGTGCTTGCGAGCGAAAGGTAGGACACCTTTACACTGGCGGTCCCTTAGTGCTCTGCTGATGGACACAGGACAGTTCTTGTACGCTGAATTGG
>Ga0210040_10006227_pt1 | contig 14924 bp, 11 predicted proteins | sample CryGeyCG12114_NA_FD_185462 | JGI IMG/M metagenome (GOLD analysis project Ga0210040, IMG submission 185462) | Groundwater microbial communities from aquifer - Crystal Geyser CG19_WC_8/21/14_NA (SPAdes) (version 2) | ecosystem: Environmental > Aquatic > Deep subsurface > Groundwater | place: USA... | reverse complement strand
TGGCAGTGTCCACACCCGCCCCGCCGAGCAGCGTGTCGGCGCCGCCCGAGCCCATCAGCGTGTCGTCACCCTCGCGGCCGTCCATTCGGTCGACCCCGCCCGTTCCGTTCAGCTGCTCGCTCGCCGCCGTTCCGGTGACCAGGTTCTCGGTTGGGGTGGTCGTCGTGGTCGGAGGAGGGGGAGGGGGAGGAGGAGGAGGAGGAGGAGGCGGCGGCGGCGGCGGCGGCGGCGGCGGCGTGGTCGCCGTTGTGCCGCTGGTCTCCACATAGGGGCTGAAGTAAGTCTCCAGCGTGTCCAGATAGGCGGAGTCCGTCCGACCCGGCGCACCCATGTACATGACGTAGTCGCTGCCCCACCAGGTACCGCCGCCCCAAGCGGTGCCGTCCAGGTTGTGCGCCGCCATATAGTCCATGGTGTTCTTCAGCACCGTGAGCCAGCGCGGGTCGTTGCTCGGCACGCCGAACTCGCCGATCATGCCCTCGAAGCCATGGGACTCCAGCCAATCGGTGAAGGGCTTCAGTCGATCAACGCCGATAGTCGGATAGGCGCCCTCGTTGTCGTAGGTCCCTCTGTAGATCCCTTCGTTGTAGCGATCGAAATACTGATGCGCTTGGTAGACGAGCTTGCCAGCCGGATCGTTGATGATGAAGTCGGCATTGTCATACTGCCAGCGCGCGGCAGTCGCCCAGTCGTCACCCTCGACGAAGATCTTATTGTCGGTATCGACCAGCCGGATCGCGTTCACTGCCGCCTGTGCCGCGATCTTCCACGCGTCGGCGGTCGGCATGTGATGCGGCTCGTTCATCAGGTCGTAGCCGACCAAGGAGGTGTAGCCCTTCACCTGGCTTGCCAGCTTGGACCAAAAGTCCGCAAACTGCGCTGCCGTTGGTCCACCGGCCGCGCCGAGCGCGACGCCATTGTACCGGCCATAGTTATGCAGGTCGATGATGACGTCCATGCCTAGCGACGCCGCATTGGCGAGAACGCCCTTGAGCAGGTTCAGCTCGGTAGGATTGAGCGAGCCGCCCAAACTGGTCTGCATCCGCTCCCAAGTAAAAGGGAGGCGAACCAAGTCGACACCATGGCTTTTGTAGAATTGCAATTCAGACAAAGTTGGATAATGGTACTGACTGTCGTTTGTACCACCGATTCCGCTGCCGAACTCCGCACCGGCGATGTTAATACCGATCATTGTGCTCCCCCCCGGGAACTTGAGAAACCGAGGGGCGCTTTATCCGCGCGCAAATCCTAACAGTCTCCTACAATAGGCTGCGTTAACTGGTGTTAGCGGCCAAATGTCATTACTGGTACGACGAAACGAGGAACATCGCGGTGAATTGAGCGTAGTTCTGCCGCACTTATCATCGCGTTAAACGAGTACGCACTCGCCGCGGGGGCTAGGGATTTGGGTTCAGCTGTGTCTTGTGCGGCGATGGTTGTGATGTCGCACGCTCGTCTCTGGCGCGGAATGTCGTCGTGAGTCGCTCAGTCCTACTCACGTTCAATTGCAACGTATGGCGTGAGCCGTTCAATGGTCAGTCGCACGCGCTCCTGAATGTCATCGGGGAAGTCGAGCAGGCCGACCTGCTCGCGCCGCCGGGACTGCCCTATCTGACTGGCCATGGCGTTCGCCCGTCGGCCGGTTACCTGCCCAGCGAGAGCTTCTATCGCTTATTGTCGCAGGCGCGGATCACGGCCGGCCGCGCCGGCCTTTCGAGCATGCAGCCGACCCACGTGGAGCAGGATTACGACCTGTTCTTTTTTGTCCGCCAGTTCCCGCACGAACTGGCCGCGCTCAAGCGGATGCAGGGCTGGCGCAAGCGATCCAAGCTAGCGGCCTGCTACATCATGAAGACCTGGTCGTCCTCGCTGCACGAGGTGCAGGCCAACCTGAAGATGCTGGACGATTTCGATCGGGGTATTCGTCCTGAACGCCCAAAGCGTCCCCGATCTGCAGCGCTACACCAGCGCGCAGATCGTCCACCTCGCTCCTGCGGTCGACTGCCTGCTCGCCGCGCCCCAGCCGAACTGACCGCCGCGCACGATCGACGTTTACAGCTTCGGCCGCTGCTCGCCCAGTGTGCACGAGGAGTTGATGCGGATGTCGCGGGACAGTGGCGTTTTCCATTACGTGTACGACAGCCTCAAAGGCCGCAGCGTGGTCGGCTGGGATGACCACCGCGCGCTCATTTGAGGCTTCATCAAACGGAGCCGCTCCTTATTGGCCTTCAACCCCGGCGATATCGGCGGCGGCAAGGGCCGCTGGAAGAACGAACAGGCGCTGTCCACGCGCTATTTCGAAGGCGCGGCCGGAGGCGCGATCCTGCTCGGCACGGCCCCGCGCTGCGCCGAGTTTGACGCCGCCTTCCCATACGGCGGCGCTGCACGACCGCTATGCCGCGATGGCGGCGCGGGCGGAGGCCACCTGCTCGTGAACGGAGTCGACGCAGCCGTGATCGGCGGCGGGGTAGTCGGCCTCGCCTGTGCCGTTGCTCTTGCTCGGCGCGGGCTGGAGGTGCTGGTGCTCGAACGCGCCGAACGCACCGGCAGCGAGACGAGCAGCCGCAACAGCGAAGTGATCCATGCCGGCATCTATTACCCGCCCGGTTCCTTGAAGGCGCGACTATGCGTCGAAGGTCGCGACCGCCTTTACGCCTACTGCACGGAGCGCGACGTCCCGCACCAGCGCGTCGGCAAGCTCATCTTCGCCGCAACCGAATCCGAAGCAAGCGAACTCGATGTCATCGCAGCGCGGGCCGACGCCGCCGGGGCGGGCAGCCTGGAACGACTCGACGCCACGCAGGCCCGCCGGATCGAACCGGAACTCGGCGTTGCCGCCGCCCTCTACTCACCCCGCACCGGCATTATCGATTCCCACGCCTACATGCTGGCGCTGGAAGGCGAGCTCAACGACCGAGGCGGCGCCGTCGTGTGCCATACCCAGCTGACCCGGACCGAGCAGGTGGACGGCCGCTGGCACCTGTGGATCGCCGGCGAGAACGATCCGGTGCTCAGCGCCCGCCTGCTGGTCAACGCCGCGGGCCTGCGCTCGACCCAGATGGCGGCGCTGATCGGCGGCCTTTCGCCCGCCCTCATCCCCGAGCCGGTCTACGCCCGCGGCTGCTACTTCTCCTACGGCCGGCCCGTGCCCTTCACTCACCTCATCTACCCGGTTCCGGTGAAGGGCGGCCTCGGCACCCATCTGACCCTCGACCTGGCCGGCCGCGCGCGCTTCGGTCCAAACGTCGAGTGGATCGACGAGGTCGACTACACCATCGCGCCGCACCTTCATGCCGAGTTCCTGGAGGCTGCGCGCAAGATCTGGCCGGCCATCGAACCCAATGCGCTCCACGCCGACTATGCCGGCGTCCGTCCCAAGGTCCGCACCGCCGACGGCGCCATTGCGACCGACTTCATCGTCCAGGCGCCCGACGACCATGGCCTACACGGCCTGGTCAACTTGTTCGGAGTCGAATCACCCGGCCTCACCGCCTCCCTTGCGCTCGGTGACGAGGTGGCGGCGCGGTTGGAACGCTGCGGCGATCTTCAGCCGGCGTAGCGGAAGAAGTCAGGCTCGCCGTCCAGCAATGGCCAGTTCGCATCCTTGTCGGAGATGGTGGTCACCGGCAGCGGCCACTCCACCCCGACCAGCGGGTCGCTGTAGCGCAGCCCGCGCTCTGCATCGGGCGCGTAGGCCGCAGTGACCAGGTAAGTCACCTCCGTATCGTCGGCGAGGGTCTGGAACGAGTGGGCGAAGCCCGGCGGCACCCACAGCATCCGGTGGTTCTCCGCGCTAAGTTCGAACCCTTCATGCTTCATGAAAGTCGGCGAGCCCTGCCGGACGTCGACGATCACATCCAGGATCGCGCCGCGGATGCAGCGGACGAACTTGCCCTCCGTGTGCGGTTCCAGCTGGAAGTGCAGGCCGCGGAGCGTCCCCTTGTGCGCGGACACGGACGTGTTCTGCTGCACGAACTCGCCGCGGATGCCGTGTTGATCGAACTCGGACTTGCACATGGTGCGGGCAAACGAGCCGCGCTCGTCGCCGCGGATTTCCGGCTCGACGAGCAGGGCGTCGGTCAGCGTCGTCTGGTGGAAGATCAAGCGGCAAACTCCTCAGGGGCAAGGGCAACAGTCGCGCCGCCGAAGGCCGCTTCCTGCTCGGCATAGAGCCGGTCGACCAAGCGGCCTTTGGGGAAGGACACGTCGGCAAAGGTCAGCGGCTGGTCCTTGGCGACTGGCCGAACAACCGTGCAACCGATCGCCAGGCCGATGGGCAGCAGCCGCTCATCGCGGATCGCGTCCATGTTTTCGGCCACGCCATAAGCCTGGAAACCGCCGAACTCCTCGATGGTGGTGCCTGGCTGCAAGTCGATCTTGGCGACCGCGATCACGCCGACGCTGGGCCCTCCGCTCGGCGCCAATACCGCATCGTGGAACAGCACCGCTCTGGCGACCGACGTCGGCACTTCGAAGTGGCACAGGTGATAGGGCGTGGTGAACACGTGAAACGGCCCCGGCCCCATCTTGTAGAGATTGAGATAATGCCGCTGCCGCTCGTCGTCCGTGGTGCCGATCACGAACACGCCGGGACCCGGCCGGGCGCCGACCACATAGTCGACCAGCCCCGGCCCGTCCTCGTTCAGCGTCGCCTCGAACTTCGGCAGGCATTCCTCAATCGGCGTTAGCGGCGCGCTCGGGTCACCACCGGAGAAATCTGGCCCCAGCATGCCGCGCCGCGCCACTCGGAAGCCGTTGCCGTTGGCGACGATCGCCTGCTCGAACGAGATCTTGGTGCCGTCCGCAAAGGATGCGACCATGGCAGCATTCTGACCCCATTTGGCCGCAAAGGCCTGCTGCGTCTGCGGGTTGCGATATGGATCGTGCAGCCCTTTGATGTTGCCCGCCAGCACCGGCTTCACCCCGATCCCCCGGACGAAGCGCAGTAGATTCTGCTGCACGCCCGGCTGGTCGCCGTCGGAGAAGCTGTAGATAACCCCGGCCTCGTCCGCATACTTCTTCAAGATTGGGCCGACCGTGCCGTCCACCTCGGCATTCATGTGGACCACGTGCTTGCCGCTGCGGATCGCCGCCAGGATGGCGTTCGCCGCGGGCTCGATGCTGCCAGTGACCTCGATCAGCGCGTCCAGATCAGGACTTTCCGCCACCAGCAGCTGGTCCTCGGTGACCACCGCCTCGCCCGCCCGCATGGCGGCGGCGAAGGCGTCGCGGTCGTGCACGGCTCTCGCCTGCACCCCAGCCTGCAGGAAACAGGCGCTCGCCTTGTCGAGCGTCCGGTTGGCGATGGCGCACAACTGCATGCCAGGCGTCGAGTTCAGGATCTGCCGGGCGATGCCTGAACCCTGGAACCCGGCGCCGATCATCCCGACGCGGATCGGCCGGCCTTCGGCGCGCCGCCGCTCCAGCGCAGTATCGACGAGGATCATGCCCATACCTTCCATGGCGGCGAGTCCGCCCAGATGCCTTCCAGCACCTGCTTGTCTCGCAGTGAGTCCATGCTTTGCCAGTAGCCCTCGTGGCGGTAGCTGCCGAGCTTGCCGCCCTCGATCAGCCGCTCCATCGGCACATCTTCCCAGACCGTGTCGTCGCCGTCGATCAGGTCGAAGATCTCCGGCTCGCAGGCGAAGAAGCCGCCGTTTATAAGGCCTCCGTCTGTGCGGCCCTTCTCGCGGAACCCCTCCACCCGATGCCCCTCCTCGCTGAGGTGCAGCGAACCGTAACGGCCGGGCTGCACCACCGCGGTCAGCGTACACCAATTCCCGTCGGCGCGGTGCTGAGCAAGCAACTCGTCCACTGCGACGTTGCTGACACCGTCGCCATAGGTCAGAAAGAAGGTCCCGCCGTCGAGGTGCGGCCGGGCGCGCTTGATCCGCCCGCCGGTCAAGGTCTCGTTCCCCGTGTCCAGCACCGTCACCTTCCAATCCTCTCGGGTAGGCGAATGGAACTGGAGCTCGCCCGAGCAAAGGTCGATGGAAAAATCGCTGTTCCGCGCACGGAAGTTGAGGAAGTAATCGCGGATGTACTCGACCTTGTAGCCGCCAATCACCACGAACTCCTTGCACCCGTAATGGGCGTAGAGCTTCATGATGTGCCACAGGATCGGCATGCCGCCGATCTCCACCATCGGCTTGGGTCGGATCGCCGTTTCCTCGCTTAACCGAGTGCCGAAACCGCCGGCAAGGATCGCTACCTTGGGCGCTGGGTTGAGCACGCTCATGCCGTCCACCGCAGGTCCTGGTCGATCCTTCCCTGATCCATGTGGCCCTGCAGTACCTTAAGTCGGATCAGCCGCTGCGGGCTCGACCACTGCCGCGGCACCTCAGAGGTCTGCAGCGCGTCCACCAGCTGGCTGATCGACTGCTTCAGCTTGACCTGCGGCACATGGTCGGGCGCCAGCTGCTCGAACAGGCTGAAATCGACCTTGTACGAACGGCTGTCGACCGGCGCGTCGGCGTTGATCGATACGTCCGTTCCCGGCACCGCCGCTACCACCGCCTCAGCCAGCTCGCGCACTTGATAGTTCTGGTCGTTGGCGCCGGTGTTCACCACCAGCATCCGCCCGCCCTGGTCCGGCGACCGGGTGATCGCCCAATCGATCGCCCGGGCCATGTCGGCCACGTCGATCAACGGCCGCCACGGGGTGCCGTCGCTCAGCACCACGATCTTCTTGTCGCGCAGGGCGGCTGCGACGAAGTCGTTCAGCACCAGGTCCAGGCGCAGCCGCGGCGAGGCCCCACAGGCGGTGGCGAACCGCAGCGCTGTGACCGTCATCTCGGTGTCGAGCGCCTTCAGATCCTCTTCGGCCCCGACCTTGGACACGGCATAGGCCGTCTCTGGCGCGACCTGGTCCCGCTCGGTCCGGGGCGGCCCCTGCGCGATACCGTACACGCTGCAGCTCGACGCAAACACGAAGTTGCGTACGCCGGCTTTGGCGGCCGCCGCCGCCAGGTCCGCCGAGGACTCCCGGTTGATCGACGCGGTCGCCTGCGCGAATTGATGCCCCATTGGGTCGTTCGACACAGCCGCCAGCTGCACCACTGCGTCGAAACCTTCGAGGAACCCCTCGGGCACCTGCCGCACGTCGCCGAAATGCTGGTCGTCGAGCAGCCGCTCGGGCACCGGCACCTCATCGAGGAGGCAATGGGCGAACAGGCCGCTGTCGAAGCCATGAAGCTCCCAGTCCGGATGCGCTGTTCTCAGATGCTTGACGACTGCGGGCCCGACATAGCCCATGTTCCCCGCGATAAGTACCCGCACAAGACCTCGTTTTGTTAGAAGGTCGCAACGATTCCGACCAAGGCTGCGCAACCCTTGCAGAAGCACCCGGTTCCACACCGATTGCGCGATGTTCTTAAACGGGCCATTAACCTTGTAGTGCCATTATTTCCGACATACCCCTGCGACACGAGCCGCCTGCGCTTCCTTAAGGCAAACGGGTCGCGCGGCGGTTCTGGGGAGGGTCTATTGAGGCACGAAAAGTTCGTCGTTGCTCCTGATCAGGTCTCGACGGCGTTTGTCAGCAGCCTGGCGATCTGCTTGGCGGGCGGGCTCCTGTTCTGGATTACGATGTTCGCCACCATCTTGGCACAATTGCCACACTTTTTGCTGCGCGTGCGAAGTGGTAAAGAAAAGTTTACCAAGGCGCGCAACCATGGCGTCGCGCAAGGGTTGTAAGGTACTATAGACGGCGTTGCGCTTGCTACGCCCGTCGTGGCGTGAGCGGTGGTGGCATGAATCTCGAGCATAATCCCTGGACCCGAGTGGAGGAGCCCGGCGTCGCGCCGCTAGCCCCCAAGCGTCCGCTCCGCATCAAGCTCTACCTTGCGCTGCTCGCCCTCGACCTCGTCTGCGTGTCAGCAGCCGTCCTGAGCGGCGCCCTGCTTCGCTTCGGCCAGGTGATGCCTGACGGCTGGCTCGGCGTGTCCGGCTCGATTCTTGCCCTTTATACGCTTGGCGCCATCGCCATGGGCGCTTATTCGCTCGATGTGCTGCGCAACCCGATGCGCGGAACCGCCCGCGCGACCGGCTCGCTGATGCTGGCCTTCGCACTCCTCTTCCTCTTGTCCTACTTCCTCAAGGTCGAACAGCAGCTGTCCAGGCTCATGACCGGCGCGTCTTTTGCTTTCGGCTTCTTCCTACTTGTCGTCGTTCGCCAGTTCGCCGGCGACGCCATCCGCCGCCAGCAGGCCAATCAGTTCACCAACGACATCCTGCTGATCGACGGCCCGCACATGGTGGTTCCGCCCGGCGTTAAGGCGTTGAACGCGGCCGAGATGAACCTTTCGCCGGATCCTCGCGACGCAACCATGCTGATCCGCTTCAGCGAGCTGTTGCGCGGTGCCGACCGGATCGTCATATCCTGTTCGCGCGGGGCCGCCGTTCGCTGGGCGCAGATGCTCAAGGGTACCGACATCCAGGGCGAAATCCTGACCCGCGACTATGACGACTTGGCTCCGGTCGGAATCGCCGAGCTCGGCGGCCGCACCACCCTGGTGGTGTCCGCGGGCCCGCTGAACCTTCGCCAGCGCGCCCTCAAGCGCGTCCTCGACCTCGCCCTCACCGTCCCGGCCGTGTTCCTGCTGACCCCCGTCTTCCTGCTGGTCGCGCTGGCGATCAAGCTCGACAGCCGCGGCCCAGTCTTCTTCAAGCAGCCGCGCGTCGGTCAGGGCAATACCCTGTTCGATATCTACAAGTTCCGCAGCATGCGGACCGACCGCACGGACGTAAATGGCGACCGCTCGGCCAGCCGAGACGACGATCGGGTCACCCGCGTCGGCCGGTTCCTGCGCCGGACCAGCATCGACGAGCTGCCGCAGCTGCTCAACGTCCTCCTGGGCTCCATGAGCGTGGTCGGCCCGCGCCCGCACGCGCTCGGCTCGCTCGCGGGCGACGAGCTGTTCTGGCACGTGGACGAGCGTTATTGGCATCGTCACGCGCTGAAGCCCGGCATTACCGGTCTTGCCCAGGTCCGCGGCTTTCGCGGTGCCACCCACACCCGCGAACACTTGACGTCGCGCTTGCAGGCTGACCTCGAATATATTGCCGGCTGGTCGCTGCTGCGCGACATTTCGATCATCGTCCGCACTGCCCGCGTGCTGGTCCATCCCCAAGCTTTCTGACCTTCATTCCCGGTTCAAGCGGAACCCGTCACCGGTGCGCGTCATTGTCGATCCGAATCGATCGGGGCGCAGCTGGAGGCACGGACGAATGGCAGGAATGACGCTTTGGGCGATCACCCCGCTGCTGGCAGGCGCAGCGCTGCTGCTGCCGCTCGGAACCGCTAATCAGGCACAAGCCATTCCGCCGCGCTACTATGGCGTGAACCTCGCTTCCGGGGAGTTCGCGCCCGAGAAGCTGCCCGGCGAGCATGGCCGCGACTATATCTACCCGGGCGCCGCTACCGCCGCTCCCTTCCGCGCCATGGGCATGAACAGCGTCCGCATTCCGGTGCTGTGGGAGCGCCTCCAACCCAGCCCCAATGCGCCGCTCGATGCCGCGGAAATGGCCCGGCTCGACGCCAGTCTCGCCTCGCTACGCGGCTTCCAGCAGATCATCCTCGATGTGCACAATTATGCGCGCTACCGGAGCCAGCTGCTCAGCCCCGCCGACGGAGCCGAACTGGCCGACCTGTGGACGCGCTTGGCCCAACGCTACGGGAACCGGCCGGAGATCGCCTTCGGCATCATGAACGAGCCGTACGACATCGACGCGACCGAGTGGCGCGCGATCGCCGAGGCGACCGTTGCCGCTATCCGCCGTACGGGCGCGCGCAACCTCGTGCTGGTGCCCGGCACACGCTGGACCGGGGGGCACAGCTGGCAGGCCGGCGGGCGCGAAAGCAACGCCGCGGCCCTGTCCGGCTTTGTCGATCCCGGCCGCAACATGGCGTTCGAGATTCACCAGTATCTCGATTCCGACTCCTCCGGGCGGCATGCCTGCTCCGGCCCAAAAGTCGGCCGCGCCCGCCTGGAAGGCGTCACCCGCTGGCTCCGCCAGCAGGGCGGCAAAGCGGTGCTCGGTGAGTTCGGCGGCGACGGCAGCGCCACTTGCCTCGCCGCCCTCGACGACCTGCTCGGCTACCTGCGAGAGAATGGCGACGTCTGGATCGGCTGGAATTACTGGGCCGCGGGTGACTGGTGGGGCGATTATACCTATTCGATCCAGCCGAGCGGCGGCAAGGACAAGCCCCAGGCTGCCGTGCTCCGCCGGCACATCGCCAGCTACCGCAGGCCCTGATGGATCGGCCGCTGACGGGTGGCCGGGTCCGGCTGGAAGTCGATCGGCTCCTCGGCGGGCGGCGCCACCGTCTCCGGCGTGGAGCGCAGCCGGATGAAGCCGACCAGCAGCCACAGCAGCGCCGCCGTCTTGATCGAGAAGACCGACGTTCCGCTGACCGTCAAGTTGAGGAACAGATAAAGCGCGATCATCATCGACCCACGCTTCTGGTCGGCCCGGCGCCCCGCTAGAATCAGCGCGAAGAACAACCACAGCATGATAAGGCCAAACACCGACGAGGCGTAGATGAGGTAGGTATAGCCGCTGTCGGCGAACTTCGCGGCCGACGGCGCGCTACCGCCCAGCAACGCGGTCACGTCAAGCTCCTTCAGCGTCTTAACCGTCAACCCCAAACGTCCGACCAGATTGTCCTCCTTGGTCGGCGGAGCCGTGGCGGCGACGATAAAGGCGGCAACCAGTACCGTCGGCATCAACGCAAGGTTGATCAGACGCGGCAGCTTGGGGGCTGCCCAGTAGACCAGCGGCGCGGCCAGTGCGATGGCCAGCGCCGTCCGGCTGTTGTTGGTGACCAGGATGAACACGATTAAGAAGATGTAGGCCGCACGCGTCTTCGTCGACGTGCCCCGCCACATGCACACCAGAAAAGTCGTCAGCACCGTTGCGAAGTTCGCCAGCGACACTTGCTCCAGGAACAGCGACGACGTCCGGTGCCCGACGATGTTGAGGATCGAGAAACGGTCGGCAAAGCCCACGGCATTCGCGAACAGCCCAATCTCGTCCAGCTCGAACCGGCTGATCCCACGCGTCTGCTCGAAATACAGCCCCGGCTGCAGCAGGTCGGCATAGCTCTGCACCGACACCGATTCCAGCAGCAGGAAGGCGAACACGAGGATGCTCAGGATTGCGACGATGCGCCGCACCGTCCGCTCCTCCGCCCGCATGCCGATCATCGAGAAGATAGCGATGATGGTCGCGTTGCGGGCCATGTCGACGAACAGCCCGCCGCTCGCCAGCGACACCAGGCAGGCATCGACCACGAAGAATCCGAACAGCAGCAGCGCCGGACTGTCGCTGTTGCGCAAGCCCGATCGCAGCAGCGCCAGCGCCGCGACGGCCAAGATCGCGATCTCCGTGACGACCACCAACGCATAGCTGACGGACATGGCGTGGCCATTGATGAACGACAGCACCGCATTGTAGAGGACGCCGCCCAGTACCAGCCCGATCGCCATCCAGCCGAACGTGCCCGAATCCGGCTGAACCAGCGCCACCGGAGCCTCCGCCGACGCGGCCGCACTCCCGGCCGGCACCCCGACCGGCCGCACGCGCGGGCCGTGGACCGGCTCCAGCCGATCTGCACTCGTCAACCGGATCAGATCGACCTCCCGGCTATTCGACCATCAGGATCGCCGGTTCGCTCACGCCTTCATGGCGCAAAGTCTCCACAACGCTCGAGATCTCCCGCATCGACGACACGTGCTGCTTGACGGTCACCACCACGTTGTCGGCTCCCGCGCTGACTCGGCCGATCAGGTCCGGCGTCAAGTCGGCGCAGTCGACGAGGATATAGTCGAAGCTCCCCGCCAGCGGCTGCAGCCGGTGGAACAGCTGCTCGCGCGTTAGCAGGCTGGTGATGTGCGGGCAGTCCGGACCGATGGTGATCGCCGCCAGGTTCGGCACGGCCGTCGCCTGCGGCAACGAATGCGGCGCCTCGGACGAGGTCAGCAGCGTCGACAGGCCGAACTTGTTGGACAGGCCTAGGTTGCGATGCACCATGGGCTGAGGGACGTTGGCGTCGACCAGAAGCACGCGGTAGCCGCTCCGGGCGCAGGTCATCGCCAGGCTGGATGCCAGGAACGATGCTTCCTTGCCCGTATGGACGCCCGCGATGACGATCCGCCGCGGGGTATGATGCACGCCGGAACCCTGATTCAGGGAGATGAGCAGGTCGCGCAACTGGGTCGCCAGCGCGCCGTTGTCCTCGTCGCGGCTCCGCCCTTCATAATCGCTGAACGCCGTAGGCTCGCGCCGCGCATCGTTGAGCGGGACTAGCCGGCCGCGCTGCTCCGTGCCGCGCTCGTCGGCCGCGCCAGCCCGCGTGTCGGTGCTGAGCCGCATCAGGCTGCCCTTCCTTCCAGCAACAGCGGACCGTCGTCGTTGCGTCCGCCGATCGCTCGCTGCCGCAGCGGCAAGGCGATGGTGCCGATCACCGGAGCACCCAGGCGGCGCTCCAGACCGATCCGGCTGCGGACCCGCGGATCGCGCAATTCGAGCCAGATGGCCGCAGCCGCGCCGAGCAGCGCGCCCAGCACCAGCGACAAGGCCAGCGTCAACCCGACGTTGGGCGAACTCGGCACCAGCGGCGCGCTGGCGGTGTCGAGCACCTGCACCTCCGTCAGCGGCACCGCGCTCTGCAGCCGCATCTTGGTCAGTCGCTGGTTTAGGTCGTTGTAAGTGGTCTGGGCCGCCTGAAACTCGTTCTTCAACCGCTGATACTGCGCCAGGTTGGTGCCCATGCCCAGCATCCGGCTACGCTGCTCGGCTGCCAGGCCACGCAGGCGGGCCTCGCTCGCCGATGCCGCCGCGCGCTCCGCATTTGTCTCTGCCGACCGAGCCGAGTTGAAGGTGCTATTGGCGTTGGCCAGTTGTGAGTTCAGCTGCGACTGCAGTGTCGCCACTTCGGCACGGGTCCGCTGCACGTCCGGGTAATCAGGCCCGAACACCGCCTGCAGCTCGGCCAGCTTGCCGCTGCGCTCGGCCACCTGGCCGCGGAGGCGCTGGACCGTCTCGCTCTTCTCGGCATCGCCGCGCGCCTGGGCCGCTTCGCCGCCCGCCTGCCGCGCCGCCGCCGCCCGGGCTTCGGCCGCCGCCAACTGCGTCGATACCTCGGCCATTTGCGAGCCTTCTGACGAGAGGTCGCCGTCATTTGCAATGCCGGTCGCCCTAACGAATGCGCTGACCTGGTTCCCCGACTGCGCCACGTTGATACGCGCCGCCTTCAACCGGTTCTCAAGCCAGGTGGCGTAAGCTTTCGCCGGCTCCGTCCGCAGCCGATACTGCGACTCAACGGACGCGCGGGCATAACCGTTGGCAATCCGCGCCGCTTCCTTGGGATCGCTCGCATTAGCCTTGATCAGCAGCACGTTGGTGTCGCGCCCGGGCTCTACCTCCAGCGCGCCCAGCATCTTGCCGCGCAGCCAGTCGGCATAGGCAACCTTGCCGGCGGTCGAGTCACGCCACTCCGCAATGTAGCGCGGATCCTTAGCGATCCCCGACAGCACGGCCGCATTGCCGGACACGTGCGGCGAGCGCACCAGGTCGGCCTGGGTCGCGATCACCGCCCGATTGTCCTGCTGCCGGCCGCCGCCGTTTTCATCGCTGACCGGATCCGGAGCGCCCGTGTTTAGCAACAGACTGGACGTAGCCGTGTAGACGCGCGGAGTCACCGCGACATAAACGATTCCAAGTAGCGCCAGCATAGCCATCGCGAACACGACAAGCTTCCAGCGATAACGGATCGCGTCGATCCAGTTGTAAATACTAAGCACGCTGACCGCCCTTCACTTGCTGCGGGAACCGGGCCGTCTGGTTCAGCGCCAGCAGGAATTGTGGTGCCGTAGCATCCCTGAACGAGGCATGGCCGTTGACCATCTGCACGGTGTGGGTAAGGCCCGACAGACCCTCGGGCTCCGCCGTCTGGGGTTGTCGTCTAACGGTCTTCCATTGCGCCGCAAAGTCATCCGCCGCAACATGGTGCGCGGTATCGCGCGCAAAGGCGACCAGCGGTCCAGTCGGTCCGTGCTTGCCCGCCATGATGTCGCGAAACGCCTGCGCGTCGACCGGATTGAGCTCGGCCCACTCCTCGAACGCGTCCTCCAGCCCGCTTTCCACATGTTCCAGATTGATTTCGGTCGATTGGCTGAACAGCGCATTCAGCGCGCCATGCATGCCGAACAGCCGGGCGTGGTAGGGCGACCCGCAGCTGATCTCCTCGATCAGCCGCTTCGCTCCGTCCGCAAACACCATCCCGCATCGCTCGGCGCAGCGGTCCAGCGTCTCCAGCACCGCTTCGTCCGACAGTGGTGCCGTGGACACGCGGGTCACGTGCCGCATCAGGGACGGGTGCGCCCGGACGATGTCGGCAAAGGCGGAATTGCCGCCGACCAGCACGAACCGAACCGGCAGCCGGGCATCCGATACCAGCTTCAGCAGCGAGCTAATCTTGTCATGCAGGTCGCGGTCGGTGATCCGGTCGAACTCGTCCAGCACCACCACCAACTGCGAGTATTTCAGCATCGCGAGCACGCCAGTAGCCTGGTAAGGACTGCTGTCCGCGCCAAAGCTCAGCACGCGCTGCTCGAACATCTCGATCGAACCCGCGTCCACCATCGAAGGCGGAATCTGCTCGAGATAGCTCCTCAGCAGCTCTCCGAAAGAGGTGCCGTCGTCACAGGCGGAGTAGAGCACCACTACGCCATCGCGGTCGGCAAACTGGCCGAACACCCGTACCAGCGAGGTCTTGCCCGACCCGCGCGGGCCTGACACGATGCCGTGGTTGCGTCGGTGCAGCACGCCGCTCAGCAGCGTAGCGACTTCTCGGTCGCGGCCGCGCAGGTCGTCCGGCTGGCCGACCGGCTGCGACACGTCGAACGCGGTGTAAACCCGGT
>Ga0210040_10006225_pt1 | contig 14924 bp, 14 predicted proteins | sample CryGeyCG12114_NA_FD_185462 | JGI IMG/M metagenome (GOLD analysis project Ga0210040, IMG submission 185462) | Groundwater microbial communities from aquifer - Crystal Geyser CG19_WC_8/21/14_NA (SPAdes) (version 2) | ecosystem: Environmental > Aquatic > Deep subsurface > Groundwater | place: USA... | reverse complement strand
TCGCCGCACGATCAGTTCGTGCGCCAATGGCTTGAGGGCGCCAGGGTGGGCCGTCCCGCGCAGCAGGTCGACCAGAAGCTCCACCGTGCGCCTGCCGATCAACTCCTTCGGCTGGGCGATCGTGGTGAGCGCGGGCTGAAAGAAGGGGGCGAGCGGAAGGTCGTCGAACCCGACGATTGAGACATGCTCCGGGCAAGACAGACCCGCCGCTCGCACGGCTCCGATCGCACCCATCGCCATAACGTCGCTGAAGCAGAAGATGGCGGTGCTGCCCGACGCGATCAGTCGCGCCGCGCCGTCGAACCCCGACTGTGCCGAGTAGTCGCCGTGCGCCACCCTCAAGTCCAGCCCGCGTTGCTCCGCCGCAGTCCTTGCTCCAACAAGCCGGTCGCGGCTCGGCGGGCTCACGTCCGGACCGGTGACCACGCCAATGGCGCGATGCCCCAGGCTGGCGAGGTGAGTGATCGCGTCCGCGCCCGCTGCGGCATTGTCGATGTGCACGCTCGGCACACCCAGGTCTGCGCTGTATTCGCACCCGTTGATGATCGGCGCCCGCTCGCCCGCCGCCATGGCGCGCAGACCGTCCGGGAGATGGTGACCCAGGAAGATCAGTCCATCCACCTCGCGCCGCAGGAGCATGGCACCGTATTGATCCTCGATCTCCGGATCATGCCTCGTGTCGCCGAGCACAACGCCATAACCTGCGTCACGCGCGGCCTCCTCCGCGCCGCGTATGACACTGGCGAAAAACGGGTTGGAAATATCGGGCACGGTGACGAGGATCTTCGCGGCCCGCAACGTCCGCAGTGAACGCGCGGCCACATTCGGGCGGTAACCCAGTTCCTCCACCGTCTCCAGCACGCGGTTGCGCGTCGCAGGCAGCACCCGTTCGGGCTGGCTCAACACACGCGAGACGGTCGCGGTAGACACACCGGCGGCGGCTGCGACATCGATGATCGTCGGCATGCCCCTCCCCTCCCCCGGTACGACCATGTAATCCTTTACATCGACCTTTGCGCACCATAGTCAATCGACAGGGGCGAGCAAATCGCACGGGAGGGTGAGGAATGGCGACACTGGGCACGAGCGTTCCCCAGGGCACGTCGGGGCTGCTGACCGGCCGACTAAGCGTCCTTATGTTCATGCAGTTTTTCGTCTGGGGCGCATGGAACGTGACCCTTGGGCTTGTCATGCAGACGGCCGGCCTTGGCGACATGATCGCCAACGCCTTTTCGGTGGGACCCATCGCCTCGATTGCAGGATCCTTTCTGCTCGGCATGGCCGCCACCCGATACCTCAGCCCCAAGATCCTGATGGTGAGCCTTCACCTGGTCGGCGGCGCGATCCTGTTCTACCTGCCGGCGCTGGTGACGCCCGAGCATGGCGGCGAGTTCGTCTGGCTGCTGCTCGGCTACATGATCCTTTACATGCCGACGGTCGGCCTTGCGAACACGATCGCCCTGAAGAGCTTTGGCGAGCGCGTCGACCGCTTTCCCTTTGTTCGCGCGTTCGGCACGCTTGGCTGGATCGCAACGGGGTTGATCATCGGGTGGGCCCAGCTCTCCGCCAGCGCAGAGATCTTCCGCGTGGCAGCGGTCGTCTCGATCGCGCTGGGCCTGTACAGCTTCAGCCTGCCGAATGTTGCGGCAGACGCGCCGCCGGGCGGAAGCCTGGTACGCCAGGTGCTCTGCGTCGAGGCTTTCGGCCTCATGCGCCAGCGCTCGTTCCTGATCTTTATCGCGTGCGCCACGCTGATCTCAATCCCGCTGGCGATGTACTATGCCTATGCCTCACCCTATGTCGCGGCAGCGGGGATCAGCAATGTCGGGGGAACGCTGGCGATCGGGCAAATGTCCGAATTGCTGTTCATGTTCTCCATGCCGATGCTCTACCGGCGCTTCGGGGTGAAGCCGCTGCTGCTGGTCGGCATGCTCGCCTGGGCTGCGCGTTATGCGCTGTTCGCGATCGGCGATGGCGGCTCGTCCCTTTGGGCAGTGTACCTCGGCGTGGCGCTGCATGGCGTATGCTACGACTTCTTCTTCGTCGCAGGCGCGATCTATACCGGGACAATCGCCGAGCCCAAGGGTGTCAACGCGCAGGCGCAGGGGATGCTGACGCTGTTCACCTATGGCGTTGGCATGTTGCTCGGATCACAGATCGGCGGGTTGCTGTACGCGCAATTGCCCGCGTCGCCGTCGATCTCCGACTGGCACGGCATGTGGTGGTACCCCGCACTCGCGGCGGCCTGCATTGCGCTCCTCTTCCAGCTCACGTTCAAGGACAAGTCGCGGATGGAGGCACGGCCATGAGGGCGATGAAGGGTCCCGGCATTTTCCTCGCCCAATTCATAGAGGACGCCGCGCCGTTCGACACGCTCGACAATCTAGCGGAATGGGCAGCGGGCCTGGGGTATGTCGGGGTGCAGATCCCGTGTAATCCCCGGCTGATCGACCTATCGCTGGCGGCGAGCAGCAAGGGTTATTGCGATGACCTGCGCGGGCGATTGGCCCGGCACGGGATCGAGCCGACCGAGTTGTCGACGCACATACAGGGTCAGCTTGTCGCCGTGCATCCAGCTTACGACGCGCTGTTCGACGGGTTCGCGCCTGCCGAGCTTCACGGTCGTCCGGCCGAGCGGCAGCGCTGGGCGGTGGAGCAGGTCACTCTCGCCGCGCGCGCAAGCGCCAACCTCGGCCTCGCCGCGCATGCGACCTTCTCAGGCGCGCTTGCCTGGCCCTATGTCTATCCTTGGCCACAGCGGCCCGCCGGTCTGATCGAGGAAGCCTTTGCCGAGCTTGCGCGGCGCTGGACCCCGATCCTCAATGCATTCGACGAGGCGGGCGTGGATTGCGCGTTCGAGATCCATCCGGGCGAGGATCTCTTTGATGGCGCGACCTGGGAGCGTTTTCTTGCCGCCGTCAACGAGCATCCCCGAGCGCGCCTGCTGTTCGATCCGTCGCATTTTGTACTGCAGCAGCTCGACTATCTCGACTTCCTCGACCGCTATCATGACCGCATTTCCTGCTTCCACGTCAAGGATGCGGAGTTCAACCCCACCGGCCGCACGGGCGTCTATGGCGGCTATGAGAGTTGGGTGGACCGCGCCGGCCGCTTCCGCTCGCTGGGCGACGGACAGGTCGACTTCGGGGCGATCTTCAGCAAGCTCGCTCAATACGACTACACCGGCTGGGCCGTACTCGAGTGGGAGTGCGCGCTGAAGCACCCGGAGGACGGCGCGCGCGAAGGTGCACCGTTCATCCGCGACCACATCATCCGGCGGACGGAACACGCGTTCGACGACTTCGCAGCAAGCGGTGCGGACGCGGGCGCCATTCGCCAACTCCTCGGCTTGGGCGCAGACCGCTGATGCCCCGGCAGCCCCTTCGCCTGGGCATGGTCGGCGGTGGCGAAGGCGCGTTCATCGGCGCCGTTCACCGTCGCGCCGCCGCGCTGGACGGCGACTGGCGGCTCGTCGCTGGTTCGTTCAGCAGCGATGCGGGACGCAACACACGTACCGGTGACGCGCTGGGCCTCAACCCGCAGCGCGTGTATCCGACGCTGGACACGATGATCGCCGGCGAACAATTGCTGCCGGCCGACCAGCGCATCGACGCGGTCGCGATCGTCACGCCCAATTACCTCCACGCGCCCATGGCGATCGCGGCGCTCGACGCCGGCTTTCATGTCCTGTGCGAGAAGCCGATCGCGATGAACGTGGCAGAGGCGGAAGCGATTGCTGCTGCCGTGTCTAACAGCGGACGGCAGTTCGCCCTCGCCTTCACCTACGCGGCCTACCCGTTGATCGAGGAAGCGCGGCTGCGCGTGGCGCGCGGGGATCTCGGCACGATACGGCTGGTCCAGGTCGAATATCTCCAGGGCTGGTTGAGCCAGTCGATCGACAGCGACGGCAACAAGCAGGCCGAGTGGCGCACCGATCCCGCGCGGGCGGGTGCGGGCGGCTGCCTTGGTGATATTGGCACCCATGCCTTCCAGCTTGCGGAGCATGTCTCCGGCCTGCGGGCGGAGACGCTCTGCGCCGACCTGACCACCCATGTCGCGGGTCGCCGGCTGGACGATGATGTGAGCGCGCTGCTCCGTTTCGGGGGCGGTGCGCGCGGCGTGCTCAAGGTGACGCAGGTGGCAGCCGGTGAGGAGAACGGGTTACGACTGCGCATCCACGGCACGCGAGGCGGGTTGGACTGGTCGCAGATGGAGCCGAACACATTGGCGCTGCGCTGGCTTGATCGGCCGGCCGAGCTGGTCCGGGCGGGCGGTCCGGGATTGGACGAGAGCGTCGCTGCGCAGTTTCGCACGCCGTCGGGGCACCCGGAGGGCTATATAGAGGCGTTCGCGAACCTGTACCGCGGCTTTGCTGCGGCGATCCGTGGTGAGAGCCACCAGCGCTTCCCCGACGTCGCCGATGGCCTGCGCACGATGCGCTTTGTCGAGGCGGTCGTCGCGAACGCGGCTTCGGACAGGAAATGGTCCGAGATCGAGAACTGAAGATGGCCAGTGCGGGCAGAACCGCTTTGGCCTGCCGACCTTGCTTTGACACCATGCGGCGATAGACTTCGACGCAGAACATAGGAGAGGACCGAATGAAGCTGCTGTTGGCTTTGACGGGTGTTGCGATCGGGCTCGGGGCGATCGGCCTTGTGACTGCGCCTTCAACCGCGCAGGCCCCCGCCGCTGGCGCCCAGGCATTCGGGCAGTGCCGTGCGTGCCACACGCTCGAAAAGGGCGGACGCAACGGCATTGGACCCAACCTCAACGGCGTATTCACCCGTCCGGCCGCCTCTGCCCCCGGCTACAACTACTCGCCCGCGCTGAAGAAGGCAGGGTTGACCTGGGACGACAAGACCCTGTCCGCATATCTGGCCGGACCGCAGAAGCTGGTTCCCGGCACGCGCATGCCGATCGGCGTCGCCGACCCGGCCAAGCGAGCGGCGGTTATCGCGTATCTGAAGGCTGAAACGGCAAAGTAAGAAGGCCGCACCCCTGCGGCTTCGTGGGGCTGCGGCCAGACGGCAAGTAGAACAGAAGCCGGGAGAGAGAAGCGTGATCATCGATCGCAGAAGTGCGTTGATCGGCGTCGCCGCCATGTTCGGCAGCAACTTGTTCGCGCCAATTGCGCGGGCTGCGGCGCGGGACGCTCGGCCGATCATCGACACTGGCAAGCCAAGCATACAGGTGTTCACGCCGGTCCAGCATGCGACCATGGTGGCGCTGAGCGAGCGCGTGATCCCGACCACGGATACACCGGGCGCGATTGCCGCAGGTGTTCCCGACTATATCGACAAGCTGCTCGCCGACTGGTCGCTGCCCGAAGACCGGATCCCGATCGTCGCTGGCCTCGACGGGGTCGAGGCGCGAAGCAAGGCCGACTACAAGATCTCGGCAGCGCGCGCGACGCCCGCGCAGCAGGATGCACTGCTAACGGCGGCGATGGAGGATCGCGTCGCCGGTGGCGCCGACTTCTTCGACAAGTTCCGACAGCTCGTCATCACCGGCTATTACACGTCGGAGATCGGCATGACGCAGGAGCGCGAATACCTGCCGGTGCCGGCCGAATATGACGGCGCCTTTCTCTATTCCAAGGTCAACAAGGTGTATTCGGCATGACGATGGATCGACGCCGCGTCCTTACGGGTCTGGGCGGTACCGCAGCATTGGTAGTGCTTGGCAGCGCGTCCGGCGCACAGGCGAAACAGGTCGGTGCGGTCGGCCTGCAACTCTACACCGTGCGCGACGTGTTCGAGAAAGACCCGGTCGGCACCCTCGAGCAGATTGCCCGCATCGGCTACCGCGAGGTGGAGTTCGGCGGCGGTGGTTACGACACCATGGACCACGCCATGCTGCGCCGCACGCTGGACCGGCTGCGCCTGAAGGCGCCGTCCGTTCACATCCCTTATGCGATGCTCGCCGACCGTTTCGATGCGGCCGTGACGATGGCGAAGACGCTGGGCGCGGACACGGTCATTTTGCCCTGGCTGCCGGAAGAGCAGCGGACGGAAGCAGGTTTCGAGCCTGTCCTGCAGAATCTCACCCCGCTGGCCAAGCGGTTGCGCGCTGCGGGCCTGGGCTTTGCCTATCACAACCATGATTTTGAATTCACGAGTCAGTCCAAGGGTGCTCGCCTGTTCGACCGGCTGGTCACGGAAACGGATCCGGCGCTCGTCAAGTTCGAGCTGGACCTTTACTGGGCGGCCCATGCCGGCGTGGACCTGCCAGGCTTGGTGAAGCGGCTGGGCAGTCGCCTTTATTCGTTTCACGTCAAGGACATGCGCGCCGATCGATCGATGGCGGCTGTGGGCACCGGCACGATCAACTTCGCCTCGCTCTTTCGCCTGCCGGGCGCTGCCGGCGTGCGGCATTTTTTCGTCGAGAACGACCAGGCGCCGGCCCCTTACTTCCCCGACATCACGACAAGCTACCGCAACCTCGCCGCGTTGCGGTTCTGATCTAACAGGAAGGTACCCATCATGGCATCGACCGACCGGTTCGACGCAATTGTCATTGGCTCCGGCGTCAGCGGCGGCTTCGCGGCCAAGGAACTGACCGAAAAGGGCCTAAGGGTCCTGATGCTCGACCGCGGCCACATGGTCGAGCATCAGGAGGGCTACACGTATGACGGCAAGCCTGCCTTCGAGCTTCCCGCGCGCGGCACCGTCCCGCCACAGGTTGTCGCCAGCGACTATTTCATCGCCAAGTACGGCTATGTGTCGACCAGCAATCTGCAATTCTACAATGACGACCGCCTGAACCCCTATGCCTTTGATGAGGGCAAGGAGTTTCGCTGGATCCGGCCCGCGGCAGTCGGTGGCAAGTCGTTGATCTGGGGCCGGTGGAGTTTCCGCTGGAGTCCCGACGATTTCGAGGCGAACAAGCGGGAGGGCGTCGCAAGCGACTGGCCGATCCGTTACGAGGATCTCGCGCCCTGGTACGCTTATGTCGAAAAGTACATCGGCGTGTCAGGCTCGCGGGAGAACCTGCCTTATCTACCCGACAGCGAGTTCATGCCGCCGATGCCGATGAACGTCGCGGAGAAATGGGTGAAGGGCCGCCTGGAGGCGAGCTTTCCGGGCCGAAAGCTGATCCATGCACGCTTGTCCAACATCACAGAAGACAAGCCCGATCAGAATCGGACCAAGTGTCAGTACCGCAACCAATGCAGCAATGGCTGTTCGTTCGGCGCTTATTTCTCCACCCAGGCGGTCACCCTGCCCGCAGCCCGCGCGACAGGGCGGCTGACGTTGCAATCCGATGCCGTGGTGACGAACTTGGACTATGATCCCGCGTCCAAGCGCGTCACCGGCGTGCGCTATATCGATGCGAAAACCGGTCAGGCACAAACGGTTCGCGCGAACCTCGTCTTCCTCTGCGCGTCCACGATCGGGTCGTTGCAGATCCTGATGAACTCGCGGGCGTCAGGCAGCGAGCGCAGCTACTTCGATACCAGCGGTACCCTCGGCCGCTATGTGATGGACCATATCTTCCGCGTGAACGTCAGCGGCGATATTCCGGGCATGGAGGAATATATCGAGTACGGCCGCCGTCCCGGGCAGGTCTACATCCCTCGGTTCCGTAACATGGGGGGCACGGACGATGATGTCGGTTTCAAGCGTGGCTATGGATACCAGGGCGGCGCGCATCGCTCGGTGGCAAAGCCTGTTGGCTTCGGCGCCTCGATGAAGAACGCCATGCGCCGGTACGACGGCTGGAAGTTCGGCATGGGCGCATTCGGCGAATGCCTCCCCTATGAGGACAATCGGGTCACGCTTCACCAAAGCAAGGTTGACCGGTTCGGCGTCCCGTTAATGCGGTTCGATGTTTCCTTCCGCGACAACGAACTCAAGATGATGGCGGATGCTCGCGAACAGGGCGAGAAGATGTTGCGCGGTGCGGGACTGACGAACGTCACCAGCAGCGAGGAAAACCACGTTCCCGGCGACGCAATCCACGAGATGGGAGGCGCCCGCATGGGACGCGATCCGCGCAGTTCCGTCCTGAACAGTTGGAGTCAGGCGCACGACGCAAGCAACCTGTACGTGACTGATGGTGCCCAGATGGCTTCGGCGGCTTGCGTCAATCCGTCGCTGACCTTCATGGCCCTCACAACGCGCGCCGCCGACCATGCCGTGAAGAACAGTCGGGCGACAGCGGCTTAAGCCCCGACGATCGCGAGGTCCGGGTCACCGTGGCGTGTTGGGTGTTCCCGGAATGGTCGGATTGCCGGTGCCTGGTGCTCCCGGTGGGACAACCCCGTCCGGCGCCCGCGCCGACGATGCCTCTGTTGCGGGCGGCGTGCGTCGTGGCTTGGGCTGGCTGGCTCGATCGGCGGAGGACTTGCTGCGGGTGGCAGCCGGTTTCGGCGAAGTGTCGGGGGCGCCTGATTGCCCCGTCATGGGCGAAGCCGCCATCAGGGCGCCGGCGGTGACGATCAGTTCCAGCACGCTCGCCTCCTGCAATGCGGCCAAGCCGCATGGACCTGACGCATCAATGCCGAACCGGAAGGCCAGGTTCCAAGAACGGCCTTCAACAGCAACAATCAGCTTCGGATCGCGGTATACGTTGCCGCCCGGCGCTTGCAGGAGTCGAGAGCTATGATGACGCGACGCCAACTCATCGGTTCTTCGGTCGCCGCATGGGCGACAGCAGGGTTGCCTGCCACGCCTTCCCCCGCTGGCCGACTTAAGCAGTCCGTGAGCCGTTGGTGCTACCAGGACATTCCCCTCGACCAGCTCTGCGCCGCCGCGGCGAAGATCGGGTTGCAAGGCATCGATCTGCTAGAGCCTGCCGATTACGAAACGCCGCGCCGACACGGCCTGCGCTGCACCATGGGCTATGCCGCGGAGATCATGACGATCCCCAATGGCCTGAACCGGCGGGAGAACCACGCTGCGATAGAGCAGGCGTTCCGCAAAGGCATTCCGCAGGCTGCCAAAGCGGGCGTGCCAAACGTGATCGCCTTTTCGGGCAATCGCCGGGGGATGTCTGACGAGGAGGGTACCGCGAACGCCGTCGCGGGTCTGAACCGCGTCAAGCGCATCGCCGAGGACAATGGCGTGACGATCTGCATCGAATTGCTCAACAGCAAGGTCGACCACCCCGACTACATGGCCGATCATACCGCCTGGGGCGTGAACGTCGCCAAGCAGGTCAACTCGCCGCGGGTGAAACTTCTTTACGACATCTACCACATGCAGATCATGGAAGGCGACCTGATCGAGACGATCAGGAAGAATATCCAGTGGATCGGCCATTTCCATACCGGAGGCGTTCCCGGTCGCCACAATCTCGACGGAACACAGGAGGTCAACTGGCGCGCGGTCGCCCGCAGCATCGCCGATCTCAAGTTCCAGGGCTATCTCGCCCACGAGTTCGTGCCGCAGGGGAAACCGTTGTCAGCACTGGCGGACGCGGTACGCACCTGCGCGGTGTGATCGAGAGCCACGAGTCGCTCCCCGGACGCGACTCAGCACAAGCGGTTTGCTGATGTGAGGTCAGGCGAGGATTCGGGAGCGCAGCTTCGATTGTAGGAGATTAGGCAGCTGCGCCTGGGACGGTCATCTTAGCTCATTTCTCTTCGCCATCCAGATCAGGCCCACGAGCTGCACTGGTTCATGTTGTCGAACCGACAGATTGAGCGCACACCATCACTAATCATACGGGCTGGGGAGGTCTGGATTGGCACTTACCCGCTTCATCGAGCAGCTCGGAAGGCTTGGCCCTCTCTCGGCGGGAGAAGAACAAGCACTGCGGGCGCTGCCTGGACGGTATCTGGACGTCCCAGCCAATCTGGACTTTTCGGGGTCGATCTCGCCTGGCTCCGAGCGGATATTGGTTCTGGTCGAGGGTCTGCTCGCGAGCTGCTACGATACCGAAGGAGGAGAGCGCCAGCTCACCGCCCTGCACGTTCCAGGCGATCTTTGCGACCTGAACACTCTCGTCCTGACATCAGGACCGATGTGCCTGACAGCATTGGCCCCAAGCAAATTGTTCGCCGTTGCTCGTGGCGCGTTCACAGATGCCATGCAACGGCACCCGGGATTGATCAGCATCCTGTGGCGCTATTCGTCCAGCCGCGTACTGATCCTCAACGAACGCGTCGTGAGCCTTGGCAGCCGCGACGCCAGACAGAGCCTGTCTCACCTATTCTGCGAACTGGCGGTTCGCCAGGGCGTCTCGTCGAACGGCGTCATCGCGACCTATCCTTTGCCGATGAGGCAGCATCAACTCGGCAGCGCGCTCGGCATGACCTATGTTCACGTGAACAGAACGCTCAGGGCGCTTCGAGAGGACGGGCTGGTGCGATTTCAGCATCAGATCGTCACGATTGCCGACTGGAGGAGACTTATGCACGAGGCTGGCTTTGATCCCGGATACTTGACGGGTTACCTGCCGTAACAACCGCAGACGGCGATCTCCCCTGCCCGCACGAATGCACACGCGAAGATTCCGGAGTTGGTCGCGGCCGGTCAGGATGTTGCCGTTGGCACAAGCTCAGGTCCTGCTGAGCGGCCCCTTGATGTTGAGGGCCGGTGCGTTCGCGGCGGAGAAGGTGAGCACGAACTGGATCAGCCCCAGCGCATCCGTGACTTCGAGCTGCCAATGCTTGGCGTCCCAGAACGCGTCTGAACCGCCGTCCAGAAGCTCCGATGCCATCTCGATTGCAACTTTCCGGGCTGCCCCAAGGTCGACCAACTCCAGCCCCTCCTTGTCGGGGTATGATGCTCCATCCTCTACGTTGAAGAAATAGCGAGGCATCGAAGGACATCCTCGTAAGACCGGTCATCGCATCTCCCGGCAAGGGACCCTTCTGCGCTACTTCGTTGCTGCCGTCGCTAACCTCGATTGGCAACCAGGGTGCCTCCCCTTCCACATCTTCGGCGCTTGCGAGGCCATGCGTGGCTGGGCGTTCGCAGATGGGCTTCCTGACGCGCAACACTCAGTTGGCGCGAAGCCCCAAGTGAAGGACGGCTTCCATGCACCCCGGCCGCCGCCTATCTACGCGTGACAAAAGGGGACCTCATGCCAGAACCGATCCTCGCCCTGACCGGCGTATCCAAGACCTACAAAGGCGGGTTCACCGCGCTCCACGGCCTCGACCTCACGATCAACAAAGGCGAGATCTTCGCACTTCTCGGTCCAAATGGCGCCGGCAAGACCACGTTGATCAGCATCATCTGCGGTATCGTGACGCCCTCATCCGGCTGGATCCGAGTTGCCGGCCATGATGCGCTGGCCGACTACAAGGCGGCGCGCTCTCGCATCGGCCTCGTGCCGCAGGAGCTGTCGGTCGACATGTTCGAGACGGTGCTGGCCACCGTCACCTTCTCGCGCCGGTTGTTCGGGCGGTCGGGTCACAGCGCATACATCGAGCAGGTGCTGCGTGACCTTTCGTTATGGGACAAGCGAAACGCCAAGATCATGGAGCTTTCCGGCGGCATGAAGCGCCGGGTGCTGATTGCAAAGGCGCTCGCCCATGAGCCTGAAATCTTGTTCCTGGATGAGCCTACCGCTGGCGTCGACGTGGCACTGCGCCGTGACATGTGGAAGCTGGTTCACCGTCTGCGCGAACGTGGCACGACGATAATCCTGACTACCCATTACATCGAAGAAGCGGAAGAGATGGCCGACCGGGTCGGCGTCATCAACAAGGGCAAGCTGCTGCTCGTCGACGACAAAGCCGCGCTGATGCAGAAGCTGGGCAAGCGCGAGCTTGAGTTGACGGTTGTGGATGCCCTCGACTCGGTGCCCGCCGGCCTTGAGCGCTGGCAGCTTAGCTTGGCGAACGAGGGCAAGACGCTTCGCTACGTTTTTAACTCGACGGAGGAGGATACGGGCATTCCATCACTCCTGCGCGCGCTCGCGGATCGGCATATCGCGTTCAAGGACCTGGAAACCTCCAAGTCGAGCCTTGAAGACATTTTCGTCGATCTGGTGGGGGAGCGGGCATGAACCTTCATGGCGTCTGGGCGATCTATCGCTTCGAAATGGCCCGTTCGCTTCGGACGCTGTGGCAGAGCTTGGTCGGGCCGGTGCTGACCACCAGCCTTTATTTCATCGTCTTTGGTGGCGCGATCGGCAGCCGTATGCAGAGTGTGGACGGCGTCGGTTACGGCAGCTTCATCGTGCCCGGCCTGATCATGCTCTCTTTGCTGACCCAGAGCGTCGGGAATGCCTCGATCGGCATCTACTTCCCCAAGTTCACCGGCACGATCTTTGAACTCCTGTCGGCGCCGATCTCTGCCATGGAACTGGTGCTCGGCTATGTCGGCGCCGCGGCGACGAAATCCGTCGTGATCGGCGGCATCATCCTTGCGACTTCGGCCTTCTTCGTCCCTATCCAAGTGATGCACCCCGGTGCGATGATGGCGTTCCTGCTGCTCACCTCTGTCGCATTCAGCCTGTTCGGCTTCATTCTTGGTATCTGGGCCAAAAGCTTCGAGCAATTGAACTTCGTGCCGCTGTTGCTGATCACGCCACTGACGTTTCTGGGCGGCAGCTTCTACTCGATCGACATGCTTCCGTCGCCATGGCGGACGATCAGCCTGTTCAACCCGGTTGTGTACCTGGTCAGCGGCTTTCGCTGGAGCTTCTTTGGCCAGGGCGACGTCGACATCGTCGTCAGCCTGGGCGTCGCGCTGGGGTTCCTGGTCGCCTGCCTCGCCGTCATCGCCTGGATTTTCAAGAGCGGCTGGCGGCTGAAGAATTGACGTCCAGGTGGGCGGCTGGTGAATAGCCCGCTGCGTCAGTCCATGAAGGAAGTCGGCCAGCCAGCCTAGGAATGCTACCCTCTCGATAGGCCGAATGGGCCCAGGCTCAATCTATGAGCGTTCCGTTTGGCTCTCATCGGAGCATGCCGAGGCGGCAGAGGAATCGGTCGAGGAATACAAGATCCGCGCCGAACGGGCGAGCATCGAGGGCCGGGACGTCGATACCAAAATCGGACAGACGGAAGCGCAGCAGCGGCTCCGCCTCATTGCGATCTTGGCCGCCCGGGAGAAGCTGAGGGACCAAACCGACCAGATCGATGCGGACCTCCATGTGCTCTCGGCGAGGAGCTTGACCTGGAAGAGCAGCAGATCCGCCGCGCGCTGGGCGAGGGCTGACGATGCAAGCCGTAGGGACGCGCTGCATAGCATACGCGCCAATTCGCTACGCCTATGATCAATCTGTGCCGAGACCGGACCCGCCGATCGCGCGCGGCATAATGACGCGTCTGAGTTCAAGGTTGGACGCCGTCGGTCGGCAATTCGCCACCTCACAATTCAGGCTAAGCCGCGCTCCTTGGCCCACAACACGGCTGCGCTGCGTCGATTGACGCCGATCTTGCCGTATACTCGCGCCACATGGTTGCGCACTGTATTCCCGGATAGTTTAAGCCGGCTTGCGATAGCCTTGTCGTCCAGGCCTTCGCAGATCAGCTCCAACACCTCGCGCTCACGTGGGGACAGATCCTGGATCGGATGCGCCCGTTCGGCCCGCGGATTTCGAAGGCAGGCGAGCTTGTCCATGACCGAGCGACTGAACCAGCTCGCATCCTTCATGACGGCCTCAATCGCATCAACCAGTTCGAGCTCGCTGTGCCGGCGCTCGGTGATGTCCTGGAACAGCCACAAGGTGCAGCGCTCGCCCCTGATCTCCATGCGTTCGGCCGAGAGCAGGCAGTCTACTGGTCGGCCATCAGCATGGGCTAGGCGGATGTCACGGTTACGAACGCCGCCGGAGCGCTCGATCTCTTCTTCGACGACCAGGCGGTCGTCCGGATCCGCCCAGATCTCAGGATCCCCGGGCGCTCTTCCGACAGCGCTTCCGACACTCCTGCCCAGCAGCCGAGCGAACGCCTCATTGGCATCGACGGTACGATGGCCGTCGGGCGATGTGAGCACCATCGCGACGGGCGCCATTTCGAACAGGGTGGAGAAGTAAGTTTCGCTAGCGCGCAAAGCTCGCTCGGCCTTTCGCCGTGGCTCCAGGTCGGCGAAGGTGAAAAGCATGCACTTGTCGTCGCCGATCTCGATCGGCTGTCCTGCGATAATAACGAGCTTATGGTGACCGTCCGGGATGGGAAGCTCGGCCTCCATTTGCGGTATGGATTGACCAGCGGCCAGCCGCTGCTTGGCATAGTCCAGTCGCTCCGCCTTATAAAGGACGTCGAGCTCATAGAGGCTGCGCCCAAGAACAACATTGCGCGCGTAACCGGTCATTTCGAGGAAGCCCTGGTTGACCTTCACGAACCGCTGATCTGACAGGCGAAGGATCAGCGCCGGTGCAGGATTGGCCTGGAACATGGCCTCGAAACGGGCCTCGGCCTCGTACTGATCGGACACGTCCTGGATCACGAGTGCAAGGCAGTCAGGCTCTTCGTCATCCCCCGTCATGACGACGTCCCGGACGTGCTGGGTCCAACGCGTCTCGCCACCACCGATCGCGGACACCTCGATGACCAGGTCGGGAAAGCTTTGGCCCGCCAACACCCGCATCAGCGGATATTCTCGGCTGGCCAGTCGGTGGCCATTGCGGAAACGAAGCGCGAACCGCTGAGCATAGTCGTCAGCTGTCGCGCCAAGCTCGTCCGCGCTTGCTACACCGTGCATGGCGACTGCGGCCTCGTTGGCCCAGATGATCGTGCCGGACAGGTCGATCAGGATGATGCCTGCGCTAAGTCCGCCGATAAGTTGTTCGAGATGGCGCAGAGTGCTGCTCGCCAGCACACGGGGGAGCGGCTCGGTCATGGTGCCATGAGCGCTCCGGCATTTCAGATGTTCCGGTTGGCATCGTCGCCTGATTACTAGAGCGGTTTCCGCCCCTTCTGAATCATTGAGGATTCACACGGGCGCGGTTTTCTGATTCAGGCTCCGGGCCGGGTCGGGAGGCCGGCACGGATGCCGCGAGTGCTGTCACAGGATCTTCGGGAG
>Ga0210040_10006224_pt1 | contig 14925 bp, 15 predicted proteins | sample CryGeyCG12114_NA_FD_185462 | JGI IMG/M metagenome (GOLD analysis project Ga0210040, IMG submission 185462) | Groundwater microbial communities from aquifer - Crystal Geyser CG19_WC_8/21/14_NA (SPAdes) (version 2) | ecosystem: Environmental > Aquatic > Deep subsurface > Groundwater | place: USA... | reverse complement strand
GCGCCCGCCCCTTTGGCGGCCCGCACGAAAGCGCGGATCAGCGCGTCATCCTTGACGCCGGGGGCGCTCTCTACGCCGCTGGAGACATCCACCAGCGGCGCGCCGGTGCGGGCAACTGCGTCGGCCACATTGCCGGCGTTCAGCCCACCGGCGAGGCCCCAGGGCATGAACGGGCGAAACCCGGCGAGCAGCGACCAGTCGAGCACCAGCCCGTTGCCGCCGGGCAGTGTGTTGGCCGGCGCGTCGTAAAGGATCAGGTCGGCGGCGTCGTGGTATTTGCGCGATCGTTCCAGGGCCGCGGCATCGCGCAGGCCGAACGCCTTCCACACGCCGATGCGCATGTGCTGGCGCACCAGCGCCAGCCATTCGGGCGTTTCCTTGCCGTGAAACTGCACAATGTCCGGCCGGATCGCGGCGATTGCCTCCATGGTCGGTTGCGGTTGCTGGTTGACCAGCAGCAGCACCACCTTCGTGCGTTCCGGCACCCGTGCGCGCAGCCTGGCGGCGTCGGCCAGAGAGAGGTGGCGCGGGCTCGCCTCGTGATGCACCAACCCGATATGGGTGGCGCCGGCATCCACCGCCGCGTCGATTGCCTCGGGCGTGCCGAGGCCGCAAATCTTGATCTCGGGTGCAGGCATCGGCGGGCTCTAGAGCGTGGTCTCGATCGCGCGCGCAGCGGCGAGCGGGTCGGCCGCGCGGCTGATCGGGCGGCCGATCACCAGCACGCTGGCGCCAGCATCGCGCGCGGCGCGCGGGGTGGTGACACGCTTCTGGTCGCCTGCCTGGTGATCGGGCAGGCGCAGGCCGGGCACAACCAGGAAGCCGTTCTTCCACCGCTTGTGGACGGCGGCGACTTCCTGCCCCGAGCACACGATGCCGTCGATCCCGGCTTCCTGCGCCAGATCGGCCAGGCGCAGCACCTGGTCATGCGCGCTGCCGGCGATGCCGGTCTGCGCCAGATCCCCTTCATCCATACTGGTCAGCATGGTTACCGCGACCACCCGCGTATGCTCGCTCGCGGCGGCCTTGGCGTCCTCCAGCATGGCGCGCCCGCCCGCCGCATGGACGGTGACGATCGCCGGTTTCAGCACATGGATCGCCTGCATTGCGCAAGCGACGGTGTTGGGAATGTCGTGCAGCTTCAGGTCGAGGAAGATGGGCAGGCCCAGCTGCGCCACTTCGTGCACGCCATGGTGGCCGTGGGCACAGAAGAACTCCAGCCCCAGCTTGATGCCACCGACATGGTGGCGCACCTTGCCCGCCAGCTCCACCGCCGCATCGAGCCGCGGCAGGTCGAGCGCGAGATAGACCGGGTTGCTCACAGCAGGGGGCGCGGTTCGTCGGGCGTGGCGATGGCGCTGACCGGATGGGTTTCGTGCGCCGGGGTCGGGGCTGGAATGGAGGCTGCGTTTTCGTCAGGCGTGGGCGCAAGCGCGGCGGCGCGCGCGGCGCCCTCCAGCGATCCGATCCGCCGTTTCAGGTTCCATTTCTGCGCCCGGTGCAGCAGCCACATGGGGATCAGGCCTAGCAGGAACGCGACGATGACCAGTGCCGGCACGCGCGTTTCCAGCACCAGCCCTTCCCAGATCTTCACCTCCACCGGGTTCCAGTTGTTGATGGCGAAGATCAGCAGCACCGCCAGCAGCAGCACCCAAACAATGGTGCGAACAATTTGCATGGCTGGCAGGCTCCCCAATTTGCGATGCTTATCGGGTTGTTGCTAGGCCGTTACGGCGCGCTTGTGAACCGGCATGTGAACCGGCTTGTGATCAGCTGAACACCCGGGCGAAGATCGTGTCGACCTGCGCGAAATGATATTCGAGGTCGAACTTCTCCTCCAGTTCGGAGTCGCCCAGGGCAGCCGAGACCTCGGGATCGGCCTTCAGCAGTTCCAGCAGCGACAGGCTGCCGTCGCTTTCCCACACCTTCATCGCGTTGCGCTGGACCAGCCGGTAGGCGTCCTCGCGGCTGACACCGGCCTGCGTCAATGCCAGCAGCACGCGCTGCGAATGGACCAGGCCCCCCATGCGGTCGAGATTGGCCTGCATCCGCGCAGGGTAGACCAGCAGCTTGTCGACCACCCCGGTTAGCCGCGCCAGCGCGAAGTCCAGCGTGATGCAGGCGTCCGGGCCGATGAAACGCTCGACGCTGGAATGGGAAATGTCCCGCTCGTGCCACAGCGCGACATTTTCCATCGCCGGCAGGGCATAGGATCGGACCATGCGGGCAAGGCCGGTCAGGTTCTCGGTCAGCACCGGATTGCGCTTGTGCGGCATCGCGCTGGAGCCCTTCTGGCCGGGGCTGAAATATTCCTCCGCCTCCAGCACTTCGGTGCGCTGCAGGTGGCGGATCTCGATGGCGAGCCGCTCCACGCTGCTGGCGATGACGCCCAGCGTGGCGAAGAACATCGCGTGCCGGTCGCGCGGGATCACCTGGGTGGAGATGGTTTCGGGCGTGAGGCCCAGTTGTTGCGCCACATATTCTTCCACCGGGGGCGCGACATTGGCGAAGGTGCCGACCGCACCGCTGATCGCGCAGGTGGCGATCTCGGCCCGCGCCGCCACCAGCCGCGCGCGATTGCGGGCAAATTCCGCGTGATAGCCGGCGAGCTTCAGGCCGAAGGTCACCGGTTCGGCGTGGATGCCGTGGCTGCGCCCGATGGTGGGGGTATATTTGTGCTCCTGCGCCCGCCGCTCCAGCGCACCGAGCAGTGCGTCGAGATCGGCCAGCAGCAGGTCGGCCGAACGCGCCAGCTGGACCGACAGCGTGGTGTCGAGCACATCGGAACTGGTCATGCCCTGGTGCATGAAGCGGGCCTCCTCGCCCACCTGCTCCGCCACCCAGGTCAGGAAGGCGATCACGTCATGCTTCGTCACCGCCTCGATCGCGTCGATCGCGGCGACGTCGATCACCGGTTCTGTCCGCCACCAGGCCCACAGGGCTTCCGCCGCGCTGGGCGGCACCACACCCATGCGGCCGAGCTGCTCGGTCGCCAGCGCCTCGATCTCGAACCAGATGCGATAGCGTGCCTCCGGCTCCCACAGGGCGGTCATGGCGGGGCGGGCGTAGCGGGGGACCATGGAAACTCCGGACTGACAAGGGCGCAGGCGATGGCGCGCGCTAAGGTCCGGGGGGCGGCTTGGCAAGCCTGCGGGGTTGTGGCCCGCTTACGGGCAGCGCGAATCGCGCTGGGGCGCGCCGCTGCCGCGCGTCTGCCAGCTGCCGTCCGGCGCCTGGTACCGCTCGCCCGGGTCGGTGCGGGAAATCGCCAGGCATCCGGCGGTGAAGGCATATTCCTCCAGCGTGGCGTTGGCAGCCTGGGCGCGGCGGGCGTAGATCGCCCGGCGACGGATGTTGATGTCGTCGACCATGCGGCGCACCGTCGCGTCACCGCCGGACACGATGCCCAGATAGCCGTCGGTCCGCTCCCCGATCGTGCCGGCGGCACGCGCGGCCTCGTAAGCCGGGTCGCGCTGCGCGACGGCGGGCGCAGCGATGCCCCCCAGCGCCAGCGCCACAAGAGCGGCGGCGAGGATCGGACGGAAGTGGCGCGTGCTGGTCATCAGAATATCTCTTCGTTCTCGTCGATGGTCGTCCCGGCATCGGCTGCCAGACGATAGATCACTTCCTGCTTAATGTTGATGTTGAGTTCGATCACGATCGGCTCGTCGGGTGCGTTCACGGTGATGCACCCGGCCACCAGGCCTGATCCCAACACCAACACCGTCGCGCGCCAATTCGTCACGCCCGTCATCAAGGCATCATGTAGGGACGAGCGCCGGCTGTTCAAATCACGCATCTTCATGGCTCAGTCTCGCTTGCGGGGGGCTGAATGGGGTTGACGGGGATGGCGGCGGTGCCATCGGCATTTTCGATCGAGACGGAAGGGTCGAGCGGACGCCCCCCGTGGTCCAGCAGGCCCAGCTCGCGCGGGTCGCGAATGGCGGTGGGATCGTAGAGCGCGCGGACCGATCCGATCAGCGAATAGAACGGCGCGCGCACATTCACGACGAAGCGCAGCGGCAGACGGGCGAGCTGGCGCGTGATGATGTTGCTGCTGGCGCCTTCGCCCTGGCTGATCCCGTCGAAGCCGACGCGGGTGACGATCTCGCCCGACAGGGACCCGTCCATCTGGATGCTCATCTGTTCGTAATTGAGCGAGCGCAGCGCGTCGAAGGCGAAGTTGGCGACGGGCGACAGGTCCTCATATGTCAGCTCCCCCACATAGGACACGTTGCCGCCGGGCGCGCGCGACAGCAGCAGGCCGCCTTGCAGGCTGCCATTGCCGTCGGCGTCGAACACGATCGGGATGGTGCCGTCGAAGCTGCCCGTCGCCGACAGGTTGGCCAGGCCCAGCCGCTGCACGAAGGCGCCGGCATCCAGGCCGGAGATCTCGAACACGTAACGCCGTTCCTCCGCCACGCCGAAATTGATCGTCACGGGCTGCATCGCCAGCGTGCCGCCCAGGAACGGCCAGCGCCCGCCTTCCACCACCAGCGCCTCGCCATTGTGCAATTCGTACTGCACGACGCCGTCGGTGACCTCGATCCCCGGATTGATGGTGGCCACGGTCAGCTGCTGGTCGGGCGCGGTGGTCAGGCCGAGCAGGTCGGTGAAGGTGATGGTGCCGGCCGCGCCCGTCACCGGGCCGAAGGCGGCGGCGAAATCGAGGTCGGTGGTGGCGAAGGTGCCGGTGCTGGTCACCGCCGCTTCGTTCCAGTCGATGCGGCCCGTGCCGGTCACCGTGCCGGCGGCGTTGGCGATCACGCCCAGCGCCAGCTGGGTCAGCTGGGTGGGTTGCAGCGCCCCGTCAAAGACCAGCGCGTCCACCGCCAGATCGGCATGGCCGCTCGCATTGCCGAGATCGTGGACGATGGCAACGCGGGTCACCTCGCGGTCGCTCGTCGGCTGGCGCAGTATGGCATTGGCGGTGATGCGGTTGTCGGCCAGCGTCAGCGTGGCATCGCGCGCCACCATCGGCTCGAACCGGTCGACGGCCGCGTCGGGAGCCCCCCGATCCTCCAGCCGGAAGCCCGCTTCCGCCAGGGTGAGCACCCCGCCGGAATAGCGCCACGTGCCGCCAGCTTCGTGCACATCCAGCGGCACCGCGTTCAGCAGCACGTCCGTTCCGGCAAAGGTGCCGGTAATCTCCGAGCCCAAACTGGCGGTGAGGTCGGTCAGGGCGAAGCGGGTGGCGGTCTCCGGCGGACCCAGCGCGACGTTGACCTGCCGGGCGGTAACCGTGCCCGGCCACGCAAACCCTACCGGCCCGCTGTCGAGCGCAATGCGGGTCTCTCCCAGGCGTCCGACCAGTTCGAGTGACGGCGCGCCGGCCGCGATCGACAGCGCGCCGCCCGGGGACAGGCGCAGCATCGGTTGGCCGCGCGGCGGGCACAGGGTCAGCTGCCGGCGGTCGAGCGTCAGACTGGCATAGGCCAACTGATCGAAGCGCAGCTGCGTGCACCCCTGCCACATTGCCAGCCCGCTTGCGCGCGACCACTTGCCGTCCACCGGCACGATCAGCCCCCGCGCCCGCCCTTCGGGCAGCGGGCCGCTGGCGTTGACCGTGCCGGTGAAGCCAAGCGTGCCGTTGCGGGCCTGGGTCAGCGAGAGCCGCGGGATCGCCAGTTGCGCCGGCCCTGCGCGGTATGGGCTCATCGCAGCGACCAGTTCCAACCCGCCACCGGGCGCCTGCTCCATGCGGCCGGTGATCCGCGGCAGCGCGCCTCCGGTCGCGACATTGCCAGACCAGCGCAGCGGCTCGCCGTCGCCGGCAGCCAGCTGGAAACGGCTGACCTGCAGCAGCGTCGCTCCGCTGGTGCCGGTGAGCCGCGCGGTGGGGACCACCAATGTCGCCTGCTCGCCGTTGCGCCGTGCGATCAGCTCTGCCGCAAGGCGACTGCCCGGCGCCTCGCGCGCGATCGTCTGGCGGATGCGCGCGACGATCGGCTGCAGCAAAGTGCCGCGGGTGGAGCCCTCCAGCGAGGCAAGCGTGCTGTCGAGCGCCGGGCCCGGCGCAAGGCCGGTGGCGCTGGCATCGCCGTCGAGTTCGATGCGCGTCAGACCCTGCCGCGTCCGCAACGATCCATCCAGCGCCAGCGATGCCAGCTGCACCTGTCCCGCGCGCAGGCCTTGGCCGCTCATTTGATAGCGCGCGGTCAGGCCGTTGTCGCGCCAGGTGAAATCCACCTTGCCGCGCGCCGAGTTCATGCGCGCCTGGGGCAGGGAGCCGGCGCCGGTCGCCACCTGCATGGTGCCCTCCACGCCATCCATCGCCTGGTCGGCGGTCAGCTCCAGCGGGGCGGCGATGCCGGCCAGCGCCAGGCCGTTGGCCGGGCAGCCCAGGCGCGCCAAACGGAGCGGCCCGGCGAAGCGGGGGCGGGCATTCTCTATGGCGACGCGGCCATACAGTGTTGCATTGGTGGCGGAGCAGCCCGCCACCGCCAGCGCGGGGGCGGTCGCGGCCAGCTCGCCGGCGAAGCCGCCGCGCAGCCACCCGCCGCCCTGCAGGCTGATGCCGACGCGGCCCATGTCGGTCTCCATCAGCCCGCGTCCGTCCTCGATCGCCAGGCGCAGGTCGGGCAGGCTGAAGGGCTCTCCGCTGCCGGTGAACAGCAGGGGGTCGAGCGAGCCGAAACTGAGCCGGCCGTCGCGGTAGCTGCCATACAGTCGCGGGCGGATCAGCCGCACATTGTCCAGCGCCGGGGTGCCGAGGCGCGGTTCCAGCTCCACCACCACCCGTTCGATGGTGAGATCCGGCCGCGCCGGATCGCCGACCACCACGTTGCGCAGCACCTGCTCGCGCGGGCCGATGCTTTCGATCTCGTAAGTTGCCAAGAGGCGTCGATCGTTCAGCAGGTCGGTGATGATGTCGCCGGCGATCCGCTCCCGCGCCAGCCAGGCGATCGCGAGCGCCGCCAGCAGGAACACCAGCATGGCGATGGCGGCCCAGCGGGCGATCCGGCGCCCTTGCCTGCGACGGCTGCCAGGCTCCGCCGGCGATGCCTCGGGCATTATGTCCTGTGCGGCATCCTCGACCATAGGCTGCCACTTGCAAGGAACGTAGGGCAAAGGCAATGCGGGATGCGATGGCCGCGCCGACCCAGCCCAATGAGAACCGGCCGCTTTTCCCGGAGGATGCCGGTCCGGCCGCTCCGCCGGTGCGCAGCGACGCCGCGGGGCATCGGGCCCGCCTGCGCCGGCGCCTGATCGCGGGCGGGGCGGATGCGCTCGCCGATTACGAGATCATCGAATTCCTGCTGTTCGGTGCCAATCCGCGTGGCGATACCAAGCCGCTGGCCAAAGACCTGCTGCGCCGTTTCGGCACGCTGGCCGGCGTGCTCGACGCCGACCCGGTGCTGCTGCGGCAGGTGAAGGGCATGGGGGAGGGCGCGGTCGGCGCGCTGCGTATCGCGGCGGTCGCCGCCCGGCGAATGGCGCAGGGCCAGGTGCGCGCCCGGCCCGTGCTGGGCAATTGGCAGGCGCTGCTGGATTACCTCGCCATCGACATGGCGCATCTGACCACCGAGCGGGTCCGCGCGCTGTATCTCGACACCCGCAACCAGCTGCTGCTGGATCATCTGGTGGGCGAAGGCACGGTGGACGAGGCAGCGGTCTATCCGCGCGAGATCATCCATCGCGGGATGAATATCGGCGCCGCGGCGCTGATCCTGGTCCACAACCACCCCAGCGGCAATCCGCAGCCCAGCCAGGCGGACATCGACCTGACGCGCCGGATCGCGGAGGCGGGGCGGCACATGGGCATTGTGGTGCACGATCACCTCGTCATCGGGCACGAAGGCCATGTATCTTTGCGTGCCGCGGGGCTGATCCCTGCACTCGGGGGTTGAACCGCGCGCCGGATGTGACATCGTGCCTTTCGAATGACCGGCAAACGGCGGGTGGGCAGGGGAATGCAGGTGGGCAACAGGGGCACAGGGGCGCGGTTGACTCGGCCAATACCCCCGTCTACGGCGGCGGCGCCCTCGGCGGGTGGCCCGTTGCCGTGCCGGATCTTCCCTTTGCAGGAGGACCTGGCATGACCGACGAACCGCCCGCACGGGACCCTGTGGGGCAGGATGCGCGGATCGATTCGCTCGACGTGCGGCTCAAGGCCGCGCAGGAGCGGGAAGAACAGCGCAACCGTCCGCGCAGCCTGGGCGCCGACGCATCCTACAAGCTCGGCAACCGGGTGCTCGCGGAACTGCTTGGCGGGATTCTTGGCGGTGCGGTGATTGGTTGGGTGATCGACTATTTCGCCGGGACGACGCCCTGGGGTCTGTTGGTGATGCTGTTCCTCGGGATAGTGGTCGCCTTCAGGAACATCATTCGGATTTCGAGCCGGCGCCCGGACTGACCTTCTTTAAGAAAAGGTCAGGATGGGCGCCGCTTCACAAGGCGACAAGGGAAAGAACGTGGCAGCCGAACCGGCGAAGGTCGATCCGATGCACCAGTTCACGATCGAGCCGCTATTCGGCTCGGCGAACTGGGAACTGGCCGGCTACAATATCGCCTTCACCAACAGTGCGCTGTGGATGGCCATCAGTGCCGCGGTGCTGTGGCTGTTCATGCTGGGCGGCATGAAGCGCCAGCTGGTGCCCGGGCGCTGGCAGATGGCGGTGGAAAGCTTCACCGGCTTCATCGACGACATGCTGGAAGCCAATATCGGCCAGGCGGGGCGCAAATATGTGCCTTATGTCTTCACGTTGTTCATGTTCATCCTGTTCGCCAACATCCTCGGCCTGATGCCGCTGGGCCTCGTGGGCGTGCACCCGTTCACCTTCACCAGCCACTTCACCGTCACCGGCGTGCTGGCCATCATGTCCTTCGCGATCGTGCTGATCGTCGGCTTTGCCCGGCATGGGCTGCACTTCTTCAGCCTGTTCCTGCCGCATGGCACCCCATGGTGGATGGCGCCGATCATCGCGCCGATCGAGCTGATCTCGTTCATGGTGCGCCCGTTCAGCCTGGGGCTGCGGCTGTTCGTGGCGATGATGGCCGGCCACGTCCTGCTGGAAGTGCTGTCGTCCTTCGTCATCAGCGGCGGCAATGCGGGTGTCGGCTATGGCATCTTCATCGGCATTCCCAGCCTGCTGCTGATGATCGGCATCTGTGCGCTGGAGATTCTTGTGGCTGGCATCCAGGCCTACGTCTTCGCGTTGCTGACGTCGCTGTATATCAACGACGCCGAAAACCTTCACTGACCTGTTAATCTTTCCAAGGAGTTTTGAAATGGATCCTGAAGCCGCCAAGCTGCTCGGCGCCGGTATTGCCGCCATTGGTTGCGGCCTCGCCTCCATCGGCGTGGGCAACGTTTTCGCCAAGTTCCTGGAAGGCGCGCTGCGCAATCCCGGTGCTGCCGACGCGCAGCAGGGCCGCCTGTTCATCGGCTTCGCCGGTGCCGAGCTGCTCGGCCTGCTTGCCTTTGTCGTCGCCGCGCTGCTGATCTTCCAGTAAGCTGCAGCCTCCCGGATGCCGCCGCCCGGCACCCCTTTTCGGGGTGTCGGCGACGGTGCCGGATCGATGCCCAGTTCCCTCTCCGGTTAGGCGACCCATGCCCCAGATCGAGCAGCTCGCAGGCACCTTTTCCAGCCAGGTCTTCTGGCTGCTGGTGTTCTTCGCCCTGCTGTTTTTCATTGTCGGCCGCGGCATGGTTCCGCGGGTGATGGATACCGTGGCCCAGCGCGATCGCCGCATCGCCGACGATCTCGCCGCGGCCCGCGCCGCACGGGACGAGGCCGATGCGCGCGAAGAAGCGTGGCGGCAGAACGAAAATGCCAGCCGGGAGGCGGCGCAGGGCGTCGTCAACGAGGCGCGCGAAGGAGCCAAGCAGTCTGCCGAACGGCGCCTGGCCGAAGTGAAATCCACGCTCGACCGCCGGCTGGAAGAAGCGGAGGCACGGATTGCTGCCGCCCGCGCGGCCGCAGCGGCCGAGATCGAGAATGTGGCGAGCGAGGCCACGCAGGGTATTGTCGCCCGTGTTGCCGGCCTCTCCGTCGATGGCGGCGCTGCACACGATGCCGTCAGGAAGGCGATGGCCCATGGCTAATGCACCCCACGTCTTCGCCACCAGCGAAGCCGACCCCGCGCTTCACGCCACGACCGAGCATGGCAACGTGGTCCATGTCGAACCCGAACTGCTCGGCCTGGCGCCGTTCCAGTGGGTGTCCGTGGCGATGCTGCTGCTGATCCTGATCGCCCTGTTCGTGGGCAAGGTCCACCGCAAGGTCACGGGCAACCTCGACGGCCGGATCGCCGCGATCCGTTCCGAACTGGACGAAGCGAAGAAGCTGCGCGCCGAAGCCGAAGTGCTGCGCGAGGATTATGCCCGCCGCATCGCCTGGGCGGAGCAGGACGCCGCCAACATGCTGGCGAGCGCCCGGGACGAGGCCGAGGCAATCATCGCCAAGGCGGAGACGGACACGGCCGACCTCATCGTGCGGCGTCAGCGCATGGCGGAAGACAAGATCGCCAGCGCCGAACGGGCCGCGGTGGACGAATTGCGCGCCCGCGCCGCTCGCGCTGCAACCGACGCCTCCCGCCTGCTGATTGCCGAACGGCACGATGCCGGTGCCGACCGGCGCCTGGTGGACGAGGCGATCGCCACCCTCTGAACCCGCGCCTGAGCGCATGACAGACCTCGCTGGCCGTCAGGCCGGCGGGGTTTGTCGTGTCAGAAGCTGTCCTTGGCGGCGCGCAGCGCGGCGAATGTCGCCACCGCATCACCGCCGCCCCAGCGCGCCTGCAACTCCGGGTCGCCAGCGCGCAGGAACGGGTTGGTCGCCAGTTCGCGGGCGAGCGGGAAGGGGATGGTCGGCTCCCCCGCGGCGCGCTTCGCCGCGATCTCCTGCGCATACTCTGCCAGCGCGGCATTTTGCGGATCGGCGTGGAGCGCGAAGCGGGCATTGGCCTGGCTGTATTCGTGCCCGGCGCAGATCGTTGTCTGGGGTGGCAGGGCCGCGATGCGCTGCAGGCTTGTCCAGAATTGCTGTGCCGTCCCTTCGAACATCCGCCCGCAGCCGAGCGCGAACAGGCAGTCGCCGACAAATGCCAGTTCTGCCGCGGGCAGGTGATAGGCGACATGGCCCAGCGTGTGCCCACCGGCCGCGATCACCTGTGCCTGCCATCCCCCGAGCATGACCGTATCCCCCGGTGCGACGGTGCGATCGACGGCGGCGATCTTCGCCACCTCTGCCGCCGGGGCGGTGACGGTGCAGCCGGTGGCCGCCTTCACGGCTGCGTTCCCCTGCGTGTGGTCGGGGTGCCAATGGGTGTTCCACACCTGGGTGATCCGCCACCCCTTCGCCTCCGCTTCGGCGAGGCAGCCGTCGGCATCCGGCGTATCGATGCAGGCCGTTTCCCCACTCTGCCGATCGTGGAGCAGGAAGCCGTAATTGTCGGACAAAGCGGGGAAGGGGTGGAGTTGCAGGTTCATGGCCCTGAACTAGTGCTCCGCCGCACAAACGGAAAGGCCCGCCCGCTCGGGTGAGCGGACGGGCCTTTTCGGTTCAGCTATGCCCCAAGGCTTACTGGCGCTTCAGCGCCTCGCCCAGGATGTCGCCCAGCGACGCGCCGGAGTCCGACGAGCCGTACTGTTCCACGGCCTGCTTCTCTTCCGAGATCTGGCGGGCCTTGATGGAGAAGTTCGGCTTCTTGGAACGGTCGAAGCCGATGATCATCGCATCGATCTTCTGACCCACCTGGAAGCGGTCGGGACGCTGTTCGTCACGATCGCGGCCCAGGTCGGAACGCTTGATGAAGCCGGTCGCCCCATCCTCGCCCGCCTGAACTTCCAGGCCACCGTCACGCACTTCGAGGACGGTGATGGTCACCACCTCGTTGCGGCGCAGGCTGCCGGTGGAAGCGGTGCCGCCAGCGGCCGGCGCGCCCTTCTCCAGCTGCTTCATGCCCAGGCTGATGCGTTCCTTGTCCACATCCACGTCGAGCACGACGGCCTGGACCATCTCGCCCTTGCGGTGCAGCGCCAGCGCATCCTCGCCCGAGATGCCCCAGGCGATGTCGGACATGTGGACCATGCCGTCCACGTCGCCCGGCAGGCCGATGAACAGACCGAACTCGGTCGCGTTCTTGACTTCGCCTTCCACGACGGAGCCGACCGGGTGGCTGTCGGCAAACTCGTCCCACGGATTGCGGTGGGCCTGCTTCAGGCCCAGGCTGATGCGGCGCTTGTCGCTGTCGACCTCCAGCACCATCACTTCGACTTCCTGCGAGGTCGAGACGATCTTGCCCGGATGGACGTTCTTCTTGGTCCAGCTCATCTCGGAGACGTGGACCAGGCCCTCGATCCCGGCTTCCAGCTCCACAAAGGCGCCGTATTCGGTGATGTTGGTGACCGTGCCGGTGGTCTTCAGGCCGACCGGGTACTTGGCGGCGACGCCTTCCCACGGATCGCTTTCCAGCTGCTTCATGCCCAGGCTGATGCGCTGGGTATCGGCATTGATGCGGATGATCTGCACGGTGACGGTGTCGCCGATATTGATCACTTCGGACGGGTGGTTGACGCGCTTGTAGCTCATGTCGGTGACATGCAGCAGGCCGTCGATGCCGCCCAGGTCCACGAAGGCGCCGTAATCGGTGATGTTCTTCACCACGCCTTCGATCACCTGGCCCTCGGCCAGACGGTCGATCAGCTCGCTGCGCTGTTCCGCACGGGTTTCTTCCAGCACGGCGCGGCGCGACACGACGATGTTGCCGCGGCGGCGATCCATCTTCAGAATCTGGAACGGCTGCGGCACGTCCATCAGCGGGGTGACGTCACGCACGGGGCGGATATCGACTTGGCTGCCGGGCAGGAACGCCACGGCGCCGTCCAGGTCGACGGTGAAGCCGCCCTTGACGCGGCCGAAGATGCGGCCTTCGACGCGCTTGCCTTCGCCAAATTCGCTTTCCAGCTTGTCCCACGCGGCTTCGCGGCGGGCGCGGTCACGGCTGAGCATGGCTTCGCCGTCGGCGTTCTCGACGCGGTCGACATAGACCTCGACCTCGGAACCGACGGTGAGGCCGTGATCGTCCTCGCCGCGCATGAATTCGCGCAGGGAAATGCGGCCTTCGCTCTTCAGGCCGACATCGATGACGGCCATGCCGTTCTCGATCGCGGTGACGGTGCCGTGGACGACGCGGCCCTCGAAGCCGCCGTCGGCGCCGCCGAGCTGTTCATCAAGGAGAGCCGCAAAATCGTCGCGGCTGGGGGTGGCGGTAGATGCCATAAAGGAGAGGTATCCTGTCTTTTCGTTTTTTCCGGCCAGGCGGTTGTCTCCGCCGGTCTTGGTTGGCCGAACCCCCCTGCAGACCGGATGCCGGCAGGGCATCGTCACGGGCGGGCTGCGGTCGGTTGCGAGGCGAGCGGGGCAGCGCAAAACACGACAGCGCCCGGCGGGATCGATCCTGCCGATCCGGCGAGCGCCCGTTGCATGCCTGTGACCAGGCCGTCTGCTGCGGCCCCGCTTGCCCGAAACCGGGCGCGGCACGCCCCATCGGATGGGCGGGCACATAGGCTTGTCGGGCTTGAAAGGCAAGGCTGGAGTGGGCGCGGCAGGTTGACACGGATGGCGCTGTTTGTGCGCGCCGTAGAGTGGGGCAGGACGGCCGCAAAGTGGCGGATTGCTGCGGGGTTGGCGTGGCGTGCGGTGGGAAGGGTGTGTGAACTTCCGTGGCGGCGCCGTCGGCGGGGCGAGGCAGCGGGGTTGAGTTGACACGGAAGGGGCGGAATGTGCGCGATCGCCGAGGGGTCGCAAGCGGGCGACGAGGGACGCTTTGGTGCGGGTTTGCGCGTGCGGAGCGCTGTCGTGGGTGTGTGAACTTCGGCGTGGAGCGGTCTGTGCGGGGCTGCTGTCCAGCGTGTCGGTGGTAAACTTGCGGTGGGTTGCGGCGCGCAGCGCCGGTGGAGTGCTGGTGGTTCACTGAAAGGGCGGTCGGCGTGGCGGACATGAGGGTGCCATGCCTGAACCACCGGTGTGTAGGAAAGTTGATTGGTGCCTTGGGGGGGGGGAGACCTTAACGCCCCATACACACCGTTCGTCGTCGCCCCTGCGAAGGCAGGGGCCTAGATAAGCTCTCCACTTCCACGGGGGTGATGTGGAGAGCCCGGATGGGCCCCTGCCTGCGCAGGGGCGACGGTAAGAGTATGGGCAATGCTGAATATACGTCGCCGGCGGCTTGATCCGGGGCCCCGCTCCACCTTCCGGCGCTGCGCCAGGCAGCGATCCCGGATCAGGTCCGGGGTGATATCAGGAGTTGATGCGAAGGACAGCTCACCACCCGATCGCATCCACCGCTCACCGCAGCCGGGTATGCTCCACCAGCTGGATCGCCGCCGCCACCGCGCGGTCGCGGTCGAGGGCCGAGGTGTCGAGGATCACCGCATCGTCGGCCGGCAGTAGCGGGGCCTGGGTGCGGGTGCGGTCGCGTTCGTCGCGGCGGCGCAGATCGGCTTCGATCTGGTCCAGCGTGTGGTCTTCGCCGCGAGCCTGCATCTCGCGCCAGCGGCGCAGCGCCCGCGCCTCCACGCTGGCGGTGACGAACAGCTTGGGGTCGGCCTCCGGCGCGATCACCGTGCCGATGTCGCGCCCGTCCAGCACCGCGCCGCCCGCCTGCGTGGCGAAGGCGCGCTGGCGTTCGTACAATGCCTGGCGCACGGCGGGGTGGATCGAGACACGGCTAGCAAGGCCGCCGGTCGCCTCGCTGCGCAGTTCGACATCGGCCAGCAGCGTGTCGGCAAAGTCGGTGGCAGCAAGGGCTGCGACGGGATCGTCCGGGCTGCCGCCCGCCAGGAAGCACTGCCAGCCGACTGCGCGATACAGCAGGCCGGTGTCGAGATGCGGCAGGCCGTAATGCGCGGCCAGCGCCCTGGCGATGGTGCCCTTGCCGCTGGCGGTGGGGCCGTCGACGGCGATGATCAGGGGCGCG
>Ga0210040_10006223_pt1 | contig 14926 bp, 6 predicted proteins | sample CryGeyCG12114_NA_FD_185462 | JGI IMG/M metagenome (GOLD analysis project Ga0210040, IMG submission 185462) | Groundwater microbial communities from aquifer - Crystal Geyser CG19_WC_8/21/14_NA (SPAdes) (version 2) | ecosystem: Environmental > Aquatic > Deep subsurface > Groundwater | place: USA... | reverse complement strand
TTGCCACCACAGTAGATATTGAAACTTATTATTTATTGCGGCCTACCTCATACTATGTACAAAAATAAAAATAGATTTTCCACATGCAGTAACTTGGTAAATTGTCACTGATTTTCCAGTTCAACAGATATACAATTTATTTCTTCCCAGAGGAAACCAAGGGTTCCGTAATAGATGCGACTATTTCCTCACATGTCACATAAATTATTCTGACTGAATGAGATTTTTTAAATTGATGAGTTCATCCATTTTTTTCTCGTGCACATATTGAAACTTTAATTTAAATCCTCATTGTATACACCTTTACTTGTTCTGAGGAAGAAACGACGCATTACAAACAACCCATGTACAGCAATACGCCACTACTGATTCACCGTGGGTAGGCAGGAAAAATTTATCAATCGATCACGATACTCAAAATAAAATAGGCAAAATTAGTTATAACCATCTAACTTGGATTTTGACAAACTACAAATCTTATTAAAAGGCTTGACGAGCTGAATTTGAATACTTAACTTTTCTATGAGCTTGCTGCATATTTAACTAACATTTAACCACTAAAATTAAGATTCAGCTTTGGGAAATACAGTGATAATGATTGCAAATAATAGTTGCTAAAGTTATTTCATTCAATAACTGTCTTGAAAAGAATAGAGTTAATTAAACGAATCGTACAGAAACGCTGACGAGAATTTTGCTTTGCACAACGTCTTGTTTGAAGAAAACTGGAAAGGCCTGGACAGTTTGTGAACACAACGGCCCTTTTAGCTCCCTCCTGCACTCGGCACTGTACTCGGAAAGCTTTCCCTGCCCCCCCCCCACACCCCATCGTCAGATTAGATATTATCCTTTAGTTGGGCAAAGCTTCTACGTATCGGACAGAGCCCTTTTGCATCGTACTTTTCATTTTGAATGCAATCACAGGCCAGCAACCCAAACCAGGCTGGTGGTTACTCGTCGTTATGGAATTAGACTTACAGATCTCGATGCTCTCAATGTTAATTTAATTTTTCAAAGTTAATTATTACAAAACTAGTGATTAACTGTAAATAAAAGTTAAGTATTCAGACTAAACTCGCCAAATCCTTCCATTTGATGTGTCGTTTGTCAAAGTCCATGTTATGTAGTTATAACCCATTTAAGCGAAAAATGACGGCATAGTTAGTACTATAGTATACAAACTGTGAAACTTGTCTGGAAATTGGACACAGGTGTATACCCTACTAACCAACTGTATAAAAACCGTATGCTTCTACATATTTGCACAGGTTGATTGAATTGTTCCATCACTAAAAGTTCAATGGAGAAAAAGTGTAAGCAAATTCGTGTCTGTTTTGGAGAGAACGTGAAGTGAACATGCATGAGTAGCATGAATCACAATAAAAATACACTTGTGCGGCACAGTTGCTTACATTTTACGTATTTAGAGTCTGATTGGTAGTGAAAAGAAAGGGAGCCTACCTTTGGACCAAGTAAATGTTTGAGAAGAAGAAAAAATCTTCACATACATGGAGAAAGTTATAGAAAATTACTTTCCAACAATCGATCCATCGCTGCCTATAAAACAGGAGCTAGTGTGTAGCTCAAATGGAATTTTCACTCACCGGAGGTTACCACTTAACGTTTTAAATAATACTTTAATAAACGGGCATTTTGCTTGTAATTTGAGTTGATTGCTCTCAAAGTATAGTGCTTCGGCACAGTTACCAAACTGCATGACTAGCAACCATTATTCTCATAGGATTACTATGGTACAGAGCATACACAAGTCTGTCTACTGCTCCTTTACATCTACAAAATTACTCAACTCAATGGAACCTATTGCCGTAGAATTAATCAATGTATCTTTCTTATATGCACACATAGTGTCCAACAAACAACTATCTCCATTTCAGTTATTCATTCCAGCGAGCTTTATAGTGCTCATCCTCATACTCCTTTTCAAGTGCAAATGACGTAATTTCCTACTCACTCAGTCAGTCAGTCAGTGACTAAAAGCGAGAGAATTAAATGGAATTCCAAATTCAACCCACATTTCATACATATACGGATAAAAGCTTACATTCTATCCCAGAAAGATTCATCTGAAAACCTACCATTATGATCAGCTGGCGAAATAATAAAATGGGAACTGTGAAACAAAAATGTCATCCATCTTTTTCACAATAAAATCATTGGTATTCATTGTACATGTATGCGGTTGTCATAAATCTTGCTAATAATATTTGTTTTCATTTGAATAGGACTGAAACCTTGCTTTTACCAGTACAAAAAGCACTCTAATGGAACAACGAGTCGTAATGGAAAATAATTTGCCCAACTGACATTTTGAAATTATACTGACTGGATCTAAAAATGGACACATGAGATCGGTTTGAAGTTCATAACGGTTATATCAGTATGTTTCATTGACCAGAAGAGATGCGGTGGACTGGGCAATGATGATAATAATAGTTTCTATTAGAACAGGAACTCACTGGAACGTTCTCATAAAATTGATCGTGATCGCATGTCAGACTCCACTCACTCTACGAAAGGTAGGGATGTAAGGCAGCGTTAAGGAATTTTAGAATTGGAGAAAACTCTCTCATGCAATCGTAGTCCATACTTGATATGTAATTTTTTGTTGCTGGACTGGGATTAGTAACAGTGGTATGGTAAATTTGGAAGAAATTGGAAGATGAAGGATTATACGGACCAAAAAGGATATTAAATATCATATTGGTTCCTTGAATGTACACGTTTTATGTGAGAGTTGAAGGATCTATAGTTGCATAAAAGAAAATAACCACAAAATAGTGTCAAATATTACTTGACAGGGTTTTATGGTGTGCGGATGTATGTTCTATTTGTCACCGTAAGGTACAATTTTGTAACCTGAGTGTGAGCGTAAAATTTTGACTTGAGCTCACTTTTTTCTACATATTGTATAGTAACTATATGTGTGTCGTGGTTGCCAAAAGTTTTTTGCTGCTATCACTAAACTATTGCTTTGGAAAAGGTATTGTTTTATAAGAAACCTACGGTGACAATGTGTTTAGCATTAATATCCATCCAAGACTAAACATATCAAAACGGCATTGAAAAAAAACAAGAAAAAATGATTCACAATTCCTCGCATTCACGACCTTTTTTTACTATTGTTGCAATTTTTTATAGCTACAGTTAGAATTGTTACGACACACCGATATTGCTGTCGTTTATCAATGCGTGAGAAAACCATTCGAGTCATTTTTTTCAACAAGGATATCACTTTCATTTCACAATAACGTCTCATACACTATTGAATCGAACTGTAAATAATGGGACTCGGGAATATATTTTTGAAAACAAAATTCATTATTGATTCCATTCCATACCGTTGGTTTTTCTTAATGCAAAAATATATTTATATTCTTCCACTCCACAGAGAGAGAAAAAGACCCAATTTCATATTCTTACAGACTATTCATAGACTTTAAATTATGTTTCTCAATAATAAATGACAAGAGCGCAACTTTATGAAATCCATTGTTCATGCCACAGTTAGGTACAAGAGAAACTATACCTGACAAAAGTCTAGACAAGAATTTTCCCATTACTATCATCCATTCATCCTACCACAACTGCATAAGCTAACCAGATTAGCCAAAACAGCGTATCAACCTGAATGCATTCTTGGGCTGCATGAATAAATTTTAATAAACAAAGCAGATTTACCAATGCTTACCTCAAATGAAACACCATGTAGTGCACATTGCATATTAGAAGCGGTACACACAGTGACGCTTTTATGATTTACTTTTATGGCCCTTGTACACATAAAAATTGAAAGAAGCACCAGTCAACTCTCATAAAAGTCACAATAAAATATGAAGCACAAGACGTAATGAATACTTTGCATTTCCATTGCTTACACGAAAATGCATTATCTTAATGAAAACATGGAATTTACTGTTTCATTACAGGCCAAAGTTCTACTGTTCCAGTTCTCCACACAATCTCAACAGACAATATGTCGCTGTGTTGCACAAAGAAGAAAAAACATGCAAACAAGGAGCTCACTACCCACCTTGTAACTTTATTGACAACAGAAAAAACCCAAATCATGATTATAAGTTGACAGAAAAAACAATGCCTTTTTATCTAGACAGCACATTAGAACATGTAGCGTAGAAATAAAATCATTGGTGTCATGCAACATTGCATTAAATTTGCACCAAAACTGGTTCCTCTTCCTTAATAAAGATGACAAAATGAGGCGGGGGACGTGTTTTTTATTCATTCCCTGTGATGTTATATATTTGTGCTAAAAGGATAAAGAGAATGCAGTGCATGCAGTGCATCATGATATGCACTCAGGCAAATCGTCTCACTTGCACTTTTCGATGAAATCCGTTTGTCTACTCTGAGTGAGCATAGAGTGCGTGCAATAGAATGCAACCCAGTGGAGTGCACAGGTAAACAAGACAAGCAAATTTTCACTTTTAACGAAACGTTTCCGGTTTGGCAACTCCTACCTTATCTATATGTACGCTAGTTAGTGACTGACTATGTAAGTCAAGTGGTGCACTATGCTGTAACCATCTCTACTTTGTAATGATAACAAAGATGATGATCTAGGAAAATGTGAATTTGGACGTGAGAACGTGATTGACTTGCATGAGGATAGAACTGACCTCACCCAAAAAAAAAAACATGCTCTGTGCTGTTTAAATCACAGACAGCAAGGAGCACAAATGGAAATGATTAAAAAATGAAAACCTGACTGACTGTGCTGTAAGAACAGATTGCGTAATTGAAGTGCACATCTGGTTAAGAGTAAACTGGTAAGACTCATTGACTGTGAGACACGTTACATAAGAGAGTTGAGTTGTCTTGTTAGTCTTTGAAAAGATTACAAAACTGATACTAATGCTCACAATGAATGTAATAATTGGATGATTTAAACTTTTGCAACATAATTTGAAAATTTCCACTCTACTAACTAAAAGTAACTTATACTAACTAACTAACCTCATCAGAATGAATATCTTGATAGAAAATGGGACCAAAGTCTTGGATTTTTTTCTTGTCAAAAAAGTATAGTGTGCGCATATACACACATTTGTGAAATTTCATGCATTGATTTCTTGTCAAACTTCTATGTGCCTTATTCAGCCATATGTTTTGTTCATGCCGCTGCTCAGAAGACTTTTGGCATTTCAGTAAGATCCAATCCACTTTCCTATCCAAACTTTCCAAGCACTGGGTAGAGCAACTATGAAAGTAACTTACTGGTCCAAAAACTCCGTAAGCATAACACATTTTAATAATCGAAACAAAGATGATGTATGTGTGCACTCTTTGTGTCCTCAACTTCACAAACAGACGGGGGAAAAAAGTTTCAGAACAAGCACGCCTTTTCACCCTTTTCAATCAATTTTCCACCAAAAGGTATATCAATTCAAACTTTTTTCCAATACAAATTTTAGCTCCTTCAGAATGTCGAAAAGTTTTCACCTAAATAAGTAGTGCGAATTCCCTCCAAACATCCATCAATCTAATCAAACACATTAAACCCTGCTCAATCCAATCAGGATATTATTTTCTGGCTTCAGCTAAACTCATTCTGTAAGCCTCTCATTTCAGGAGTCAAGTTAAAATTGGATTTTGTGGGCGTAAATTAAAAACTATAATTATATGGTTCACAATCCAATATTTTCGGAAAAAATGACGGTGCATTTACAAAATATAATTATTCTTTGGAATTTTTCGCAATTTATGACCTAAAATTTGCACCAAAACCATCTTTTCACCTATGCATGCCATTTTTTGTCAGCTAATATAATTTTCCCACATGCTTTTAACTCTCTGTCACTTTTGGCAAATATGTGAACGTCAAGAATTTCACGTTTTAACATCAATTTTTCACCACTCTTCTACTCAATCAATCATTGCTCACTCCACTCAACATAAAGTCAGAACATTATTTTACAGTTTTTTTCTCCTTCACGTTGATCACATGGCCAAGTATTTATTTTTGGGAACCCCACAAACTACTTCACACTGAATTCATTACTCACTCTCACTGTAGAGTTGTCCCATAATCACAGTGCATTGACTAATTTAAGGAAGGTAAAAAAACACTAGAAACACACTGCAAAGTCAGTTAAACAGATTTGCACAGAAAACGAGTTGCTGAATTACTGCTTTCCACATGAATCACATTGACACACACATACGCACTTTTTTTTGCAGGACATCATTCACAAACTGCGTGGAAAACAAATTTTTATGTACACTGGATTCTTTGAGTCCAAAGTTTGTTAAAGAAGTTGATGAGGAGCAATGTATTGGTGGCAGCCGAAACGGTTTAAAAAAAAACAATAGTAGAAACCTGTATGTGACAATACCTGTACAGAACGGTCTACAAAATTTGGGTATTCCAGTCGTCGTTGTGTAGGACTAAAGGGAGCTTATTCAATCTTCATATCATGCAAATTCACAATAACCGTTTTACTATCACTATCCCAATAAAGGGCTTTGACTTTAATCCTAATTATAAGGAATGAACTCTGTAATTACATCTGGCTTAATATAATCATCCCCTGTATCACATAGAGCTTCTATAATTATAATTTCCCCATTTCCTATGCATACGGCATAAGGAGTAGCAATAGCAACAGACATTCACAGATGACTATATGAAATCATTAGTAACTAGCAAGTAATGGGATTTTCTGTAGGGACAAGTAAGTTACCTTGAGATATTTTCCGGAATGGGTCAGATGACGATATTTTATCCCAAGATTCCAAATAGGCTTGTAGGGGAGCAATTTCACGCCCTGAGGAACCACTTTAAATGCTCATACGTACGAGTATTGAGAATAAGTTTAGTGATGATGAGTAATGAGTACAGATGTAGTATTATGGACAACTAGTTTCAACTCCAGTTGTCAAGAGTGTGGTTCTAACTATTTGGAGTTCTCCATTGCACTTGACTGTGGTCCTGCTCACAAGAAATCTAGCAACTAACTGACATTTTCAGCTACCTGGTTCCCTACCACGGTAAAGTACATTAGATAAAGCAAACATTGGCCGTCTGCTGTGAGAAGCTCTCCTAGCTCCAACTCTAACTAACTAACTAACTAACGACTTTGGGTATACCAGAGTCTCATTCCCAAAGGTTCTATGCATTTGCGTATGTGAGCAGCAGCAAGCACCGCAGCCAACTACACAGCTAGGCAATCAAAAAAGTGCTGTCTCGATCAACATAATGTGAGACAGGAGGCAATAAGGCAAAATAATGCTTGCATGCAATACAACATTACATGTATAATACATTGGCACACCAGAGAAGCAATAAGTTTTGCTGTACGTGCATCAGGAAAAGAATTCAACATTGCATTACTTTTAGTTTCCTATAGTCAGTTTCTGTTTACATTGGTTGGCTCCTTTGGTTGTTTGAATGCGCAACGCACAACTTTAAAATCAAAGTAATTCATTTCTAACTAACCAAATGAAAATGTTTGCATTGAAAAGCTAACTTACTGCTTGTCTAATGGTCTTAAAAACCGACCTATAGAGTGACTATGATCACCTAAAAGGTAGAAATTAATGCACAGTCTTATTTGAAACCAAACATAGACTGGAGATGTAATGTACTACTGTGCACGTGGAGATTCCATGCAAATTTTTCATGTCTCAATACTGGCAATATAGAAACAACCAGGAGAAAAAAAATAGAAAAAGTAGTTTTTGACAGATACAGTAGACATTGGTTATCTACCGAATTTCCACATGTACATTATCAGTCAACTATTGTGACTGCTAGTATTTACGTAGTGTAATACAGTTAATTTGGTATGTCAATACTATTGTTGACTGGCCACAATATGCAAATACGACATGAGTTGAGTTTAAAAGCATTCTTTGTATTGTCAAAATGTAAATTTTGTGTTAGGTCTGAATGCAGAATAATCCAACATAGCAATTTCCCTAAATTTTGTTGTTGCAAATGTTATTAGTAGACGGAGTAAGGAAAAAATAAAAGTGCTTAATTGTGTACATGGTAGAATTTTTTTGAAAGTTTAGTTGAATAGGAGAGAAAATTTAATTTGGTACCAGTCATTTTAACAGGCTTAAATACATTGGAGAAGATAATAATTTGGTGTAGACAAATAAAAATGAACAAGGCATATAGTGCCCACTTAGTTCCCTATCATTATGTATTGTAAGTTTGTTCCCCGATTCTACACTTTCCTTGTAAGAATGACTCGACATGAAAAAATTAGCTGCTTGCAAGTTTGCCATTTCGCCATTTTGCTGAGGTGTTAGTTAGTTAGCGCAAGTCAATAGGATTTGTCAATTACTGTGAACTTTCTTACTAATAGTACTACGGAGTGAAATGTGCTATGACTTGGCCTATAGTGTTACGACATAAAACTGGAGGAAACATAATATGCAATTTAATTTTACGCTTCGCTTATTCGCACGACAGAATCGAATACAAAAAAATCTGAACTCTCAGCTTGTTAGCATTATGCACGAGTCAGTACCCTCACAGCATGTTCCAAAGTCAATACAAAATTGATTTGTCATTCATTTATTTTTATCTATAAAAATTCCTGTCAAATTGAAAAACACTTGTAGCCTACCATTATTATTCTACCAGCACTCATGTTGTTGGCAGCAATAATATTCATAACATAACATATTCAAAGCCCATTACATATCGCTAGATTGTACACAAACTTTGGTGTTCCAATGTTGCACTTTAGTGCCACTTAAATAGCAAATTCAGATTTACTAATATCCATAACCACTTATGGTGGTAAAGCTTCAATTAAAGCAGGGAGATATTTTTGAGAACTACCCATTTTGCATTAGACAGTTAGTTGTGGATTTTTATGTATTGTTACTAACTGTCTAATAACATTTAAAGAGTTATGTCATATGATAATTTTTTGAGCCCCTTGATATACATACAAAGAATTACGTAGAAAATTTTCCATCTAAAAATCTCATCTTTGATGCTATATGATTGAAAGTTGACCCACAATAATGCTCATGGTATTTCTATTTATTGAGCAGTTTTCTCATGACTCCCCACTGCTGTTTGCATTCATACCATTTTTTGTTTTGCCTGGCCCACATGATGTAAGCGTTAGTAGGACACACCAATGGCACGTAATATAACAGCATTGTGTGCATGTGCTTTTATCTCATAGGAGTGGATAAAAAACATTGTGGCTTCTTGTGATGATGATATAGTTTCTGGTAAGGAATCATATGAAAAACAAGAAGACGGTAGAAGAGAGCAACAACTTGCAACTTTTCGCTCCTACAGAAAAACTAACTACTTCTTATATACTCTTCACTTCAGTAAAATGGATTATTGCTACATACTAGTTGGTTAGTTAGTTACTTAGTTAGTTAGCCAGTGAACCTAGTCGAGTTTGAAAGTGAATGTTGTTCACACATTTATCTATAGTTTGCTAGCTAACTGGTTAAAACTCTGGTCATATATACAGAATGTACAAATCATTAGGATTATGTAAGAAAAGAGCCTATTATTATGAATGGATGTAAATTGTGTGCGCATTTTGGTTGGTTGCGGACTGCAAATGTTGATAGTTTCAATTGGTACATTTTCTTGTAGGCTCGTTTCAAAAAGAATGCTTAACTCGAAAAATGGTTAGAGTTAGAACGTGACTACACAATGTTACCAACATATGCATAAACTACAAGATCTACTGATAAATATAGTTAGAAGAAAAAAGTTTTTATTCCCAAATTAGAGAGAGCAGATAAATATAAGCGAAAATTAAATTTCCCAGTTCAATTTTCTTCATATTAGTATGAAGTTGAAGAAACTTGTTCTTTTAATCTACTAAATGGGGGATTCAAAACTCTCGTTTGGGTTCTCAAGCCAAACCATTTATAATGTTGCCATTTACATGTGCATGTTGTATAATATACATGTATGGGTGTGCATTTGCAAACAACATGCAAAATAGGATGAAATGAGTAGTTCTGTCTTTTTAAAAGACCAACATGTAACGGATATGTACAAAGTTGCTGGTCTTCTAGCTGTCATTATCATTTATAAATAGACTATACTCACTGAATGGATTTACGTTTTCTACACTGCTGTGTGTAAAAACTGTTAGAAAAGAAAAAACTATCATTCATTACCACCATTGTGTAGCCAACTGACTAACTAACTACATTTTTAAATTCTCGAGATGGAATCTCCAAATAATAAAACTATAGTTGTTCTTGTCTACTGCTTCCCATGTATTTTCCTATATTAGTTTATAAATGCCTTTTCAGACTTGATACTTGCAGATTACCATTATGTTTCCAAAACTACTTTGTACTAACTCATGTAACTCATCTCATTAACAATAAGGGGAACTAACTAACTAACTAAGAAACGAGACGGAAAATTCTATTTGTGTATGCATAAAATAAACCATGATGACAAACTAACTAGCTTTACTAAATGGGAGAAGAAACAAAAGTTGCTTGAAATCTTTCACACAGCCATTGCTTCTTTCTTTATACTACCTTCAGATATTCATTTACTCCGCATCATTTTAAACCACTTGCTGTAGACTACAAAACATTTTGGAGCCCATATTTGTTCCCCAATAAAGGAAGCAATGGGCAAAAGAGAGAGAGAGTGTGTGTGTGTGTCTATAAATGCACAACTCACTTATTATTATTCATGTGAGATACAAACCTTACGCTAGAGACAAAAATTGCCGTCTCATTTAAACACTGCTAACTAACTACACTACAAGTCATACGGTATAAGCAGGCACCCATTGAGAGAGCCCAAACTCTGCAAATAATGTTTCAACTATAAAAACATAAAAAATGAATCCTCCAGTGACCAAGTGGACACGATAATTCATTAAGTTGAAAACTACACAAACAAATTATGAACAGGCACATCTTGAGAAAGTAGCAGCTGTCAACAGCCTCACATTTCGTATGTATAGGAACTCTGGCTCCCAGATATTAATGTCCCTTCATTTCCTCTTTCCACACACACAGGGCTGTCCATTAAACTTCCATGCTTTGCCCTAATCTAATAAGCGCATTCCCAACAAAAGTAACAAGCCAACTCGCTAATTACCCTAACTATGAATCTCACTGCAAAATTCACTTCTCGTCATCCATGTCACTTTTCATATGCATGTAACATGCATTAATAACCCCAACTCCAACATATACACTTATTATACCTATTCGTTAGCAGTTTTGGATGGTTACTAAAAACTACTAACTAACTATCGGCAACCAACTTGCAGTTCCTAAATTGTTAGCCCATCTTCCAACCAAAAGGATTCATCATCTCAGGCCCAGTATAGTACACACACACAGGGAAACATGCATGTGCATCTTGATGACAGCTTTTTGGAGGAGGAAGTTCCCATTCCTAGTCAACTATACTACAAATTCCAACTAACTGTGTGTGTGTACAGGCAGGCCACAACAAAACAAGCTTGAGCCATATGGTTTGAGGGGCTCCTAAGACGGTTTCTCTTTCCTCCACCGAGCAAACAAAAGGAAACGATTTTGGTGCAAACCAATATGATGTATCTGTGCGAATATGTACATTGTTGACTTTGGATGTGTCTATACGTTAGTCAGTAGTGGTTGGTTAGTTGTGAGTGATACCTCTTGCATCATTCAATCCTATGCATATGTATGAACTGCATTATAGGGCCAAGTCACTCTCTCTCCATTTAATAATGATGATAAGTAAGTTTACGTAATAGGAAAATGGGGGCTGTGCAGTTTGCAACTAACTACTAACCAGTGTATTTTTTCTTGACTGTATACCATACCACTAACCTGCTGTAGTTATAGTTGGATAGTATAGTTAGTTAGACGAGACCTAATGATTGCAAAAAAAAAAAAAAACAGAGTGCATTAAAGTGATGGTATCTCAACTAAATGCTTACCTACATAGTAGTGGAGCAACCATATTTACCACAGTGTTGCTAATCATTGTCTATCATTAATACATAACGGTAACGGTAGTCGTCACAACAAGCAAAGTTTGTGGTTCTTTTGAAATGTGTACGTACGCTCATGATGATGTACTTGTCTCACAGAGTTGCCCTGTCTATTATTTACTGCTCTAGAGTTAGAGCGAATACATAATGTGACCTGAAGGAACTAACTAACTAAAACCCTGTATAGTTTAGTTTCCTTGTGCACCACCACCATCATAATTACTATGCGAAATTGTGTGGGCCCCTTGCATAAATAAATGGGTGATTATGATGACCCGCTAAAATGTTTTCTCTACATTGTGATTATGTATGAGCGAGCAGTACGTGCTGTGTGCCAATAGTAAATACCAGGTGTGTTATTAATCATTATTGGGAACAAACAGAGTTTCCAAGCTTGGGCTCCCAGAACCTATGGAGCCACATAGTTATAATGCATTCATTATTGATGATATAATAATGGGTTTACGGGAGCCAACTAACTAACTAAACTAAATAATACATGTGACCATGAGACACTCTATGAGTTCAGTAGACGTGCTATTAGTTAGTAAGTTATAGGTGCGTACGTTCACGACATGGATTTCACAAAACAAACTCCATGGTCAAATTGTAGTATTTCTGTGGACGAAAACGAGAGTGAAATCGCCCGACACCACAAGTTAGTTAGTTAGCTACATGGTGACGGACGAGGAATGGGGAAGGCCTCCAAACAACACAAACTTTCGCTTATTGTTTACGACCTAATTTTTCTCTGTAGTTCCAATACAATGGAGTCAATTGTGTACGTAGTGGCTGCCAATATAGTATGTATACTACTTCTTCTCCTACCATCCAACAGTGCTGATACCATTGTTGATGTAACCAGCTAACTAACTAACTCTTACGCTATCATCGTGGTTTCTTTTGGTTGCAGTCTAAACACTCAAGACTCTACGGCTGATCCATATACTATATACTCATGCCCACGTAATAAGACTGAGTGAGTGAGTGAGACAACTGATTTCCTTCATAATTTTCATTGTACATGTAGAGTGCATTTACCACTATAGTAAACTACATACGCCTCGGTGTCACGTTTCGCTCATATAATTGCTAAATAATGAATACTTCTGCTCTGCATATTGCGTATTGCGTAGTTAGTATTACCTGAGTTAGTTATTTAGGGCTGTATAGGGTTTAGAAATCGATGGCTTGCGAATTATTGCAAAAATATCCATAGGATGTACTTTTGTATAGTTCCTGCAGGGACACACAAGTAAGTGAGGAGTGTGTACCATGTTAAGAGAGAAGGATTGGTCTGTCTGCAATGAAAAATGTAGTCATTCTGTCTAGTATATATTTACCCGTGAAGCGTTCTTAAACCTTTCTTGTGAGATAAATTACAAATGTGTGTACGAAATTTGCTGAGGACGTGAGGAAATAATAAATACGTAATGTAATGCATTCATAATCAAGCGTGAAGAGAACTACAGTTGCGCACCAATCTTATTTATACTATATATATGACCATTGTGCGAATGGATTAATGCTACAAATTTCACTTTCTAACAAATGGCTAGATACGTTCCTATAGTTAGTTAGTTGGTATGTTAAGTATCATGAGCTACGAGCGTTTGTAGTAATATTTATGTAATGTGTACTGTATTATGAGAAACGTAGTTTTGCTTTCGGATGTAATCTGGTGTACATGCAATTCATGGGGATGCATAGTTAGTTAGTGCATTCCTTATGTAGCCCATTTATCTCAAACATTAGTACTTTGATTGTATGAATTGTACTACATATATCTTGTGGAAACAACTATGGCTCAAAGAGTGATGTGCAATGCAAAAAGTAAAGGTTCACACAACTTGGCCATTGCATAAGTGGCCCAACCATGTTTAGTTAGTTAGCAAACAGTACATTCATTGTAACCATTCTCTACTTTTCAATAGTAAGCTTGGCTCACTTGCATAGTGTGTATGTAATCTTGTCATTTTTTTACATTTCTTAACAAAATGACATACTTTTAGTCCACACAGCAGCACAACTAAAACACACAACATGCAGTAGGTATCATCAAAATATGTTATAAGCGGGTTCTGATTTTTCATCATCCTCATGATTCTGACTTGAGTGTTTGTTTCCACTTGCATTTATATTGTACTTTACGTGGAATGTTAGAGAGTTTCTGAAAGTTTGGATTGCCGTAGTTTACTTGTACTTCCTTAGTGCAAGCAATGCAAGAAAACGTTTGTATTTAGTTGTGGTACAAAAATTACAATCTTGTTCTACGACTACCAGTTCTGTAAATTGCTTTTTTCCTCTCTTCATGTATTTTTAGCCTCACTAATTCACAATATAGCTATCTTGTGTACGAAATATTATTTTTAATCTTTTTGCTCATTTCGCCAACATTCATCATCATGTCCCTACTTTAAAGTTCCTCCAGGCTATGTACATAAGGTACACAGCATAAACATGTTATGTCAATCTACTGACTCACTGACTGACATACATACTAACGAACTAACTCTAATAACTCTTTCACGTCGTAAATAGATGCAAACTTGTCAAGGACTAGCTCCACGGCTCAGTGACTATAAGAGAGCAATAGTTACTATATAGCCTACTTATAGTTAGTTAGTATAGTATATTGTGCATGCATTATGGAATGACTCTAAAGGTGATTTGTATAAGCGTGTGCGCTGGCTGCAGTAAATAAACGACAAGTCAGTCACCTCATCTACTACAATCGTAAGTATAAAGGGCTGTCATCAGCTCTTGAGTTATTTACTTACGTGCTATGAGAGTAATGAAGTTTTTAGCTCTAGAATTAATTACACGGAAAATTGTTATGTTTATGGAATAGTTGAGTAGTTATAATTTCTATCACTTGTTTAATCGTTGCAACCATGACTTTCTGAATAACAAGTTAGCTATTTAATGTAGAT
>Ga0210040_10006222_pt1 | contig 14926 bp, 12 predicted proteins | sample CryGeyCG12114_NA_FD_185462 | JGI IMG/M metagenome (GOLD analysis project Ga0210040, IMG submission 185462) | Groundwater microbial communities from aquifer - Crystal Geyser CG19_WC_8/21/14_NA (SPAdes) (version 2) | ecosystem: Environmental > Aquatic > Deep subsurface > Groundwater | place: USA... | reverse complement strand
CTTCTCGCCCGAGGCCCGGGGCCAGCAGGCGATCTCTAGGGCCTCGAACCCGGCTTGGGCCGACCAGTCGGCGACCTCCAGGAGAGGGGTGTCCGGAAACGGCGCGGTCAGCAGGCCCAGCTTCATGACGTGCTCGCCTTTCGTTCAGTTGCTCGGAACATCGACCCAGCGCCCCTCTCGCGCGCTCTGGAGCACGGCGTCGCAGAACAGCATCTCGTAATGCCCGTCCTCGAAGCTGGCATAAGTGGAGCCGGGCTGCCGCAGGCCTCCGGCCGCCACGTCCCCATAGACCTGCCGGAAGAGCGCGAAGAACGTGTCGGCAAAGCCCTCCACATGACCTCCCGGCAAGCTCGCGGCCGCGGCGCCGGGGCCGTTCATCAGCCCCGGGTCGCGCTGCAGGATCTGGTTGGGTCCGTCCCGGTGCCCGATCCAGAGGTGGTCCGGTGTCTCTGCCCCCCAGGCCGCCGAAGCCGCCGATCCGGCAATGTCCCAGGCCGAGAAGTTCTTCCGCCCGAAACTCACTTGGCTGATGGCCACCGACCCCTTCGCCCCGTTCGGATAGCGCAGCAGGAGGAGCGCCGCGTCATCGGTTTCGATGGCCCTGGGCTCCGTCGCCCCGGTCGAACGCGAGAAGGTCTCGACAGGACCGACGGGCTTGCGCCGCTCGGGGATGAAGGTGGACAGCTCCGCGAGGACCTGAACCGGGCGCATTCCGGTGATGAAGCTCGTCAGGTCGATCCAGTGGGTGCCGATGTCGCCCACCGACCGCAGCGGGCCACCAACCTCCGGCTCCAGCCTCCAGTTCCAGTCGGTGTCCTTGGCCAGCCAGTCCTGGAGGTAGTGCCCGGTGACCAGTCGTATCTCGCCCAGCTCGCCCGTCGCCACCATCCCCCGCGCGTGCTGGTTCAGCGGATAAAAGCGGGTGTTGTAGCAGACCGCCGCGACGGCTCGGGTGGCCCAGGCCAATTCGACCATCTCCCGGGACTGGCCCGTATCCATGGCAAGAGGCTTCTCGCAGACCACATGCTTGCCGGCACCTAGGATGCGCATGACCTGATCGTAATGCAGGTGGTTCGGGGAGGTGACATGGACAACGTCCACCTCGGGGTCCTCAATCAGCTCCCCGAGCGAGGCGTAGGCTCGGGTCACCCCCAGCGCCCGCGCCCGATCCCCGCCCCGCTCGGCGCTGCTGCCCAGCAGGCCCGTGACCCGCACGCCGAGCCGCCGCAGCGCCCAGAGGTGGACCGTGCCGATGAAGCCCGTCCCGATGATGGCGGCGCCGATCCGGCTCACGTCAGTCATGTCCCTGCGCCTCTCCCTCAGGCAATCGAGTAGCCCCCGTCGACGGGGATGCAGGCCCCCGTGATGAAGGCCGCGGACGGGGACGCAAGGAAGAGCGTCGCGCCGACGACGTCCTCGGGCTGGCCCCATCGGCCCATGGGAGTCCGCGCGCTCACGGCCGCGACATGCGCGGGGTCCGTTCGGCTTCGGGCCGATTGCTCGGTCACGATGAAGCCCGGTGCTATGGCGTTCACGCGGATGCCATCCGGGGCCCAGGCGATGGCCAGGGATTTCGTGAGCTGGGCGACGGCGGCCTTGCTGGCGCCATAGGCCGGGTTCCGTGGGCTGCCAAAGGTCGCGTACATCGAGGCGATGTTGATGACGGCCCCCTTTCGCTGCGCCAGCTGCGCCTGAAAGGCCGTTGCCGTGCGGAACGTGCCGTGGAGGTTCACGTCGATCACGCGCTGGAAGAAGGCAGGCTCCATCTCCTCCCCGCGAGAGGTGATGGCAGCACAGTTCACGAGGATGTCGAGGGCCGGAGTCGCTTGCGCGAGGGCGCGAACTGCCGCGAGGTCGGTGACGTCGACCTGATCATAGCGGAAGCGGCCCCGGTCCTCCTCGGCAGGTTCAGGTTCTACGCCCGTGATTCCGACGGTGGCGCCCGCCTGCTGGAACGCGCGGGCGATGGCAGCGCCGATTCCCGCGCGACTGGCTCCGATTACCAGGACCGCGGCGCCCGAGAAGTCGAAGGACGTTGCTGTCATGGTCTTCTCCTCCGGCTCCGAGTTTCCTTGGAGGGGCGACTCTCTGCAAGAGGATTTTCAATCTCGCTGCTATGAAATTCGCCAGTCAAGCGGGTCGCTCTCGTCGTTGCCAGTCGCCGGCTCAAGCTGACGATGATCGCCTGGCAGACGACCAGCGCCGGGACCTGCGACCGGAAATGACCGAGGCGGGCCTCCTTCACGTAGAGGACGTGCCTCGCGAGACCGGCGACGGGGCTGAGCTCGTTGTCGGTGATGGCGAGGACGGGATGTCCAATGCCGGCCGCCATGCGCGCGACCTCCACGGTCTCGGGCGTGTAGTCGTCGAAGGTCAGCACCAGCAGAGCGTCGCGAGGACCCATAGCCGCGACCTGCTCCGCGCGCATGGCCCCAAGGTTGTCGACGAGATGCGAGCGCATGCCGGACTTGGCGAGGCCATAGACCGCATAGGCGCCGATGCCGTAGGCGCCGCGCGCGGCCGCCACGTGAACCGCATCACTGTCCGCAAGCGTGGCTACGAAAGCGTCCAGCGCCGGCCGGTCGAGGCTCTGCCCGATCCGCAGGAGCGAGCCGACAGCCGCCTGCACGAAGACATCGAAGACCCGACCCGGATGATCCAGGTCCGTGTCGTCGACCTCGTCGGGTCCGGGCCGACCCAGGATGTCGGACATCTGGTCCGAATAGGTCGCGCGGGGGCCGAGCAGCCGCTCGCGGAACACGCGTTGCAGATCGGGAAAGCCGGAGAAGCCGAGTTCCTTGGCGAAGCGGGTGATCGTCGCGGGCGGAACCTGGGCCAGCTCGGCGAGCCGCACGATGGTAGTCATCGCGACGTCCTCCGGATGGTTCAGGACGAAGCGGGCCACCTCGGCGTTGCGCCGGCTGAGCGTTCCCTGCCGCGCGACGAGATCCGCGACCAGGCTGTCGTAGTCGCGGATCATGGGTGTCGGCCCCTTTTCCTGTCAGACCCGGCTCAGGCGCCGATCACTCGCTGCTCCAGGTCAATCACCGCGCCGCTCATCGGGGCGGAGGCATCGCTCAGCAGAAACACCGCTAGGCGCGCAGCTTCGTCGGGATTCAGGAGACGGCCTAGGGGTAGCCGCGCCGACGCAGCGTCCTGCCACCCAGGGCCCAGGCCGAGCGTCTCGGACTGCATGTAGTCCTCCGCTTCCGTCGCCGCCCAACCCAGGTTGACCCCGTTCACCCGGATGCGATCCCGCAGGTGTGCGTTCGCGGCATTCTTGGTCAGTGTCGAGAGCGCACCCTTGGTCGCCGAGTAGATGGCGAGGTCGGGAGCCCCGCAGTGGGCGTTGATCGACAGGATGTTGACGATCGCCCCCGGGGCGCGACGCGCCGTCATGTCAGCAATAGCCTGCTGCATCAGGAAGAACGGCGCCCGCGCGTTCACCGCGAAGAGTTCCTCCCACAGGGCGGGGCTGCCATCGAGGAACGAGGCGCGATTCGTCAGCCCGGCCGCGTTCACCAGCCCGTCGATCCGGCCGAAGCGCTCTGTCACGGCCGAAGCGATGGTGTTGGCGGCCGTGAGGTCGGCCAGGTCGGCCTCGACCGTGGTCACCGCCAGACCTTCAGCGGCGAGGCTGTCCGCAACTTCTTGGCACCCTTGCCCGTTCCGATCCGTCAGGACCAGGCCTTTTGCTCCGGATAGGGCTGCCAGCCGGGCGATCGCTGCGCCGATGCCGCTCGCGGCCCCGGTGACGACTACGACCTTGTCCGCGAGTTCGACCTTCATGCTGCAGGCTGGATGCAAGCGACACCCGGTCTTGCGGTCGCCGTGGCGTCCAGGGCCGCGCGACCGGATAGTAGGGGACACGGAGAAACGCGGGCGCTTTTCCGCCTTGGCCTGAGGAAGTCCTGAAAATCCATATCAACCTGCGAGCGGCGTCCTTCCCAGAGTCGGCCAAGAGGGCTCGGTCTGTCAATCTCGGGAGGCGAGGAGCGACGCGGCCCGAGGGAGATGGACGGCGGCTGGGCCGGCCCGAGGTCACTCTGATCGTTAGAGGCTCCCCCGCCCAAGCAAGGTGCGCAGGCGGAGTTCGCGCGACCGCTTCCGCTCCCGTCCTGTGCAGCGGCCAGCCTCGCTCCGCTTCATGCAGGTCCGCCTTGCGGGTTCTGCACTTGCTCTCGCGCCCAAGCCGCCCATTTCGACTCTCAACACCGCAGGAGGACCCTATGCGAACGCTCATCGCTCCCATCGCCCTCGCCTTCTTCGCAGCCTCGGGCGCGCAGGCGCAGGAGGCCACGAGCCAGGAGCCGATCCGGGTCGGCATGTCCGGGGGATACGTCCCGTTCACCTTCGTGGAGCAGGACCAGCTTCAGGGCTTCGAGGTGGACTTCATGAACGCCGTGGGCGAGGAGATCGGCCGCCCCGTCGAGTTCGTGACGATGTCCTTCTCGGGCCTGATCGGCGCGCTGGAGTCGAACCGCATCGACACGGTGGCCAACCAGATCACCATCACTCCCGAGCGCCAGGAGGCCTTCGTCTTCTCGCAGCCCTACGTCATCGACGGTGCCCAGGTCGTCGTCCGCGAGGGCAATGCTGAGATTGCCGGCCCTGAGGACCTCCGGGGCCGATCCGTCGCGGTGAACCTCGGCTCGAACTTCGAGCAACTCCTGCGGGATTTGCCTTATGCGGAAGAGATCGACATCCGCACTTACGAAAGCAACATCGAGCAGGACGTCGCCCTGGGACGCGTCGATGCCTTCGTGATGGACCGCGTGTCCTCGGCAGTGACGATCCAGGAAAGCAATCTGCCCCTGCAGTTGGCGGGGGAGCCCTTCAGCGAGATCCAGAACGCCCTGCCCTTCCGCGACGATGAGGAGGGACGCGCGCTGAGGGACGAGGTGGACGGGGCGATCACCACGCTGAAGGATACGGGGGCGCTTCGGGACATCTCGGTCAAGTGGCTCGGGATCGACGTGACGGGCTCGGCGGACGCTGGCTCGGTCGCGGAGCCGACGAGCGTGGAGTCGACGGCGGCCGAGACGGCTCCGGCCGAGTAACGCCATGGGGGCACTCGACCTGGACTACATGCTGGGTCTCGTGCCCGTGCTCCTGCGCTACCTTCCCCTGACGCTCGCGATGGCGGCGGGGGCCATGGTGCTAGCCTTGGTCTTGGCGGTGGCCCTGGCCATGATCCGGGTGCTCCGGGTCCCTGTGCTCGACCAACTGGTCCAGGGGTTCGTCAGCTTCTTCCGGGGGACGCCGCTCCTGGTTCAGCTCTTCCTGTTTTACTACGGCCTGCCCCAGATCATCCCGGCCTTCAGCGCCATCAATGGGGTCCAGGCGGCGGTCGCTGGGCTCACGTTGCACTTCTCGGCCTACATGGCCGAGAGCATCCGCGCCGCGATCCTGGGGGTCGACCGCAGCCAGTGGGAGGCCACCCAGGCTGTTGGCATGACGCAGCTCCAGGCCATGCGCCGGATCATCCTGCCGCAGGCTGCACGGGTCGCCGCGCCGACGCTGCTCAACTACTTCATCGACATGATCAAGAGCACCTCGCTCGCGTTCACCCTCGGCGTGACCGAAATGATGGGCGCCGCGCAAAAGGAGGCAGCATCCAGCTTCCGCTACTTCGAGGCCTTCCTGCTGGTGGCGATCTTCTACTGGACCGTCGTGGAGACCCTTTCGATCGTGCAGCGGCGGCTGGAGACCCGCATGAACAAGGCCTTCGCAAGATGATCGAGGTCAGGGGCCTCGTGAAGCGCTTCGGCGACACAACCGTGCTGAACGGGATCGACCTCACCATCCAGCGCGGCGAGAGGATCGTCGTTATCGGCCCGTCGGGAACCGGGAAGTCCACGCTTCTGCGCTGCTTGAACTTCCTTGACCGTGCGGATGCCGGGACCGTCCGGATCGGGGACCTCACTGTGGATGTCGCGCGCGCGAGCCGGGCGGAGATCCTGGCGCTTCGCCGGCGGACAGCCTTCGTGTTCCAGAACTATGCCCTGTTCGCCAACCGGACCGCGCGGGGCAACATCACCGAGGCGCTGGTCACGGTCAAAGGAATGTCCAAGGCTGCCGCCGGCGCGCGGGCCGACGCGATTCTGGGCGATATCGGCCTTCTTGAAAGGGCCGACGCCTATCCGGCCTCCCTGTCCGGCGGTCAGCAGCAAAGGGTCGGGATCGGACGCGCGCTGGCTATCGAGGCGGAGCTTCTCCTCTTCGACGAGCCCACCTCTGCGCTCGACCCGGAGTGGGTGGGCGAGGTGCTGGACCTCATGCGACGCATCGCGGAGCAGCGCCAGACCATGCTCATCGTTACTCACGAGATGCAATTCGCCCGCGAGATCGCCGACCGCGTCCTGTTCATGGAAGGCGGCGCCATCGTGGAACAGGGTCCGCCGGCCGAGCTTTTCGATGGACCTCGCGACCCTCGGACCCAGGCTTTCTTGCGGCGGGTAAAATAAGCTCTCGGGCGTGCGCGGATGGGCGGGTCCGAAGGAACCCAAGCGGCGGCAAAGTTGTCTCGGATACTGCTGAACACGAATGGCCCGGCACGTGGCGCCGTCAAGGGTGGTCCGCCGGGGCTAGGGTCCTGGGAAGGTCGGGCCGCGGGCTGCGGGAGGAAGACGGACGCATGGCGAGCATCGGCGGAGAGACACCCACGGCGCCCTCTGCTCTGGGTCCACTTCACCATCCCGTCTTCCGGGCCGTCTGGCTGGCGAGCCTCGCCTCCAACTTCGGCGGCCTGATACAGTCGGTGGGCGCCTCTTGGATGATGACCTCCATCGCGACGTCGGCGGACATGGTAGCTTTGGTGCAGGCTTCAGCCACGTTGCCGATCATGCTGCTCTCGCTCTTCGCGGGGGCGGTGGCGGACAGCCTCGACCGGCGCCGGGTGATGCTGACAGCACAGGGCTTCATGCTGACGATCTCGCTCCTCCTGGCGCTGGCGGCCTGGACCGGGATCATCACCCCCTGGCTTCTCCTGCTGTTCACCTTCCTGATCGGCTGCGGCACGGCGCTGAACGGGCCGGCTTGGCAGGCCTCGGTCGGCGAGATGGTGCCCCGCCGGGATCTGCCCTCGGCGGTGGCGCTGAACAGCATGGGCTTTAACATCGCGCGGAGCCTGGGTCCCGCCATCGGGGGCATCATCGTCGCCGTGGCGGGGGCGGCGGCGGCCTTCGCGGTGAATGCGCTCAGCTATCTCGCGCTCATCGCCGTGCTGATCCGCTGGCACCCTGAGCGGCCGCCCTCCTCCCTTCCGCGCGAGTCCCTGGGCGCGGCCATGCTTGCCGGCGTGCGATATGTGTCCATGTCGCCCTCGGTGCTGGTCATCATCTTGCGGGCCTTCGTCTTCGGGCTCGGCGCCGTCTCGGTCACGGCGCTCTTGCCGCTCGTCGCCCGAGAGCAAGTCGGCGGCGGCCCGCTGACCTACGGACTTCTCCTGGGGGCCTTCGGCATCGGCGCTGTGGGGGGCGCCCTGGCCAGCACCCGCCTTCGTGCCCGGTCGTCGACGGAAGCCACAGTCCGCTGGTCGACGACGGCCTTCGCCGTGGCGATCCTCGTGGTCGCGGTCAGCACGAACCTTCCAATCACGCTGGCAGCCCTCTTGCCGGCCGGAGCGAGCTGGGTGCTCGCCCTTTCGACGTTCAACGTCTCGGTGCAGATGTCCACGCCGCGCTGGGTAGTGGCGCGAGCACTCTCCCTGTATCAGATGGCGGCCTTTGGCGGCATGGCCGGAGGAAGCTGGCTCTGGGGGACGATCGCCGAGGCTCAGGGCATCCCGGAAGCTCTCTTCGGGGCGGCGGGAGTCATGCTTGGCTGTGCGCTGCTGGGCCTCGGCCTGCCGGTCCCGGACCTCGGCCAGCGAGACCTCGATCCGCTCGACCGCTGGAAGGCACCCGACACCGCCGTTCCGCTGGATGGACGGACCGGACCCGTGGTGATCGCGGTCGACTGGCGGATTGCCGAAGCGGATGTGCCGCGCTTCCTGGCGGCGATGGCCGAGCGCCGGCGCATCCGCCGTCGGGACGGCGCGCGTAACTGGGTGCTCCTGCGCGACTTGACCGAGCCGAATCTCTGGGTCGAGCGTTACCACACGCCGACGTGGCACGACTACATCCGCCTCAACAACCGTGTGACGCGCGACGATGCCGAGACGCTGGACCGGCTTCGCGGGCTCCACCGAGGCGAATGGCCCCCCTTCGTCCATCGCCTGATCGAGCGGGAGGCCCGCTCGATCCCGGACGAGGACGCAGCAGCGGCTCGGGCACTGGCGGGGCCGATCACCGATCCCACCCGTGGGTCCTGAAAACGGTCGAGAGGTTGCCCGTCCCGGCCGACGGCCCTAAGCTCCTCGAACCGCACAAGCCCGGCCCCGGTCGGTTGAGGAGCCAAAGAGCCGGACCGCGATGGACAGTGACCTTATTGCATTCGTCGAGGACTCGTTTGGGTCGGTGTGGTCGCTGGAGATCCTTCTGGCGCTACTCCGCGCCCCGGAGCGGGTCTGGACGTCGGAGGAGCTGATCAGCGAGCTTCGGTCCAGCCAGCTGGTGGTCCGGGAAAGCCTCGAGAACCTGCTCGCCGCCGGCCTCATCCTGCTGGAGGAAGGGGGCGTGCGCTATGGCCCGGCCTCCATGGATCAGGACGCGCTGGTGCGTCGGCTGGACGAGGTTTATCAGGTCAAGCCGGGCGCCGTACGCCGCCAGATCATCCAGAGCCCTGCCGAGAAGCTCCGAAGCTTTTCGGACGCGTTCCGTATCATCAAGGATTGACGCCCATGGGTCCGCTCCCGGTGGCCATCTATGTGCTCTGCCTCCTGGCGGCGGCACTCTGCACCGCCCTGCTCTTTCGGGGCTATCGTCGCAGCGGAACGCGGCTCCTGCTGTGGAGTGGGGTCTGCTTCGGACTCCTGTCGCTGAACAGCTTGGCCGTCATCGCGGACATCCTGTTCTTCCCGACCCGTGACTTGCAGCTCCTGCGGCACGGAGCGTCCCTGGCCGCCGTGGGCACGCTGCTCTTTGGACTGATCTGGGAGGACGGATAGCACATGTTCGAGTTCGCCTCCGGCCTGATCGCGATGGGCTTCCTTGTCTCGGCACTCTTCTTCCTGCGCTACTGGCGCCAGACCAGGGACGGCCTATTCGCCGCATTCGCCACGGCCTTCGCTCTCCTGGCGCTCAACCAGACGCTGCTGGCCTTCTCTCGCGTGCCGCTGGAGGAGAGGAGCCCACTCTACCTCCTGCGGCTCGCGGCGTTCATGGTCATCATCGTGGCGGTGCTTCTGAAGAACGTGTCCGGCCCCCGGGCTTGAGCACGCCCTAGAGCCGGGCGGCCCGACGGGCCGGGGCGGACCCGCCCGACAGCACGTCATCGATTGCCGCAAGCAGCGCCTCGGGCGGGAACGGCTTCTTCAGGAGAGCGATGTCCGTGGGACGATCCCCTATGGCCGAGGCATCGGCGTAGCCGCTGACGATGATGGCAGGCCAATCGGGCCGGTGATTTCGCGCGAAGCGCAACACGTCGAGACCCGACACGAGCGGCATGGCGAAGTCCGTGATAATCAGGTCGAAGCGGTCGGGCTCTCGCTCGATCATGCTCAGCGCTTCGGCACCGCCGGCAGCAGTGGCCACCCGGAATCCCTTCTCGCGCAGCATGGTCGCGGTCAACTCCCGGAGGGACGGGCTGTCATCCACCAGGAGGAGCTCCGGCTCAGCCCCCTCCCTGATGGGTCGCCTAGGACCGGCGGCCCTCGTCCGGGGCTCCAGGGCCTCGACGCTCGTGCCGACATGCGAGCGCGGAAGCCATAGCTCCACGCGGGTGCCCCGACCCAACTCGCTGTCGATATGCAACGTGCCTCCCGACTGCTGGGCGAAGCCGTAGGCCATGCTCAGCCCTAGGCCGGTCCCCTTGCCGACCTCCTTGGTGGTGAAGAATGGCTCCATCACCTTCGACAGTACCTCCGACGGGATGCCGGTGCCCCTATCCTCGACCGCGAGGACGACATACTCGCCCGCATCCAGATCCCCGGTCGGAGCGGGGGCCCTGGCGTTCTCGGCCGACAAGGTGATGGTGCCCCCGCCGGGCATCGCGTCACGGGCGTTGATGATGAGGTTCATTAAAGCCAGCTCGAGCTGGCTGCGGTCCGCAAAGACCGGCCAGATGTCCCCGTCGAAGCGCCACTGCAGCCGAACGAGCCCGCCAAGAACGGGTCCAAGGAGGCCCTCTAAGGTCTCCGCGAGCTGCGGAACAGCGACCAATGCGGGACGCAACTGCTGGCGCCGCGAGAAGGCCAGCATTCGGTCGATGAGTTCGGCTCCCTGCTGCGCGGCGTGGCGCATCATCTCAAGGATCGGCCTCGCGTCGTCCGGCAGCTTGGCGCGCCGCTCCAGGAGTGCGAGCCCGCTCAGGACCGAGGCGAGCAGATTGTTGAAGTCGTGCGCGATGCCGCCGGTGAGTTGGCCCACCGTCTCCATCTTGCGCGCCTGGGCCAGCTGCTCCTCAAGCTGCCGCCGCTCGGTCACGTCCAGAAGAGTCCCGAAGATCGCGCGGGGAGCGCCCTCCTCGGCGGGCGCAACAACGCCTTGGTCGAGAAACACTTTCCAGCTGCCGTCGGAGGCCTGCCAGCGATACTCGCAGGTGTAGCACCCAATCTCCACGGCCTCGGCGTGAGAACGCTCCACGCCAGACCGGTCCTCCGGGTGGACCCTGTCGATCCCGAACTCCGCCGTCGAGGTGAACTGCTCGGGCGTGAAACCCGTTAGCGCGCGGACACTCTCGCTCACGAACAGAGTCGGATGCGGGGACTCCACGCCCCGAGAATGGAATACCACGGGCAGGGCTCGGAGGATGGCCTCTTCCCGCTCCTTGCTCGCGCGCAACGCCGCCTCAGCCTCAAGCTTTTCCGCCTGGGCCTTGAGCGCCGCCTCGAGCAGGCTCTGTTCGCGAGCAGCCTTCTCCTGAATTTCGCGCGACTTTTGGTATAGGTCCACGAAGACCGCCACCTTGGAGCGCAGGATCAGCGTATCGAAGGGTTTGAAGACATAGTCCACGGCTCCCGCGTCGTAGCCGCGCAGCATGTGTCCCGATTCCTTGTTGATCGCGGACAGGAAGATGATCGGGGTGCGCCGGGACTGCTCACGCCTGCGGATGAGAGCCGCCGTCTCGTAGCCGTCAAGGTCCGGCATGAGGACGTCGAGCAGGATCACCGCGAACTCGTCCCGGAGAAGGTGGCGCAGCGCCTCGTCGCCCGAGCGGGCGCAGACAACGTCCCCCACTGGTGCGAGGACCTCGCTGACGGCGAGCAGGTTTCGCTCGTCGTCATCCACCGCGAGGATGCGGGGCCGCGCCGCCGGCCTCGCTAGCTCCATTGGCCAGCGATCCGAGCCCAGTTCCAAGGCCGTCATGCCAGCCCCAAGCGGGTGGGCTGCACTTCGACGGCGGCCCGGCCGGCCCGCCTCCGCCCAATCCAGACCCGCAGCAGTGCCAAGAGAAGATCCAGGTCCACTGGCTTCGCGATGTAGTCGGACGCGCCGGCCTCAAGGCATTTCGCGCGGTCGCCCTTCATGGCCTTTGCCGTCACCGATATGAGCGGCAATTCTCGAAGATGGTGACGTCTGCGTATCTCTCGCATGGTCTCGTAGCCGTCCATGTCGGGCATCATGATGTCGATCAGCGCAGCATCGACGTTTGCGGTCGAGTCGAGAAGACGAATGCCCTCCTGCCCGCTCTCGGCATGGAGGACCTCGATGCCGACCGTCTCCAGCACGCTGGTCAGGCTGAAGATGTTCCGGATGTCGTCGTCGACGATGAGGACCCTCGCGCCGTTGAGGTCGGCAGCGTCCGACATTTCATCGCCCACATCCGTCGAGTCGGCGGCCAGAAGGGCAGCTATTTCCTTGCTCAACTGGGACAACGTCTGGGCCTTGCGGGAAGAGGCGAGATCGGGCCGCCTCGCGACTACTCGCTGGACGACCTCGGGATTGTCTCCGAAGAGCACGATCCGCTCCGACGCGATGCCGGTCAGCGGGGGGCTGGCCTCATCGTTCCGTCCGAGGCCAACCACGACCAGGTCATGCCCATCGAGGCCATCGACCGGCGCCTGGGCCAGGGCCGCCACGGAGGTGGCCCCGTCGCGGAGCGTCTCCACCAGCGAGAGCCGGCGGTCAGGGTCGGCGTCGATGACCAGGACGCTCCGATGAGTTCGTGCGCCCTTTTCGCGCAAGTCTTCGAAGATGCGGCTCAGCGCTTCGGATTCGACGGGCTTGGTCCAGATGCTGGCCGCGCCTTGTGCGCTCAGCGCGGCGATCTGCTCGCCTCCGGAGACCACATGGATCGGGATGTGCCGCGTTTTCGGGTCGTGACGAAGGAGGTCGAAGAGCACCCAGCCGTCGATGTCCGAGAGGCCCAGATCCAGAGTGATGGCATCGGGCACCAGCCGCCGGGCCAGAGCCACGGTCCCCGCGCCCGCGGTCGAGAGCACCGCCTTCAGCCCCGCCTCCCGTGCGAGCCTCACGAGGATGGCCCCGAAGGTCGGGTCGTCCTCAACGATCAGGACCACCCGGTCGTCCGGTCCTATGCCGTCGCGGTCGTCGGGCACCTCCATGGCGACGGTCGCCATCTGCGCCCCGGCCGGCAGCGCCGAACGTGCTTGCATCTGGCCGGCCGACACCTGCGGTCCTTCGAGGGGGATGGTCAGCGTGAAGCGCGAGCCCTTGCCCGGAGCGCTCTCCACACTCAGCTCTCCACCCAGCAGGCGGGCGATTTCGCGGCTGATCGACAGGCCGAGGCCGGTTCCGCCGTACTTGCGGCTGGTGGTGCCGTCGGCCTGCTGGAAGGCCTCGAAGATCAGCTTTTGCTTATCTTCGGGTATGCCGATCCCGGTGTCCGTCACCGCGATCGCAAGGGACGGGCCCCGACGCCGGAGGCCGCCCTGCAACGAGGTTCCCGCGAGCGAGATGTCGAGCGTGACCTCGCCGTCCGAGGTGAACTTGAAGGCGTTGGACAGGAGGTTGAGCACCACCTGCTGGAGCCGCTTCTCATCGGTGCGCACGGCCTCGGGCACCAGCGGGTCGACATGGATCGAGAAGCCCAGGCCCTTGTCGGTCGCGAGCTGCCGGAAGGTCCGTTCCATGTGCTGGCGGAGCTGCCCGACCGGCATCTCGCCCACTTCGATGGTTACGGTGCCGGACTCGATCTTCGACAGGTCGAGGATGTCGTTGATCAGGCTCAGTAGGTCCGTCCCGGCCGAGTTTATGGTGCGTGCGAACTCCACCTGCTTCTCGTCGAGGTTGCCCTTCTGGTTGCCGGCCAGGAGCTTGGACAGGATGAGGAGGGAGTTCAGCGGCGTCCGGAGCTCGTGGCTCATGTTGGCCAGGAACTCGGACTTGTACTTGGAGGTCAGGGCAAGCTGCTCGGCCTTGTCCTCCAGGGCGCGCCGGGCCATCTCAATCTCGAGGTTCTTGTTCTCCACCTGCTTCTTCTCGTTCTCGAGAAGTTGCGCTTTCTCCTGCAGCTCCTCGTTGGTCGCGTGAAGCTCTTCCTGCTTGCGGGTGAGCTCGGCCTGCCGGGCCTGGAGCTCGGCCGTCAGGAGCTGCGACTGCGTCAGGAGCCCTTCCGTCCGCATCGTGGCGGCGATCGTGTTGAGCACGATGCCCACGGACTCCATGAGCTGGTTCAGGAAGGACTGGTGAGTGTCGCTGAACTCGCCGAACGATGCGAGCTCGATGACGGCCTTGACGTCCTCCTCGAAGAGGGCGGGCAGGATGATGACGGAGGCTGGCCGTGCCTCGCCGAGGCCCGAGGAGATGCGGACGAAGTCGGGCGGCACGTTGTTGAGCACGATAACCCGCTTGTCCGCCGCAGCCTGCCCCACGAGCCCCTCGCGAAGATCGATGCGCTGGCGCATGCTGGCGCTGCTGCCGGCCCCGTAGGAGGCCGCGAGATCGAGATAGAAGTCCTCCTCCTCGCGGTTGGTGACGTAGAAGACGCCGTATTGGGCGTTCACCAGCGGCGCCAGTTCCGACATGATGAGGCGGGATACCGTGGACAAGTCCCGCTCGCCCTGCAGCATCCGCGAGAAGCGCGCGAGGTTGGTCTTCAGCCAGTCCTGCTCGGCGTTCTTGAGCGTCTGATCCTTCAGGTTGCGGATCATCTCGTTGATGTTGTCCTTGAGGGCGGCCACCTCGCCAGAGGCTTCCACCGAGATCGAGCGGGTGAGGTCGCCCTTGGTCACTGCCGTGGAGACTTCGGCGATGGCGCGCACCTGCGTCGTCAGGTTTGCGGCGAGCTGGTTCACGTTGTCCGTGAGGTCGCGCCAGAGGCCCGCTGCGCCTGGCACCCGGGCCTGACCGCCGAGCTTGCCCTCGATCCCGACCTCGCGGGCCACGTTCGTCACCTGGTCGGCGAAGGTCGCGAGCGTCTCGATCATGCCGTTGATCGTGTCGGCCAGGGATGCGATCTCGCCCTTGGCATCCACCGCGAGCTTGCGCTTGAGGTTGCCCTGAGCCACCGCCGTCACGACGTCGGCGATGCCCCGCACCTGGTTGGTGAGGTTGGTCGCCATGAGATTCACGTTGTCAGTGAGGTCCTTCCAGGTTCCCGCTACGCCCTCGACCCGGGCCTGGCCGCCGAGCTTGCCCTCGGTGCCGACCTCGCGGGCTACGCGCGTCACCTCGCCCGCGAACGAATTGAGCTGGTCCACCATGGTGTTGATGGTGGACTTCAGCTCCAGGATCTCGCCCTTCACGTCCACGGTAATCTTCTTGGACAGGTCGCCCCGGGCCACGGCGGTGGTCACGTCGGCGATGTTCCGGACCTGACCGGTCAGGTTGGAGGCCATCGAGTTCACGTTGTCGGTGAGGTCCTTCCAGGTCCCCGCGACGCCGCGCACCTGCGCCTGACCGCCAAGCTTTCCTTCCGTCCC
>Ga0210040_10006221_pt1 | contig 14928 bp, 10 predicted proteins | sample CryGeyCG12114_NA_FD_185462 | JGI IMG/M metagenome (GOLD analysis project Ga0210040, IMG submission 185462) | Groundwater microbial communities from aquifer - Crystal Geyser CG19_WC_8/21/14_NA (SPAdes) (version 2) | ecosystem: Environmental > Aquatic > Deep subsurface > Groundwater | place: USA... | reverse complement strand
CGCACATATAGGAATGATATGTGATGATTGTCTAACTTTAGACGCAACGAATATGACCTAACAGACTAACTATACCAGCACAATCATTTCCTGCTTCCAATCTCATCATAATATATATTATCATTATATATTATGGAAATGTTATCTATCTCTGGCAAGCAATCTATAACCATAGTTGTTGTAGTGTAGCTTACTGTACACCACAAAGGAACGATCTATCTCACTACTAATAAATATCTATCCTCAAACATCATGCAACGAAGACATCACAACAACACAATTATGCCAACACCACACATTTATATTTTTCTATTTGATAGTCTTACATAAAGATAAAAACAACAACAGATGCTCTACGTCTGGAGTTGAGTCCAAAAACTCATCAATTAGTTTAAGCTTTAGTTAATACACTTCATTTCATTTCACGTAATCCTTACATCCATCAGCCATCAGCACATGTTTTTGTTCTCTCTTATGGCATTCTTCAATAAAATCTTTATAAATCGTAATAGCTGATCAATACAATCTATAAATCTGACATAAGAGTCTGTATCAAAACACCTATTTTCCTCTTTCATTCTTCCAACCATCTTTTCTATTTAGGTTGAATCGTAATTTTTCAAATTTTTTATCCTCATAGCTAGGGTAATTAATGTTTCTGCCAAATAGCAGTTCAGCAACAAAAAAACTCCATATTAATTTTAAATGAACTCATAGCCGGTCATTTATACATAAGTCCAAGTCGTAGGACTTAATGAATGACAACAGATCCCAGTCAGAGATTAACTTTGGTTAAAAGTCAATTAGACCGATCAACCCCTAGAAAAATTTCCTGGAAATTCCAAAAATCAATGGAAATCGGAGGAAAAACTAAAGTTAAAAGAAACTTTCCAAAATTGAGTTTGTTATTTTGGTATTTGGTTCAGTGATAATTTGTTGACATTTGTTAGCAAAGTAACTAAGAAAAAATAATCAACGTCAAATGCCTGAGGAGTGAAATTTTTAGATCTCAATTTTGAACATGATGAGTTATGATTTTAAACAGGCACATTTGAGTAGCTACAAGGATCTTCAGTTTGTCCAATCATCAGAAGGCCTGCAAATAAATCTTTTAGAATTTACCTTGCCTCTTTGTACCCATATATATGCCAATTTTTTAAGTTTTAGTCTTAACCTTTGTCTAGCTCGCTCGTGGTCGTGAAATAAATCAAACTAAGACATCCACTACACCGTCTACTTTTATACCAACATATAAAAGCATGTCCATTGTTCGTCTTTGAATTAATAAATTGGAAAATTCCAGAATAAATAGTGTTCATACCGCCCATAGGTGTCAGTCAAAATACGTACCACTACTACTTCTACATACCATATAAGACGGAAGTGGATATTGCTGATTGATAAAGTGCTACACAGTTAAGGTATGTATGAATGTGTGGAAAAAAAAGAAGAAAAAAGTGAGTGGTGAGTGACTACAAACGTGCATGATCAAATGGGAAGAAAAAAATAAAAGACGAGATAAATAAGTATATCAATCAGCAGTCAAACAGTACGTAAGTAAGTACGTCGATGAAAAACATGAAATTAGCATAGTCAATCGGAGAAGAAAAAATTTACTTGTACTTCCGCTAGCACATATTTGTGCACGCAACGATTATTACTGCAGTCAGAGCAGTAATAAACTAATCAGTTAAACCGATTCCGTCTTAATTCTCATAATGGTACATTAAAAGAACTAACTTACGATCATAATGCAACGTCAGTTAACTTCTTTAAAACCGTCCATTCAGTGATATACTTAAAATATACAATACTGCATTTTTTGCAAAAGCACTGTAGAATTTTTCCTTCAATGAAACGGGCCATTCCTAGGACTTAAAACTGGCTTCTTCCTTTAATTTGCCAAACCGCAGGAACCATATTAAAGGTTCAAACTCAAACACCACAATATTCCATTATTACAAATATATTATACGTTATTTATAACATTTTTCCTAAAGTGTTGTAACCTCACAGTATAGTAAGCTATACAAATGTTTTAACTTCGCATTGCATTGTCAACTATCATCTATCAACTTGTTAACTTCACTTCCAAATCACTCATCGGGTGTCCCATAACAATAGTTGAAACAAAATGAATTATTAAGAATGTAGCTCACCCAAAAGGAGTAATTTGATATCCTTTGCAGCCTGAATTCCATCCTCCTTGAGATTCTTTTCAATCATCTTAGAGCGAGCCAAAGCTGCCCTTTCCTCGGCTGACATAGCACAACCCATTTTGACTTTTAATTCGTGCAGATACACTTTGTCGTCTTCACAGGGATAAACCTTTACTGAATAACAAATCACCTCTTTCCAAAAAAGGTACACAACTAACTCACTTAGTTCTCCACCAGAGATGCACAAAAAACCCACATTCAACAATTTGTGTACTGCTTAAGTGAGCGGACTCCGATTATTATCCACGGGTCCAATCATCATCTTCTTAACACCATGTTGGAGTCAATTCAAGTACGACTGTAAAATTTCACAAAACAAAATCATTAATATAGACGAACAAAAAGCAAAACCAACGCCAAATGATAGAAATTGGTAACTAATCAACTAACTAACTAGTCTACTGCTAGTGCTATAGGTCTGGTTAGGTCACAATGTACAAGCAAACTGATAAACTAGTGATTGGAAGAACTAAACTGGCAAGTACAACTATTGTATTTTTCTTATAGTTACTAGTTAGCTGCAAACATAACCAGCTTGACTTACATTGTGCACATATAGTGAATAGTAGTGGTGAATTTGACTGGGCGCTCATTCATTATACTCAACTCACTCGCACTAACTAATCAATCTACATACTTAATCATCACAGCTAACAACTCTAACTGCACGACCACCAACCCATGTTTGTTGTCCCAACAAAAATAGTATATGTGTAACCATATCGCACTCCAGTAAAAAAAACTCACTCTTAATCCCGATGAATAGATACAATTTATATTTCTTCAATTGTGACTGCAATTATTTTACAACTCTTATGAGCCCTATGAGAAAAGAGAATAAAGTTTGGATGCGCACAGCACAAAACAAGAGAGACTGATCTGAAGGAAGGAAGGATTGAATTTGGGATGTAAAACCCAAGGAAGAAGGAAAGTTGTCAGTGTAAACTTTGGGACTACCAGTATGTAGTCGCAGTTTAGGTAGAAACTGACTAACTTGTATATATGCGGCTGGCTGGCTACAATATGGATGGAGAAAAGAGAAAAAGGAAAGCACTACTGAAGGAATCAAGGTGTGCCCTAGCTGGGGCTAGCATGCAGTCAATAATAATAATAGAAGGAGCTATACCAACAGAGAAAGTTATTCGCCTGTCTGCCTAGTAGTTGGTTCGTTTAGTTACTGTCTTTCTATACTTTCACAGTTTCTAATACTATACACGCGGATTTTGGTGTGTCGACCGCCGTTCATACAAAATTCACCATCTCCCCATATATTCTCAGCAACCAGTGTGCCTCTCACAAAAAAATGTTTAGGGCGGATTCGGATTTTATCTTATGCTACATAGTTTGAAGTCATATTTTAAAAAATCACTTTTTGAACAGTAAGCAGGTTGGGATTCCTAAATTTTTGCATGTGAATTAATTTTTTTTCATTTTGAGTGACCTAAATATGAATAAAAATTCCATTAATAGACAAAGAATTGTGTCGCTAATTTACCTCATGGTCCAAAAGTCATGAAGTAATGTGGGCAGACTAATTTTGAAAGATCCTGATACATGTCATTTTAATTTTGTACATGAACTTTCAAAAGAGTTTCATAGTCAGTTACCAGATAGTACTAATTTCGACCTTCGTAAACACAATATGTACACAGGGTAGCACAGCTTAGTTTGCAACAAGATAAATAAATGGCACACACAGAAAGCAGCAACAGCAGTATATATTGCATACACGGATCTTTGGGAGTGTGGTGAGGACAAATAAGAAGAGGAGATGAAGCATTATAAAAGTACAGAGGCCGTGAAACATGAATTTAACTAGACCTATCTTAATCCAATAAATTTTCCAATCACTAACAAAGAGAACAAGTTTTTCATCCAATGACGTCCTACAAAACAGACAGGTTTCATACAAATATAAAAGTCACGTCTACTCCTTTAGTTACGTGGCGTACAGATATTTTAGTAAACTGACTCAAGCTAGCGAAAAATAGGCAAAGGAAGTTTTAAAAAATTACATTGAGACGAAAAAATCTCCAACGGTAGGAGGAAAAATGTGAACTAATAGATTGATATTCAGAGAGCGAGCGAGCAACAATTTATAATGACAGGCAAATACGGTGGGATGAAAATGTTAGCTACCTATCCAAAATTATACTGAGCTCGGACGGGTAGTAAGTAGTAAGTAGTAACATAAGTTATTAGCCAGTGAGTGCCTAAAAGTTAGTAGTGGGTAACATGATGAATAAAAGAGAAGCGTTCTTAGAGCTTACTCCCTATGAATGAGCCTAGGTGAAACCTAAAGGGCGGGTCTCCAACTAACTATCCAGTTTTACACATCCGAATTCCCTACTATACTATACACATTTGGTAATCATGGTATCTAACTATAATGGAGCCCGGGTAGAGATAAGGTAGTGGGGCGACTTGTGCAACCCTCGCGCTACCCGGATGACGTCAAAAGCAGCCGAAATGGATCGACTGATAAAACATACTATGCCCGTATGCCCCCATAGTACAATGCCACAACATGCATGAAGTTATAGTTGGTGAAATACCTAACTTTGAAGCACAGTGTAAATCAGGAAGGAACCTAAGGAAGCAGGATGGAAGGATTGCAGGAATAGTATAAAAAATAGTTATAATAACATTAATAATAGCAAGAAGCTAGTACCAGCAGCGGCTATACTAAGGGCCTACCAATCGGTCCAGCAACGCAATGAAAAACTACTTTTGGAGTTCTATGACGATGCAGCCGCCACATTTCGGACTTTATCACACCAAAGACGTTTCAAATGAACGGCAGGGGTCGCAAGTTAATCCTCACACTATTTTCTATTTATGATTTACATTCTTTCCCACAGCATGTCCAAGAAAAACCTTTCTTGGAGCGGACTCTTTTTTTTGGCTTATTTGGAAGAACAATAACAAAGTGCGCTTTTAAATAAACATATAGTAGGGCACAACTCAACGGGCCTCACATAAATGCAAAAAGATTTAAAAAATATTTCGTAATTTCAACAGTATTTTAATTAAAACGATCATAAGCGAGAGCTGTTTTGTGAGCAGTTTTGCTATGCTGTATTCGTTTTAGGCCTGGTATTTGGCAGACCTTTACAGGTGTAGGAAAACATATGCGATGCGTAATATTTTAAGAAGTTAAGGTTGTTGTAAAGTCTACAATTTAATATTAAATGTGTTTACTGTGAGATTTGGATGACACTGAAAAAATCTAAAACCCCATTAATTATTACAAGCCTCCTAAATACGAAAAAGCGATGCATTAAAAGACCAAAGAAAGATAGATGCAGTCAGTCGCGGACTTTTGTGATTGTGATCGTGTTGTGTGCAACAAGGGTGTTAAGGGTTTTACATTACCCGTTAATTCTTCAAGTCATAAAACTCTACATGCATGCACCGGTTTTAAAGTCTGCAGCAGACTCTTTTAAAGAATAATTTTATTTAGAATACATAACAGAAACTGAACATAAAAAAGTAGTGAGCACGGTGCATATTGCAAAACTATTAGTCTGTTTTTCAATCCTATATTATTCCCCCACGGGGAAGGGAGTGATGGGGGACACGTCATATTATATTAAGCTGTTAGGTACGGCCTCGTCAATATAAGCACACCAAATTACATCAAAATACTTCCAGTAGTAAACGAGATATTTTGGCGACAGAGATTCCAAATAGTCAAACCAATAGATAGACAGAAAGACGGAGTGACGGGAATTGCATTATTATAAAGTAACTTCGCTTCACTTACTTTTTAATAAAATATTATGTGGGCAGTTTGCAGATAGTAAGTTAGTTACTGTATAGGATATAGGGTCAAATTATTAAACACATACCGGCATGTTTAGGTTACGAACTAAAAGCATGCCATATTTTGTAATCATATAAGGACCACCTACAGGAATTTTGTGAATGCAGTTATGAATCCAAACAAAACAACGGGCTAAATATACTTAAAAAACAGAGCATGTAAAGTTATTGGTACGATAAAACTGGATTTTTACATACTTAACAGATCAGCAGATGGACTAAATTTGTGAAAATAATTACAAAATTGTTAGATTCATTTTAGCCTATGCAGTTTTTCGTTAAATCAATGGAAGAAAGGAAAAGATAAGTGAGTAAGAGCAACTAAACTTAAACTTACTATAATACTTTACTTCTATACTACTACTGCTATCCCTGAAATAGTTTCCAACACTCAAGTTTACGTATCATAATCCTACGATGGACGAACAAATTTGAGAACTGGGAATCAATTTTCCATGTTTCTTACTCTTAAATTTTGTTTTCGATTTTGACGACACGGCTATTGAGATACACATAAAAAATACACTTTCAAGCCTGTTTCGCCAACTGACAAAATTAATCAAGCTAGTCTAGTCTAGTACTAGCTAACAACACTCACAACACACTAGCAAACTGTATAATAAATCATAAACTCACCTCAGATGGAGAACAACTTTTTCGGCAATCAACGACAGAGGAAAAGTATGAAAAAATTAACACCAGATTAATTTTCCTCAAAAGGCAAGCCAGAAACGGAAGTGGGGATTTATTATTATAGCCGATTCTTTCCCTCGGGTTTTGAATACTACAGGCGTTGTTGAACAGGTCAATTTAACAGTAATAAAATAAAATTTAGAGAGCGACAAGCCCTTTTGGAGCAACTTTGGTCACAAATTCAAAAGACTTAAATGCGCGCCCTCCATATCCCGTCAATTGAGTACAACGTACAAGCTTTTTCTTAGCAAGCAAAGCCAATAGCCAATATCCCTCCGGCTTTTTCCATTAATGAGTGCAGGATTTATCTATGAAGTATATATCAGTATATGATATTATGTCCACATATTAGAATTTGATTCAATCAGCATACCTTTTTCAGTTATTAGTTGGGGTTAGCAGTTAACTAGACAAAGGAGTGCTAAACAACAGATGAAAAAGCTTCTAAGAAATATACAAAAGAATAAGCACGCACGCAATAATCAACCTATTATATACTGTGACGCAAACATCGAAAAAAAAGTGAGAAAAAATGCTTCATAAATGAGTGACCAGTAACAGTTAAAATATCCGCATAAACCGTAATAATGAATAGATGAGTGAAAAAAATTGATGGATGATACTGATTTATTGATACATGACGAATGACAAAATAATGCAATCAGTAGTGCTATACACTAAAATAGTTAAAAAAAAGTTCGGTATATTATCCTGCCCCATAACATTCGTGTACGCCAAATCAGTTGGATGCATAAAATAAATCAACTTCTGTTAATCAAATATGCGCGTTTTTATTATGATTCTCAATATTCCCGATTGGTATGTAACACCTTTACATGTAATAATGTAATGTAAACTTCTTTGTACATACAATGTACACAGAAAGCAAGAATAAACCTTGCACAGAAAGCTGAATGAGTCTATACGATGAACAATTTAAGTTACAGTTTATACAAGTTTTTGTATTCTTATGACAAATAATATTCCACTCATAAAAAAACTCAGCAAATTAAATAGATTAATTAATTCATTAGAATTCACAATGCACACGGGGAAGACGAACGAAGTGGTTGCATTTCATATTAATTTGCATATACCTACAATCTTCGCAAGATTTAAGAACCCAAGTTCATGAACGGACCCTTTTTGTATGCAACAGTCAAAAAGCAGATCCAAAAAAAATAAGTTCATCAAATGACTTAAATAAATCATGTACACATTTTACATAATTATAGGTGCACTCAACCCTCTGTTATATTAGTTTTCTAGACATCTAGACAATACAAGCAAACTGTACAAGTACACAACCGGTACTTTACTTACAGAAATCCTTACCCCCACCATACACATAGCAGTTAATTATTTTATAATATAACATCAGTAATTACATTCGCCGAAGTTAAGTATCAATCTACAGGTTTACTCAACGATTATCATGTATTGTGTCATTTCGAGGATCACACATACAGTTCCTCACAGGGGGTTGGGGGAGCTCTGTTGGTTTAATTTATTTACTTATAAAAACATTCAGAACTTTTACCGATAAAACGGTCAAACGCCTCCAAAATCAACTATATTTAAAAAATGGAAAATAAATTTTTTTCCCAATAAACAGTACAAATATAAGTTTTTGTAACGTTGGTGCATCCCGGAAAAAATTTAGGAAAAACAGTTACAATTATGCTTCATGGATTTGGAAAAACGATGCTAAATGAAGTACCTGTAACGAGAGGATCTTTTTTGGGGCAAACATTCGTTTTCGAAATACAAAAATATGGGGAGCATAAAGGAGACTATTCATTACATAGGAACAACCGTAACCATGCGCTACTTTTTCTCCCCAGCAGTGCCTTTGCCTGCCGCTGAAACCCCTGCTTACAACAGGACGGGAGCTATGCCCATATAAAATAAATACGTAAATCGAAACGTGATTGCAACCGACCAATACCAAGAATTATAGCAATAAAACAGCACGTTGACGGTTAATTGAGTAGCATGTTATCGCATTCCAATAAAAAATTAAACTTACACTTCAATAATAAGCAAGTAACAAATACAAGCTACATTATTCACTGTAAGTACTGCAACAATAATCTGCATAAACAAGTCGATTAAAAAAATTGATCTGCCGACTGATTGAAAGAAAATGTGAACTGAACACTGAACACATTGGTCTAGTTTATGTATATCAGTAAATCTACACGGATTTTACAGTTCATTTCTTTAAGTCTTACATTATTTCCCTACTGCATCTTTAATCAAACGGAAAACTTCACATTCCAATCCAACCTCTTTACCCCCCACCCCCTCTTCTATTTAAGAATTAGATATTAGTAGATATTAATTACCACCACCCCCAGTAGGAGGAGCAAGAAAACTTGCCAATTTTATGGCAATATTCGGACTAAAGATTATTTAAGATTAGCATGCATGCCGAGATCAACAAAGGCACAAGATCCAAGTGCTGCTCGAGCTTGCTGGCTAATGAGAAGATGAGCATGATTGATGGCCACTTGCAGGGGAGGTGTCCGGGGCAACTCGATGGACTGGAGGATCGCCGAATTGAGGGCAGCACAAACGGGTTCCCTTTGTCGACGGGAAAGTTGCCACCCCACCGGGGAATTCCAAGGGTCCGCATATGCCAATAAACTGAACGCATTCTCCATCAACTCCTTATTGGTCTCATTATGACCATAAATCCGTCTCATGGCCACACTTAGTGATTGCAGTTCCCGTCCTGTATGCAATACAGCACTAATTCCGGAATCGGGATCGCTACTACTTAGTGATGATGAACTATGACCATTTGTTCCATTATTTGTTGTTGAGTTTCCATTTGAAGTGCACTTGCCATTTTCAAACGATTTTGAACGTACAGATTTGGTGCACTGACTAATATCTTCAACTGCGGTTCCCCCAGTTGTCGGTCCCTTTTTATTGCTCGTGGTAGAGACTTCAACATCCATTTCCTCAACTCCACAGCCATTCTGGTAGCCATTGGTGTACACAACGTCCATTTGATCACAGGTATTGTTTTTATCCCCAGCGTCTGTTTGTGACTCATTGTGATTGAGACAGCCTTTGCTAGAAGACTTACCATTGCAAGATGAAGGGGAGGATTCTTTTTCATAATTCTTAGTGGTGGCAGCAGGCACTGAATGGGACATGGATTGACCCACCAGCTCTACAAAATGTCGGCATCTCAACATGAACAACAGATCTGGATTCGACTCTAATAAATTGGGGTATAGACTTCTAGTTTCTTCTTCTGCTTGGGGTATATGGCCTTCCAATACAAGTTGTTGAATTTCTGAAAACGTTTTAAATTCTTGGTTGTAGTTGTAACAGAGTATAAGAGAATATAAAATTTTAGTGCTATTAACTTTGTCTATTCTGCATAGATACTAGATCTTCGGCAACAGCTTGACCACACGTCTTTGCAAAGGCTTCAGCAGTTGAGCAGTATCCGTGGTGGACCAAGTAAGACATAACCATTCTACAAAAATCGATAAAAAAGTCTCTTAATTAGTATTGCCATAGAACAAAGTGTTCCAAAAAAGAATAAAATGGCGCACTTATTCATGATTCCTTCCCAATTCCTATACACATCAGGAATGGGATAATTTTGTATCCTCAGTTTAGTTTTCGCTCCTAATTCTTTCATCATATCGTCTATATCAAACACAAAAGGTTGTTGTCCGAAATTTGCGTCGATAACTTCCCCAGGCGTTTGAAGACCAACCGTTGGATACAAGTTTGGCTAGCCAAAAACAACAAATGTAAAAATACAAAACAAGCAATTCAAAGTTTCCTAAACGATTTGAGGATTAGATTCGACTTTCACCAACTGACTGTAGTTGATACAATAATAACTTACAGGTAAATCCGTAAAGGCGATCCCTAAATATATTCCATTTTTAGTGTAGAAACAAGTATTATCCAGCAGATTCACCCCACAGCCAATGACGTCTCCAGTAGTGAATGTTGGCCCATATGGTTGACCTGTACCAGAGGAGCAGAAACTATGGCCATCGTCTCCGTGATATCCGTATGAATGTTTGTCCCATCCTGGCAATCGGTTCATATTAACCCCAGCGGCAGAAAGCCCGATTCCCATATAGCTACAATACAAATACAAGTAGCATTTAGCATTTTCTGGCCCAAAAATCAAACAGTCAGAACCATGTTCTCAATTCTGAAATTCTAAATACTAATCTTCGTGAATGGCAGACAGCGCTTATTTTGAGACATTTTTAAGCTAAATGGCCATTAAAAAGGTAGCTAGTACATACCCATCTCGTCCTTTTGAAACGATTTTGACTTCAAAATAGTATAGTCCACAGGCAGCAGGGACAGGGAATGTGGCACGGACACTGGCAGCATCTTTGTGACCTTTGCCATTGCCACGATAATGAACTCTAAGATTATTCTGGGACAAGCCGATGAAGTTGTACTTGTCCTTGGAGTTCCAGCAACGAGGGAGAGGAGTCTCATTCTCATTCACCAAAGGGTACAAAGTCTTGAGGGGGTCTTCCACTTCCCCATCTCGACTGCTACTCCCACTACTACTGGACGTGGCTCCCAAACTCATATTTTTCCGCAGTGTCATGCAATGTCGACTACTCCTAGATCGTTTAAAACCTCGGACTCGACGACGATACACTGGCGACCATATACGATTACGTTCCGTCGTGGACACCAGCTTTCAGAACGCAGAAAAATCTAGATATTTAAAGAAAGAACAGAAATCAAAATCTGTGAATCAGATTCTGAATCCGCGACTGTTTAGAAGCCTCGAATAATGGATTGAATCTTTACGTTGGAGACGATTAAGTTAGTTTAGTTTTAATGTTAAAATTTTTTCGTGTCTCCCAAGGAAAGAGCAGCATAAAAAAGTCCATAAACACGCCAATATTTTTATTTGGTTTGCTGCTACAGATTTACATCGAGTAGGAGCACGTCATGGCAAGAGCATTAACTAACTGATGATCTCCATTGAAAAACTAACTGCGACGTAATTACAGCCTAACAAAGATTATTGCCTGAAACAAAAACAAAGGACTAATCAAATTAAACACATGACATGCTGCACAGTTATAGAGATATACTCCCTCAATAATAAGTAATAATGAAATCCAATTTATCTTCCCTAAGATTGGGGGCACAAAATTTCAAAAAAAAAAAACGTTAATGCAACCTTCCTGTTCAAGTGTTCAGCCTATTTCCAAAACATATGAATTATCACCCTTTTCCAAAATTTAGTCCTGTAGGAGCAAATATTCAAAACTTACATTGTGTGAGGGTGATTTTTGTTGAATGAATGGGGAATAAAACTTCGATTAATTCGAAATCAGCTGACTTGTGAAATTCTTGAATTGTGGGATGAGTGGCTACGACTATTGTGGCCAGAGAACTACAGTAAGAGATATCCCATCGCACAGCACATATAATGCAACACTGCTACGCCACTATGAGTATAGTGCAAACAAGAGATTCACGAACTGCGACACGACTATACGACTGCATGCGAAGGTTAGGTGATGATTGGTGGTGGTGGTGATGAACTTTTTTGCAGCCTTTTCGCTGCTACACCCTGTACATTGTGCAGCACCTTTTGGCAGTTGCAATTTCAGAAAGGCTGAAAGGCGTAAAATACAAACTTTGTCCTCTAGAGCTAATCAAATATAAAATAATTTTTTTGGGGGGAGCGAAAAGACAGCCCATAGTCCACAAGAGAAGCCAGCGCACGTTGAATCATCTTCAGTTTGGTGATAATTGAACTTGAAAAACAAAGCTTTTATGATATCATGAATAAAAGTATAAATTATAATTATATAGGGTGAATGCAAATGCTCGTTATCATATAATGAAATAATAGGCCTATATGGACTGAGGCAAATATATAACTTAACTCTCGTAAGAAGTGATAAAGTACTTAGTGCAGTACGCACACATCATGGCATGGGTATCCAATCCAAGTATCCACACTTCCGTCTCTGTCCGTAGATTAGTCAAATTGCAGTTGTTGAGTATTATCAATCAAAATTGACTCGACTCTTTCAAAAAATTTATCCCTAATAGAGACTAGATCGACTAGAGCCACATGACCCATGATCGCTCTAAATTCTAAACAACTATACCAATAGTTTATCGTAATAATCACAGTTGAAACCTATCAAGCATAATAAATATTCAGTGAACACAAGTTCTCTCGGTGTTGTGGATGACAGCTTTATTGTAACCACCCACCCCCATATTTGATTTATGCTAGTTGTACAAAGAAAATGATGTAGCTCTATTTGCTCTATTAAAATTAAACAGGTTAGAAAATAGACTACATATAGTAGTCATACTTGTAGTCAAAGTATGATTTATCAAAATTATGTACGCGTAGAAAACCATCTTCCGCTCCGCTCACATACTGTGTCCCTTGAGGATGAAACGTTAGTGTGTTGATTGGACCGAAATGACCTTTGACACGAGCAAATTCCTCTTCGAACACCAAATGGAAGAATCGAGCTTCGAATTTACCTTGACTCGTCGCGGTGGTTGTTACTTCCATTGCCTCTTGACCACCACCCAACATGACCTAATCCGAAAATTCATACAGATTTTTACACTAACTACTAACCACCATAAAGCATTACAAAACTAAAACAGTGATCAATGGTAACGTTTAACGTTAAGCGTAAATTAAATAATTTATAAGGTAATTCAACTTACATGCTCCAAATTGGGCGATATGCTGGCACTATTAACAGGCCTCTCCGTTTTGTAAGTTTTTAAACACTCGAGGGTGTCACAATCAAATATCTTTGATGTATGATCTTTTGATGCTGTGATCAACATAGTCCCATCTTTGCTTGCCTGCATATCATTAATACTCGCAGTGTGATCGTCTACTGTTGTGATGATTTTATTAGTCTAAAAGAAACAAATCAATATATTAATTTAGTTTTAGTTAGTGCTTGCATTGTATCGTGAGTTTCGTGAGACCAAGATCCTCTATCCTCTGTAGAATCTCAATCTAGCAACTGGGGTTGCATGGTTGTATCAGACAGGGATTCCAAAATCATATCCATTTTTTTTACCTTCAGATCCCATTGCGTAAGTTTTCCAGTATCATGTCCAGTGATAATCGTGTCATCTAAAGGTCCCCATAAAAGACTCGTGACTTTCCCTTCATTGACAGTAGTTCTGGTTACATTTTCCCCCAATTGTGAAGGGTCTCGTACATCAGCAAAGAAAATCTCACAAGGTTGGTTCATCGTGAAATCCGTTGTGTAAACAATCATATTCCCACTGTAGCTGAACAGACAAGTCCTCACTGGAGATTTTCTTTCTACTTCGCTCAAAGTTTTTCCTGTCCACAAGTTAAATAAAAATACACTGGGGCACCGAAATTAATTCAATGAAAATATTGAAATATAACTAAAATGAAGTGAGGCCATATATATAACCCCCAAAAATATAAAAAATATCATAATTTGGAGCTTCTACTACATTCCTAAGTGTACCTGTTTCACAATCCCAAAGTCGGATTGACATGTCTCCAGAGCCAGAGAGGAGTCTCTGAGTCCTCCAGTCCACATCAATACACCAGACAGCACCAGCATGCCCATCAAACGTTCCCAAACGTTCTCCATTGGATGAGTACCAGACACAAGGGGAACTGTCCTTGGCAGCTGAAAAAATTAAGTCCCCTTCTCGGTTGTATTTCACTTGCGTGATAGCACGATCGTGCCCTTGAAGCACTAAGGGTCGCTGTAAATAAAACAACGTTTAAAGCCGACACTTGTGAGGAAACTGAGATGGAACATTCTGTCTGCTCTTCTAAAAAAGTTGGCTTACCATTGCAAATAATCCTTAGAATGCTAGATTGGATTCACTCGATTATTATGAAGATGTGAACAAATGCTTGAAAATTTCACTTAAATTTTAAGAAAATTTAAATACTAATAATTGGTCTTGAAAAAATATTTAGTTCGGATATTATTAAATTAACCAATATTGACTTTGTCAAACTTAGGCCGGCTTCGGGCTTTAATTTAATACAAGTAGACGACAAGACGAATACAAAATAGAATATGGAAAGTCGGCGGAAAGACATTCGCACAAATTTGAAATTGCGCGGCGAATACTTTCAGTGTTGTCTTTCAAATGCAAGTAACGTTGTAGTAACATTGACTGA
>Ga0210040_10006220_pt1 | contig 14929 bp, 13 predicted proteins | sample CryGeyCG12114_NA_FD_185462 | JGI IMG/M metagenome (GOLD analysis project Ga0210040, IMG submission 185462) | Groundwater microbial communities from aquifer - Crystal Geyser CG19_WC_8/21/14_NA (SPAdes) (version 2) | ecosystem: Environmental > Aquatic > Deep subsurface > Groundwater | place: USA... | reverse complement strand
CGACCTGGGCTTGTCAAGTGCTTGTCGGCTGAGCTTTCGAAACATTCTGATAAAACAGTTCCATCTTGAACCATAGGAAACGCAATCCCGCCTTGGCCGCGGCGAATCTTATGCCTTGTCGTCCGGTCACACCGTTCGCCGGCCACCTAAGGTACGGACATCGTGTCCGCGCACAAAACGCAGACCCTGGCCGCCATGGACTCGTTCCAGACCATGACGGACCGTGAATTCATGCCCGTGGAAATGGGGAACTTCAATACCGATATCATGAATTCCATCGATCACTCCATGATGAACAATCTCGACTACTCCCTGGCCTATTCCAACGACATCCAGATGGACCTCGGCGACGTTTCCGCCGTTCCATTCGATTCTGTAGAGCCCAACTCAGACAACCTCAAGGAGACCGATCAACAACCTGAGAATGGTGATGGCCTTCCTATGTCAGGTGTCGGTGCCGGTCCACTTCCCACCGGCTTTGGAGCCCAAGCTGGATCCAATGCTGGAAGTACCTTGACAGAGTTCACCAAACGACGGAATTGGTCGCAACGTGTGGTAGAAGAAATCAAGGACTTCCTATCCATTTTAACTCCAGATGGAAGGCTCCTATATGTTTCGCCATCAACAAAGAGCTTGACAGGCTACGAGTCCTCCGACCTTACAGGCAAACTCGTTTCCGAGTTCTTACATCCTGACGATCAAGCACTTTTCGTGCGCGAGTTTAATGAAAGCATCGCTACAGGCAATCAGCTACGCTTCTTTTATCGCTTTCGCAATGCCGACAACAAGTTTCAAATATTCGAGGGACATGGTCATCCACATCTTACGAATGACGTATCCCATATGGAATTATCTGGCGGCCCTGTCAACTCAGTCGGCTTCTGTCGCGGGTTTTTCATGATGTCCAGACCCTATCCCACAAAGAATGCCGGATTACTGGACTCCTTTCTTGAGCACAAGATTGAAAACGAGCGCTTACGAGCTCGTATTGACGCTCTCAAACGAGAAGAAGCGGAAGAGGCAGAAGCCCAAGCACGTCACTTTCACAGAAAAGCCAACGGCCACGGGTCCATTACACCCACGGACTCCCAAGAAATGACCCCCAGATCACCTTCAATGACTTCACGAGGCGACTCCTCCGGCTTCACTTCTATGCCGCCGCCCGCCAAGCCTACCGTTTCCAATGTCGCTCTTACACGCGAGGCCCTTGACGAAGCAAATGCCTTTGCCCGGCCAGACAGCATCACCGATAAAATGGCCCGTTATGAAGGATCTTCGCACGTCGACTCAATCGAGATGCTGACTGGCCTGCGCTACCGTGAAGGTGAGCGCTCCCAAGGGATCTCCACAGGTGGTCAATCACCCGCCCTTATCCGTGGCGACGCTGGCATCGATATACCAGCCGACAAGACCGATCCGCGCTACGGAGGAAATCCATACCTGGACAAGAAGTCGAAAAAAGTCAAAAGCGCAGACGAGTACGTCTGCACCGATTGCGGTACCCTTGACAGTCCAGAGTGGCGGAAAGGTCCCAACGGCCCTAAGACGCTCTGTAATGCGTGCGGTTTACGTTGGGCGAAGAAAGAAAAGAAGAAGAGTGGCCCAACAGGCGGCAATGCCAACAATGGAGATAATGGAAGCAACCCCAGCTCAGGCAATAATACGGTGCAGCATAACATGCCTGCTGTCCCAAGGTTGAAGCACAATAGCTCGAGTGGAAGTCACTAGGCAGTTCACTCGAGCTGCTTCGGTGAGCATTATACCGCATACCCTGAGACCAGACAGCGCCGCGCCCAAGTCGAAGCAGACGTACTGCGGATTAGCATCTGCGAGCTACTGTCAAGACATCCGTCTCTCAGCCTCAGTCCAAAAGCGTACAGCACCGTGTATGGAGAAAGTCGCATACGTTACCGAACCCTGCAACAAAGTGGTTAAAACTCCGGCGCGGCAGTTTCTCGACGCCTCGATCACTCACCGAGCCCTAATCGATTCGGACGTCCCGTCGAACCAAACGATATGCCTGTATGTACATTCGCGACCCTGCCATCTCAGCATGCGACCTTCCTTCCACCCGCTGAACACGAGACCCGAGCAAAGAGCCAGGGACTACATCACTCGGTTTCAATTTCCCCGAGACCATGAATACCTATCTACCCACCTACCTGCCTGACATGAGCTACAAGCTCTACGTACCACCGATCTACCAGCCGCTTGTGTCTTAAAATCCATGGGAAGGAACGGAAGACGACGAGATACATCCTACGCGCCACGCCACTCCCAGCTCTCTACTCAATCTACACATGAAAGACAATCGAGCATTACTCTTTGGGAGTGACAGTTTCTCTGTCACCAGGCCGTAGCCGAGTCCACGGTAAAATCCACCCTTGCTAGCCGGCGAGCCATGTGTTGTACAACTACAGTAGATCCAAGAAACACGGCCAAAAGCATCAAAAATCCGAAAAACCTCTGCGTGCACAAGGTTAGGTACCTTTTGCCAGAGTCGAAGCGCCGGAAACTCTTCCCCTGGAAGATGCGGGATTGATGCCTCGAGGCCGCTCAGCTTTCCTCAGCTTTCGCAAAAAGGGAATCAACGGGACATCTTGCCATACAGGAGAGCGGGGTGCTTATCGCAACCGTGGTTCACACCTAGGAAGAATGTGCTAGTGCGTATATACGTCCTTTTGACAGAAAAGGGTATCTTAAATGCTCGCTCTAATTCGGGCCTTTTTTCCTATCAAATAGGTTGTCTCACCTTAACTCAAGTCAAGGTACTTGCCTCGGCGACGTCAGGCCCGACGTTCTCACCACTCGTGCCGGGTTTGCCGTCTCGTTCGTCTTCCGTTTTTCCATCTACATCCACGAGGACAATGTCTCCGTCGTCGTCTTTCTCTTTTTCGCTCTCTTTCTCTTTTCGCTCTACCTGCATCTCGTCTTCGGTGCCTGTAGTTCCAGTCTTGGCCGCAGAGGCCTCTAGAGCGTCCTCTTTCTTGATGTCCACAAAGTCTTCACTGCCCCGGTGAGATCCGTCTGCAGAGGTTGCCTCGTTTCCGCTACCGCTGAGTACCTCCTGCGCATCATTGACGTCCACGTCTTTCTTGCATTCTCCTCCGGGCGGACTTGAAATGTTCAGCTCTATCTCCTTGCCCTCCACAAGGCCCATATCCACTGTTCCTACCACGTCGGGACCCCTGGCATGGGGCATGGCCTCGCCCTCTTCATCCATCTCCGTCCCTCCTTCAACACGGGTGCTCTCTGCCGCAATACCCACTGGCACCACACCGGCCTCCTGCTCCATTCGTATCAATTCTCCTTGCGTGACCGCCCCATCTTCTCTCTCTGGCACCATCGGATCCGAGCTACCTTGCATACCGGCTGTGCTGGGGAGCTCGATCGGGTCACCCAATCCATCCTCCTGTGTATCACCACCCATCGCACTAAGGTCGGAAACTGAAGGCTCGGAGCCAGACTCCCTGGTCAACCACGGTATTGGGGTCAGTAACGCACCACCCAGAGACTCGTCGCTTCCCAGCCCATTTGCGTCATAACCTGTGCCGTTTCTTGTGTCGCTCGTTGCAGCGTTGTTCCACAGTATTCCGCCTCCGCCATCCCCATTCACACCGTTCACCACTGCAGGTGTGTTGTCAAGTGGGAAAATGTCGGCGGTGCTGGAGACAGAGACTACGCGGTCGAGCGCCCGTAGCCATGCCGGCAGACTCTTGTAATATCTTGTCGGTTGGAGGAGTAGCTCAGATAAGCGCTGGATCGTGTGGGGCGGCCTATTAGAGAAGGAGTGCCGGAGGATACGTGTGATGGAATTGAGAAGCTGAACGAGTGGGGTCGGAAGGTCGGAGACGGGAGAATCTGAAGGCGCGGGTTGGGAGTCTGGGATACGGGAGGCGGAAGAGCCTGGGAAGGGAGGGACAGGAGGGAGGTTGCGCAGTGGGGTACTGGGCGCCGGGGCGGGTTGCGCAGGATCAGCAGACGGGTTCGCCTGCGCTTGGGAAGGTGAAGATGGTCTGAGAGGGCGGGTGTTGGAGGAATATGGTCGTGGAAGAGGGAATTCATTGTAGACTATCTGAGATGAATGTGAGCTTTGGCTTTCTGATTTGATATTGGCGCGTACATGATTGAGACGGTCAAGTAGCGGTTCGATGATGGAAGGCCATTTTTCGCTGGACAGTATATCAGCTTGAAGTATCGGTCTGGAATGGGGCAACCTACTAGTCCATTGACCCGTCTTGAGCGACATGCTCTAGAGTGTGCTCGTCTACATGTTCTTGCCATTAGCATGGCACAGTGTGGGCTTGCAGCATAGAAAATGCTCAACGTGGAAGTCATTCAACGTTGACGTAGCCAGTCTGGGCCGAGCAGACTTACCTAAAGACATTTACAAGATGTGAGTGTTGTCGACGTTCGCGAATCGGTCAAGGTTCGTACATGGACAACTTTTGCAAGACTCTACCAGGTATGTAATGGTGCATGCGCGTGAAAGGCAGGGCAGGACAGCTGAGGCTGAGCGTGGGACCCAAGACCAGGACGTGACGTGTGGCAGCTAAAGTGTTTGGCGTGTTTGGCATTCAGGTGCCCGGGTGGTTGGTCGGGAGAACAGCTCCGGGCCAGGCTCCAGGTGCCATAGGCCAGACCTGAGACCAGCCTGAGGGCAGCTAAGGAGGCTTAAGGCTTGGACGAATCGAATTTGCAGGCTACAAGTGGACAAGATCTGGGCTAGCAGGGACTGAGGAACTTTACCTACGAGTAAGTTGGGTACACGCTGCCTCGAATCTCGTGAATCCTGAGTCGTGAGTCGTGAGTCGTGAGTCGTGAGTCGTGCCAGTGCCAGGGTTGCGCGTGGCGGAGCTGGAATCTTCCAGCGATTGAACTGGATGAGAAATGAGCCTGCCTGTGCTGAGGATGATGGTGAGGTTGATCAAGACTCATGAGCAATGAAACTACTATGTACTGTACTGTACTGTACTGTACTTTGAGACTCAACCTCTCTGAATGCCTACCTACTTTAAGTTAGGTAATTCAATCTGAATAGGTATCGACCCTGCTTCGTGCTTGTACCTGGCCAGAGTGCTGTCACTTCATGGATGGATACTGGTGCAAGTCTGTGTACCGGCTCAGTCGCTACCATCACCAATACAACAAGCTCGAAAAGGCAACTTAGCACATCAGGGTTGCCTTGAACTTTGAAGTAGTTGAGCATGGCATTCGACAGGACGTGCTCTCCTACTGCTGACCAGTTTCTGTAGACGACGGGGCTGTCCGTGCCCTCGGTTTTCCTGACAGCCTATCTGCCTCACGATTGACACTACTGTGCCTCACGACTGTGGTGGTCTTACGGACTTTTGCCTGATTGATGCTTGGATGTGCTGCCACTCAAATTTCCACTGCATGACCATTCTGCTTGTTATGCACGGCACGCTTCAGCTACATGTGTCAGTCTGCAGGAGAAGCTGCGGGTGCGGAAAAGGGCACAGGCGAATGCTCGCTCGGGACCTGACACGTCGGTTGTCATACCTTGGTAGTCCGTCCGCGTCCAAACCACACGATCTTGAAGTCTCCATTCCCACTTTGCTGTGGTGCCAGTGGTCCACACTTTTCTGTCCCTCTGGCCACAGGTAGTCTTTGTCAATGTCGTTTACCTTGCCTGTAGATAACGTTACTCGCATGCTTCCATGTTGACGAGGAATTGTCTCTTTATGAGCGAGGGATCTGGATCAATGTTTCACGAACCTGGAACCCAGGACCTAGAACCTAGCACCTAGAAACCCAGAACCCGCGGCGGACAGAAACATCTTTATGGATGCTGACACAAACCCTTGGGGCGACACACTAAACCCACTCCGGCCCAAGTGCAGCCTCGAGAACCAACTATGCCGCGGGTATGCCAGCCTTAGTCTCCATATTTTGGGCCTACTGTGATCCTCAGCGTACCAGGTGCGTCTCCAGCCGAATTGAGGCTGGATCGAGCATCGTCGTGCCCGCAATAGCCTGTCGGTCCTGTGCCACCAACCGCGTGCGACCCCGACCCATCACGACTCCATACCTCCATGCCTCGTTCTATGCCTCCAATCGTCAGCATACCTCGTACCTGCACCCGCACCTGCACTTGCACCCGTTCCCTTCCCTACTCTCCCTCCTCCTCCTCCCACCACTATCACCGCCACCACCTCAGTCTCTCTTCCTCTATGTCGTGATTGTGGTGTAGTGAAGTATCCGATTGTTGTTGGTTGTCATGAAGTCTGGCTTCAGGCGTTGTGACTGCTCAGCAGCAAACAAACCTTCTCTGCAAACAAGCCGACCCTGACCCTCCCGTTTTGAGGCTGGTGATATGCTCACAGCATCGTGGCTTCTCACAGTCGTCCGTCCATCCCCACGGTAGATTACCCTTTCGCCAAACATGTCGGTGCTAAAGATACCCTCCGTCGGCCTTACCTTGCATCACGAACAAAACCCAACTCCGAAAGAGGATCTCGAGAAGCAGCCCACACAGACTATATGTCTCAACTTGCTCGAGAGCGCTGGCCACGACTTACTCAGGGCTCTGCGGAACAAGGAGCACGTAAAGATCCGGTTGGGGAAGAAAGCTGCACTCAACTATGGCAAGAAGTCTGTACAACTGGGCGAGAGCCGGAGCACATTCCCTTCCGAACTCTTTTCCACCCGGGACGACGGATTCGACCAATTGTACTTCTCCGGCAGCATCAATCATGTCCTTGAAGCGCGGAAGGCGCAAGAAGTCGTGGCGAAGACCGACGCAGCATTAGCAGCACTGGAAAACACTTTGAAGACCATGCAGGAAGAGAGGTCATCCAACGAGGCCAACTTCGTCAGAACCAAGGAGGACATTAAACAGCTCGCACGGAAAGAACACAGACCCTCACCTCTATTGTCACAGAAAGACCGTTTTGCGAGCGGGATGGCAAGCTCGAGACCATCCAGTCCTTTTCTCAAGGCATCTTTCTCACCAGGACTCGGACCTGCTTCGGCTCCATTGCCCTCGGGGCTGTCTGCCAAAGATAAGGTACGCCTGGATGCAATGAGAATTCCAATGCTACATCTTCTGGCTGCTCGGCCTATGACGTCAGAGGGCTTGAGGAAGATATTACATGCTCCCAAGGATGATTGCGACAGAGTGCTTGAGAAGGTTGCAAAACCGTTGCAAGACAACGAGGGGAAGAAGGAGTTGAAAGAGAAGTCCTACCGAGAATTGGACGTGTGGAAGTTTCCTTACCAGAAACAAGAGGATCGTCAAGCAGCCATTGACCGAGCTGTGCAAGCCTATGATCGTATGCGTATTGAGCGTTCGGACAACCTATGGCAACTGTTGTTGCCAAACGACGAGCGAGGCAAAGGCAAAACATTGTCGCGACTCAACTTTGACAAACCAGCGCAAAAGCCAGCAACGCCAAGACCGCATGTAGAGGACGGAGATGATATCAAGGTGGAAGCCTCTGACAAGGAGAGAGCCAAGTTGCCAGCAAAGAAGAAGACTGTAGCACAAGGAACCTCGCAGGAACGCCACGAAAAGAAGAAGATCAGCAAAGATGCCATAAGCAGTCGACCGAAGGATCTAAAGGAAACAATCAGACCTGAGTCCGCACAAGGAAAGAACAACACACCTAAGCCCGCGCCGCAACCTGCAAAACAAGCTGGCAAATTCAAGTCTTCAGAAGTCATTGAGAATTCAGACGAAGAGGCAGAAACAGTAAGTGTCGTTGCTGCCAAGCCGAACTCATCATCGACACTGGTGAAGAGGAAGGCACAGCCAGCATCGACCACAACTTCAACAAGTGTTCGGGCCCCCAAAATTACATCGAATCTCTCGCCCAACAAGAATCTGCAAAGGACTCATCAATCCAAGTCGTCTACTGCTGGCTCGGAGACCAAAAGGAGCAGCGACTCTCACCCCCTGCCCAACAAGACCTTACATCCACGGCCGAAGAACGATACAGTGACAGCAAGAGTATCACCTCGGCCTCGCACAGGCAGCTCACCACAAAAACCCTCTCCCCTTGGTTCCTCTCCACCTACCAATTCGACCGACCTTGACAGTTCAGGCTCCAGCAAGCCTCCAAGCCACTCCTCTGCAACATCTTCTCCACCATCGAGCATCGACATGGCTCGCGTCAAGCATGCCAGCAAAGGCTATTCGCCCGTTGTGGAGCCGAAAGGTCGAGGTGTGCTCGATCAGCGAGACGCTAGCTCGAAAGGAAGACCGAACAACAACCGGCCTGACCGAGATGTCGCGAAAAGAAGTCTCGAAAAGAGTACCGATCGACGCGGTAGAAGCCCTGCTCAGGATCCAGATGATTCCAGCATCGAGCGTCCAGCAAAGCGTCAGAAAATCACATCACACGAGCCCACTGCCCGCAAGACCGTCACCACAACCACGAAAGTCCGTGACTCCCCACCACCGACATCCAAATCCTCGAAATCTGGCTCTGAATCCCCCGCCCCATCCAAAGATGGATTGGTCGAACAAACCAAAAAGTTTTTCCAGTTCTTCGAAGTTTACAAAGAGGCCTACCACAAGCTCTACTCGGTGCCCGCGGACGATCGCGATGAAAAGGAGCTGGAGCGTCTGCTCAAGATGCACAGGCGCATGAAAGCGATGGAGGAGGAGATTTGGAAGGACTACCACAAGGTCGAAACGGAGGAGGACAAGAGGGAGGCGGAAGAGCTCTTGTCGCAGAGGGCATTCGACGGCAAGTTGGATGAAATGCACAAATTGGATGACTAGATAACGCGCGGGGGCAAAAGGCCACACTAATTTTCACGTTTCAACGGACGGCATCGAGGGGGGTTTCGTGTTGATTTTTAACTCTACGGCATCAGAATCAAAACACCAGCGTTTAATGAATACAAGAGTACCAGAGGTCGATTGTTCGTCTGGGGAAAGAGTTCCACATTTGAGTGCCCATTGTCTCTAGTCGTGACAGGCATAAGCTCTACAGCTGTCGGAATCTTACTAAATGTCCGACGCCTTGGGGTATTCATTCCCCAGGTACGATACTCGAGCTTGCCCCACGTGAGAGTTACGCCGTGGAATGCTTCTCCGTGACGGCGGCTCGTAAAGGTCGCAACGAACGGTACGTGAGCGAGCGTTCGGGACCCTATACACAACGAGCAGGATGGGAGAGCTGGGGAAGTTCTTTTTGGGAACGGGCTTTTTGTACCTACCTACGTAAGCTACCTAAAGTTCTATGCTTTCCATCGCTTTTTTTCCTTTTCCCGGGCCTGCCCACTCCCACCGAAGCCCGTGCATGTGAAACCGACGAAACCGACGAACCGAACCTCGAATCTCCCCTCCCTTTCCCGACCACGACCACGATCACGGACCAAGCTTTTCCTTCCTTCCCTTCCCTACCTACCCTACATAGGAGGATCATAACAATTGCCCGTGGGGTTCCTCGGCCTGAATATCTTGGGCGGCTCGAAGCAGAGGGGGTCAGTGGGACAGTTTGCGAGGTCGCTGTCCAAGAACTGCTGGACGCAGCAGTGGACCTTTTTCCACTCCTCGCGTTTGTCGACCTCCTCCATCCAGAAGGACGGGCCTCTGGTCTCCATCAGGAACATGTAGCAGTTGGGCATCAGTCGGCGACAGCACTCTTGTCGGTTGGCGTGGGCGGCGAGGGCGGCGACGCCGCCGAGGCCGTGGTCCATGGTGCCGGTCATGTTGGCGATCGTGTCGTCGAGGTTGGGTGGGTCACCAGCGGCCTAAGAGTGGTCTCAGCAACGGCGGCACCGGCCCATGGGCGGTGTGGTTTGGACGGACTCACATCTCTTTTTGGAGCGCAATTGCCTGGCGGCGGAGGCGGCGGAGTGAGGTCGGCGTTCGCGTCGAGTTGTCTGGGAGAGTTGTCGTGGTTGTCGCCGTTTCCGGCGTCCTAAAAGTGGTGTCAGCAAAGGCGGCACTCGCCGTGGTGTGTGAGCTTGATAAACTCACATCTCTTTTGGGAGCGCAGTTGCCCGGCGGAGGATGCTGGTTGTTTTGGACGTCCCTCTGAACACGTGTCAGCGACAACCCGCCATCATGGAGGAGTTTGAACAGCAACTTACACCCGCTACGGGAGGGCAATTTCCAGCCGGAGGAGGAGGAGGCGGCGGCGGCGGACATGACGGCGGAGCAGGCGCTGGAGGCGGCGCTGGAGGGGCTTTCTCAACGGTTTCTGTCTTGGTTTCCGTTTTGGGTGCTGCCGGAAGCCACTTTTCCGTCACGGTTATGATCGATGGTGGCGGGTTAGCCGGAGGTGGCGAATTGGCTGGGGGTTGTTGCGTGACCTGCGTGACCTGTCCAAGTATCACGGTCACTGTGGTTCCTGGTGCGAGTATCGTGCTTGCTTCTCTGATGACCGTGACGGTTCCTACCACGCTCACTGTGGGTGCTGTTTGTTCTGTCGTGGTTACCGTTATGATCGATGGTGGCGGAGGCACAGTAGAAGTGACGAGTGTGGTTGCTGGTGGAGGTGCTGCTGGAGGTTCAGTTGTAGACCCCCATCTCCTTGCAGCCTCGTTACCCGGCGCGTTAATATCATGCGGCCAACCAGCTGCACAGTAAGCGGACGGGTGTGGCCAGCATTCTTTTTCCTCGGCAAAAACGACTATAGAGAGCAACCCGAAAAGGAGAAAGACGTTGGGAAGGACGGCCAAAGAACGCATCGCCATTTCGCGAGTAGGGACTTGATCCTGGCGGGGATAGAGGAACTTTGTGCTCTCGAGTCAAGGAGGACTCCAAATTGGTTGGAAGGAATGTCCCGGAGTCGAAAACGAAGTGAGGATATCTTGAAATACAGCGAAGACAAGGCCATATGGATACGATTTGAGAACGTTTCATTTCGCAATATCGTGTTTGCCATGTGCGAGATGTTCCAGCCATAGTACTCGAGCGCTGATTCGCAGTTCCCAAGGATTGTGATCCCGCCAACTAATCGAACTCGTTCTTCCCCCTTCTCTCTGCTCGACTCATAGTCCGGTGACACCATGCAAACAGGGAATCTAGGTGTCTTGGTTTGGATCTGGATGCCTGAACAGCGCTTGGAATGGTTGAGGGAATTTTCGAGGTAACCGTAGCATTACCTTGTGGCTTATTCATGACGGTGAACATGAGTGTGGTGGTGGTGGAGAGGCAGAGGTCCGGTCGACCAACGAGACGAGCGAAATCGTACAGGAGACCCACATCAAACGCCTGAAACGACATTTGAGAAGGTCCGATCTTGGAGCCACCACAAATAGCAAGCATCTCACAAGTCACAAGCGAGCGCGTTGACTTTCTTTCAGACGTGCCTCTGTGTCTCTAAGGGTAGAAATAGCGGTTGTGAAGGCCGGCCAAGGACAGGTGTCGGTCATATTGGATGACTTTGGCTGCAGCACGTGTCCAGGTGAGTACCTAGGAGTGTAGACCTGTGGACAGACTATACAGGTGCTCTGCATCGAAACATAATTTCGATTTGCCTATGTCGATAGCTCCACGAATGAATTTGCTCCATCCTGTGTCAGCGCATTTGAGGGCTGTCAAGCAAATGTTCAAGGCATGCGCATTCATCTTTGGATCGGTGCACCCACACACCGTTGACCATACCACTTTCTCCTCTTGTCGCGTGCTGCGTGCCTACGTACCTTGATGGCAGCCCCTCGAGATAGTCTGGCGATTCTGCACCTGGTCGACCAATTTATATGTAGCCGCTGTTCACTCGTCATCACTCTCGTCGTCTTCAGAGTCGTCATCAGAGTCGTCTTCCAAATCATCCTCGTCTGTCGAAGACTCAGTTCCTTCCCCGCCCAAGTCAGCACCAGGCACGTTAGAATGCCGACTTTTCCTGCACGGCTCCGTCGTCAAATTCCCATCGCAGCAGTCCCAGACGAATCCCTCCGGACAAGTCTGACGTCTCCAGTCCGTCTCGAGATCGATCGAATCAACCGCGTAAGCGACCTGGTCATCATCCGGGAAAGAGTCAGGGTCAAGCTCCAAATCACCTATCCCGTGGGGTCAGCGAAGGGCCCTGCTCAGACGTCCAGCTGGATCACGGTTCGAAAAAAGTTTACCTGGGTGCCTCTCACACGAGTCGTTGCCGTACCTGGACTCGTTGAGTTCGACGTCATAGTCCTCACCGCACTGGGTACAATGCTCATATCTAGGCCGAGCGTGCTCGAACTTCCTCTTCTTCGAGCTCGGATCCGTGCCTGCCGGCGCAGCACGATCAATGTCGGCCCCGAGAAGCAGGAACCTCTTGGCTTGGACTTTGCATGCTGGCGCTGTACTTATCATCTGCGCGAGCACCTTCCGCAGCGTGATGATGTTGGCACCCGCGATCGCCTCTGCGAGTGTGGTGTCGTTTGCTCCAGGCGGCATGTCGTCCGCCGTCAAATCAATTGCATGGTTACGGGAGATCTCCGACATCTAACCGGTCGCTAGATGCACCAGCTGAACTGGCCGAGGGTGTAAGCGAGGAGAGTGAACTTGACAGTGAGACGATCAGAGGTAGCAGCTGGACTAACTGAGGATGCAAGAGAAGAAAGCGAACGTGAAACCGAAACGCGATTCAGCACGGCACGCGTCGAGCTTGGAGGACTCGGATGGGAAAAAGAATACGGCATGGGCCAAGGCAGTGCCGGTCTTGGGACAACGAAAAGGAAAGCATCAAGACCTTGTTGCCGTCCTCGGTATCTTACCGATGGAGTGCTATGACGCGACGAGACTTAAACGTGTTCAAAGACAGACACTGAGCCTGTGATGGTTGTCTCAAAGTTGTTCAATTCATAGACCGCTGAAGAGCGCCGGTCGGGTTTATCTACAGCTAATCTTGCCAAGCCATGGCCCTTCGTGACTACCTTGACTACCCAAATCCAACAAAAAGTATTGAAAGTTGATTAGGAGCACTACACGGCCGAGAGCAGTCGCAATACCAAGCACGAGTGTCGAATTTACTCTCTCCCTTAAGTACTGTAGACGATACAAAGCAAAAAGCTATCCTTATTCGCTGGGTTTCGGTTCTCCGATCCAATCACCGACAGTAGGTAGGTATACAACCATAAGCTTACTCATAGTCTAACAGTTCTGCCGCTCGACCAATGGCTACCCACCTTGGTTGTACGGAGTATGTTTCTCCACACGAATCAGTGTCGAACCTTTACCTGTATCATCTACAGTACTTAAAAAAAAAAACATCGATCGCTGGAATAGTAGCTCGAGGTGTCAAGACACTTTTGAGAATACAACCATGCCAACAAACTATATAGACAGGACGTAAGGGGCATGACAATGCAGAAAAAAACGCATACTCCTACAAGCAGACTCTCAGGCACATGTGAAATATCTTAACCATGTGAAATTATATCTTATATCCTCGTAAAGAGTGTCGAGTCGTTCAGTATTAGTCTTAGTCTAGTTCTGTGCATTGACTTCTTTATATTTCTCTGCCGTGGCGGCAAGAGTCCGACGCCAGCGTACTTTCCATCAAGCCGCCCATGAAACCGAGAAATTCGCTAAAGTGGGTATCCCCAAAGTCAGATGAGTACACCGCCCAATGCCAAACCCAAACCCGTATGTACAGTGTATATGTCGTAAAGCCCAAAGAAAGGCGTTCGATAGGAAAGTGTACTTTCCGTACTAGCGTCGCAGACCGGAATCGATTTGGTCGATCGGGCCGAGAGCGGTGTAAGCGTCCCAAGTGTTGCACATGTCCTTGAAGCGCTGGGGCGTGCCGAGGGCAGGAATGTCATTTGGTCGTTCCTGAGGAGATTGTTAGCAAATACAGTTTGAGGAGCGCATGTAGCTGTGGGAGCTTACCAAGATGTTCATGTACAGGCCGCCGGACACGTGCCAAGCGATGTGACAGTGGAACGGCCAGACGCCTGGGTTGTCGGCGTCAATCTGGAAGACCATGTAGCCGTTGGGGACCACCATGTGCACGTCGCGCCGTTGTGGGTTTTGCGGGTTGACGATTGAGCCGTCCCAGGCGCCAGGTCCGGAGGATAGGATAAACATGTTGTGGCCATGGATGTGCATTGGGTGGGCGACCGGGCTCAGGTTGTTGACGACGACGCGGATGGAAGAGTTGGAGCCGAAATCGTAGACGTTCCATTCGGGCCAGAAGTCCATGTTTCCGTCGACAACGCGCTCAAGGACAGGGTCGTTGTAGCAAACGCGGAAGGTGGAGTTGTCCATCGTCCAGACGAGATTGCCTGTCGCATTGACCTCGAAGTTGATCGAGACCTCAATGGTGGTGGCTGGGTTTGGGGCAGGGGTGATGGGGTAAAACGGCACAGCTTTGGATAGGTCGTCGTTGGCGCAAATGTCTGTAGTGTCGACCCAGGCTTCGGAAGTGGGCTTGGAGTTGACATCGGCCTTCTCATAGTAGACCATGGCAAGCGCGTTTGGCTGCTCACCGAGGGAGCATGCGGATATTGTGCTGCGCATCCATACGGAATCGTCTGGTGAGCCGTTGGCTGTCAATATCACATCGGCACGTTGACCGATGCCAAGAGTGATGATGTCTGTCTCGTATGGGACGATCGGAACGAAATCGTAAGCCATAACGGTGAGCTTGTGATTGTCGACGCTGAATTTCTGAACAGCTTCGGCACCGGCGTTGATGAGGCGGAGTCGATAAGTTTTGCCGGACTCGATGGAGAACTTGGACAAACCAGCGTTTGGCGTACATGGCGTACCGTCAGTGATAAGTGAGCAATCATATGTACCCTTGCCGTTTATAAGGTTGTTCTGAGAATAAGGAGCGACCTTTGTGAGATCGGTGCCCATCACTTCCTTCAAGATGTCATAGTACTCGCCGTGGTAGTAATCGGTCAGAAGTACTGGGCCTAGGTCGACATCATAGTCGGCATTGTTTGGACCGTGAATAATCATGGCACCGAGGAGACCGCCAGCATACTGTGCGGAGTAGTGGCCGTGGTACCACGAAGA
>Ga0210040_10006218_pt1 | contig 14935 bp, 13 predicted proteins | sample CryGeyCG12114_NA_FD_185462 | JGI IMG/M metagenome (GOLD analysis project Ga0210040, IMG submission 185462) | Groundwater microbial communities from aquifer - Crystal Geyser CG19_WC_8/21/14_NA (SPAdes) (version 2) | ecosystem: Environmental > Aquatic > Deep subsurface > Groundwater | place: USA... | reverse complement strand
CCATTAACATTTTTAAACGCTCCGATATACAAGCCGGTCAAACAGTAGCCATTATAGGTATTGGGTTTTTAGGTGCTTTATTGGTGCAACTAGCTAAATATGCCGGGGCAAAAGTAATTGCCTTGTCGCAGCGTGATTTTTCTTTAGAGATTGCCAAAGAATGCGGTGCCGATGAATTGGTTAAACTGGACGATCATTACCGTATTATTGAAAAAGTAAAAGCTTTAACTGGTGAAAAATTCTGTGAACGCGTAATTGAATGCACCGGTAAAGAATGGCCTTTAAACTTAGCCGGTGAACTAACCGCCGAGCGTGGTAAACTGATAATAGCCGGTTATCACCAGGATGGGATGCGTTCGGTAAATGTACAGCTTTGGAACTGGCGCGGGCTGGATGTGATCAATGCCCACGAACGCGATCCTAAGGTTTACCTGCAAGGCATGCAGGAAGCGGTAGAAGCTGTAGAAAGTGGCCGTATGGACCCGCAGCCGCTCTATACCCATACCTATGAGTTGGGAGAAATATCAGAAGCTTTCCAGGCTTTGCAAGATCGACCCGATGGGTTTATGAAAGCATTAATTAAATTTTGATATTTTCGGATAGATTTTTTCTTTCGACATACAAATAATCGCCCCAACCTGAAGAGGAGAAAGGTTTTTATATTTATATAAATCCTAATAGATATTGTATTATACATGAGCAATTTACCGTATGTGTAAACTCATGGGTTACCGAATATAAATCAATATACCTACCGCAAAACTGTAACCTAAAGTAGCTAACGCTGGAGCTCCAATACAAGAAGATAAGAATATACCTTAATATGCAAGAAAAACACCTGCCGGCTATAAATACTGGTGAAAGCGAATATACCAATAATTCTTTACCCAAGTTGGGGTTTTTAGGCGTAGGCTGGATTGGGCGCAACCGAATGGAAGTTATCGCCCGGAATAATGCCGCCGAGGTAATTTATATAGCTGACCCGGTTGCGGCTAATACCACAGAAGCCCTCAAAAATTCACCTGCTGCTCAAACAGCAAACAATTTAGAGGAGATGCTCACCCCGGAAACAGACGGAATTGTAATTGCTACTCCCAGTGCTTTACACGCCGATCAGGCTATTGCTGCCCTGGAAGCCGGTAAAGCTGTTTTCTGTCAAAAACCCTTGGGGCGTAACTGCACAGAAACGGAAAAAGTGGTAACTGCTGCCCGGAAAGCAAATAAGTTACTGGGTGTCGATTTATCCTACCGCTATACCCAAGCCATGCAAGCCGTACACCAGGCAATTCAATCCGGTGAATTAGGACCTATTTACGGGGTGGAGTTAACGTTTCATAATGCGTATGGACCGGACAAAGCCTGGTTCTACGATCCCAAATTATCCGGCGGTGGCTGCGTCATTGATTTAGGGGTACATTTAGTTGATTTAGCCCTTTGGTGCCTCAATTTTCCTAAAGTTGAACAGGTGAACAGCAGTTTATTTAGCAAAGGGAAGCGTATTACTGCCGCTGATAATGTTGTTGAGGATTACGCCACTGCCAGCATTCAATTAAAAACCGGTACGCAAGTACAATTAACCTGTTCCTGGAACTTGCCCGCCGGTCAGGAAGCCATCATCAGTGCCATATTCTACGGCACCAACGGGGGAGTAGCCTTCAAAAACACCAATGGTTCTTTCTACAATTTTGTGGCAGAACGGTATTACGGTACGCAAACCCAAACGCTTTGCTCACCCCTCGACGACTGGTCTGGAAGAGCCGGTGTGGTATGGGCCAATCGTTTAGCAGCCGGCGAAACTTTCAATGCAGAAGCAGAAGAATTTATAAAAGTGGCCCAGGTTTTGGATTTGATTTACAACAAATAAGGCATGTTGGAAACAAAGCCTTTTAAAATGTTAATGACGGCAGATGCAGTAGGCGGGGTCTGGACCTATGCGCTGGATTTAATAGCGGAATTAGCCCACAGTGGAGTAGAGGTTGGTTTAGCCACCATGGGAGCACCTCTCACTTCACAACAGCACGAACAAATCGCAGCGTACCGAAATGTCTTTCTTTTCGAAAGTACCTATAAACTGGAGTGGATGGAAGATCCCTGGGAAGATATAGAAGCGGCCGGCGAATGGTTATTAAACTTAAATAATAGTTTTAAACCTGATTTAATACACCTGAATAACTTCGCCCACGGCAATCTTAACTGGAATAAGCCGGTGGTTATGGTGGTGCATTCTTGTGTGTTGTCGTGGTGGCAAGCAGTGAAAAAGGAAGAAGCGCCTATCTACTGGAATACTTACCACCAGGTGGTTACCGCCGGGTTGCAGGCTGCGGATTTAGTAGTTGCACCATCTGTAGCCATGTTGCAGGCTGCCGAAGCCTTTTACGGTTCTTTTAAATCGAGCCAGGTTATATATAATGGGCGCGATCCCGGGATGTTTAAATCTAATACAAAAGAGCCATTCATTTTTAGTATGGGCCGGGTATGGGACGAAGCAAAAAATATACAGACTTTAGCTAAAATAGCAACCGATCTAAGCTGGCCGGTATATATTGCCGGAAATGCTGTTCACCCGGTTTCCGGTACTGTAAATTATTTAGCCAATGTGCATTACCTAGGCGTTTTAGCACCGGAAGAAACCCGGGAGTATTTGAGTAGGGCCGCAATTTTTACTTTACCAGCTAAATATGAGCCATTCGGGTTGTCGCCTTTGGAAGCTGCTCTATCGGGCTGTGCCCTGGTATTAAGTAATTTAGAAAGTTTACAGGAAATTTGGGCAGATGCGGCTATTTATATCCATCCGGACAAGGAAGCAGAACTATCAACTGCTTTGAGTAAACTGATAAATGATGATATTTTGCGCAACTATTTGGGGAATATGGCGCTAAGCCAGGGCTTAAAATATACGGCAAAACAAATGGGACATAACTATTTACAAGCTTACGCAAAGCTGTTATCGGTAATCGAAAAAGATGAAAAAGAACAGTAAATCGTAATATCTTAATTTTATGAAATTAGTTTTATTTTATCATTCCCTGCTTTCGGACTGGAACCACGGCAATGCGCATTTTTTGCGAGGCATTGTGCAGGAGCTAAAAGTAAGGGGGCACAATGTGCAGGTTTACGAGTCGGAAAATGGCTGGAGTTTACAAAATTTAGTAAGCGAATACGGCACTGAAAAGCTGGACGAATTGCAAAAATATTATCCCGGCCTTCAAACGAATTTATATAAACTGGATAGTCTGAACCTAGATTCGGTTTTACAAGATGTGGATTTGGTGTTGGTACACGAATGGAATGACCATGAATTGGTAAGAAGGATAGGAGAGCACCGGTTACAGCATAATTATAAATTAATTTTTCACGATACCCACCACCGGGCCGTAACGGAAAAAGCCAGTATGGCCGCTTACGATTTACGGCATTACGATGGGGTGCTGGCTTTTGGGGAAGTAATCAAAAATATTTACTTGCAGGAAGGGTGGACCAAAAATGCCTGGACCTGGCACGAAGCCGCTGATGATTCGGTTTTTTATCCGCGCACCCCTACTACTTACGATGGTGATTTGGTCTGGATTGGTAACTGGGGCGACGATGAGCGTACCGCCGAACTGCACGAATTTCTGATTCAGCCCGTAAAAGAATTGGGTTTGAAAGCCAAAATATATGGCGTGCGTTATCCCGAACATGCTTTAAAGGCTTTGGCCGATGCCGGTATAGAATATGGCGGCTGGCTGCCCAATTACAAAGCGCCCGAAGTTTTTGCCCGCTACAAAGTTACGGTACACGTGCCTCGCCGCCCTTACGTAGAAGCCCTGCCGGGTATTCCTACCATACGCCCGTTCGAAGCCCTGAGTACCGGTATACCTTTAATTTCTGCTCCCTGGGAAGATGCCGAACATTTATTTACGCCCGGTAAAGATTTCCTGGTAGCCCGGAACGGCGAAGAAATGAAACAGCACCTGCAAACCGTATTGCACGATCAGCAGGTTGCCGGTGAACTGCGCAGCAACGGTATAAAAGTAATAAACGATAAACATACCTGTGCGCACCGCATCAACCAGTTAGAAGAAATTTGTGCAGCGTTAGGCCTCGGCCCGGAGAAAATATTTACCGACTTTAACGACAGAATCATTCATGCAAAATAAAAAAAGTTTAAATATTGCCTTTTTCGGCTCCAGCCTGGTATCGGCTTACTGGAATGGCGCGGCCACTTATTACCGGGGCATAGTGCGGGCTTTGCACGAGCGGGGGCACCAGGTTACATTCTACGAACCGGATGCTTACCAAAGACAACAACACCGCGATATAGAAGATCCTGCCTGGGCCAAAGTAGTGGTGTACCCAGCCACCGAAGAAGCTGTATTAAATGTACTGCAAGCTGTGAACACTGCCAATATAGTAATTAAAGCCAGTGGTGTAGGCGTATTTGATGAATTATTAGAAGCAGAAGTCCTGAAACTGCAATCCCCTGATTGCCTCGTAGTTTTTTGGGATGTTGATGCCCCGGCTACTTTAGATCGGGTGCAAAACAATCCTAAAGATCCGTTTCTATCGCTAATTCCGCAATATGACCTTATTTTAACGTATGGGGGAGGCGAACCGGTTATTCAGGCTTATACTGCTTTAGGTGCCACAGCCTGTATTCCGGTTTACAATGCCCTGGATACCGCTACCCATTTCCCGGTGGCACCTGATCCGAAGTTTGCGTGTGATTTAGCTTTTTTAGGAAATCGCTTACCCGACCGGGAAGCCCGGGTAGAACATTTCTTTTTAGAAGTAGCTGCCAGGTTGCCGCAACATAAATTTCTGATTGGCGGGAGTGGCTGGGGCGATAAATCCATGAGCCAAAATGTAAACTATATCGGGCACGTATATACGCAGGAGCATAATGCTTTTAACTGCACGCCCCAAGCCGTTCTGAATATCAGTCGCGAAAGCATGGCCCGTTATGGTTTTTCTCCGGCTACCCGGGTATTTGAAGCGGCCGGCGCGGCTGCCTGCATCATAACGGATTATTGGGAGGGCATTGAATTGTTTTTTGAACCCAATACCGAAATACTGGTAGCCCGTAATGGTGACGAAGTAGCCCAAGTAGTGGCAAACCTGACCGAAGAAAAAGCGCGCGCTATTGGCCAGGCGGCTTATAAGAAAGTTCTGGCCGCCCATACCTATGCTCATCGGGCCGATCAGCTGGAGAATGTTCTTTTTGCTAAAATAGCGGAACAAAAGGAGGCAATAGTATGATGGATAAACCACAGCAAATTGTAATTCTAGGTTTATCTATCACCTCATCCTGGGGCAATGGCCATGCTACCACTTTCCGGGGTTTGGTGCGGGAACTAGCCGCCCGCGGCCATCAAATATTGTTTTTAGAACGTGATGTGCCCTGGTATGCTGCTAATCGTGATTTACCAAACCCGGAATATTGCACTACAACATTATACAAGTCGCTAGAGGATTTGAAAAACCGCTTTACCGATCCGGTGCGTTCGGCTGATCTGGTAATAGTGGGTTCCTATGTACCCGAAGGCGTAGCCGTAGGAGAGTGGGTAATGAATACGGCGCAAGGTATTAAAGCTTTTTACGATATCGATACGCCGGTTACGTTAGCTAAGCTGGAGCGGGCAGATTATGAATACCTGCATCCCCGATTAATTCCGCAATTCGATCTTTATTTGTCTTTTACCGGCGGCCCTACCTTAGACCGGTTAGAAAAAAAAATGGGTTCGCCTATGGCGCGGCCATTATATTGTTCTTTCGATCCGGCCCTATATTTCCCCGAACAGCAGGAAATACAATGGGATTTAGGCTACCTGGGTACTTACAGCGACGACCGCCAGCCTCCTTTAGAGAAGCTGATGCTGGATGCCGCCCGGAAATGGCCCGAAGGCAAATTCGTGGTGGCCGGTCCGCAATACCCGGCTACTGTACAATGGCCGGCCAATACCTTGTATATTCATCATTTGCCCCCCGCCGAGCACCGGAAATTTTATAACAGCCAGCGCTTTACCCAAAATATTACCCGGTCCGATATGATACAAGCAGGTTATTCACCAAGTGTGCGCTTATTTGAAGCGGCGGCCTGTGGTATTCCCATTATCAGTGATTATTGGGTGGGATTAGATACACTTTTTGCTTTCGAATCCGAAATATTAGTTTCTTATTCGGCTAAAGATACCCTGCATTACTTAAAAGATATACCGGAGCAGGAGCGAAAAGCAATTGGGGAGCAGGCCCGTAAAAAAGTACTGCAACACCATACTGCGGCGCACCGGGCTTTAGAAGTAGAGCAATACGTTAAAGAGCTAACCGGAACCTATCATACTATTACCTGACGTATTGCTGGTTACGCTTACCTAAACAATGCCCGATTCTTATTTCCTATCAGGGAATATCTTTGTGCCGGAGAATTTTTTCAGAATCCAGGGCAACCATATTGAATGTAAAACCGCAAAACATACCTACGGGTATTTTTTATATTGAACGAAATAAATGACTAATATACAGGAAGAAATTCAAAAATTAGGGCCTTGGTTTCATAACATCCACTTACCCGATGGCCACCAAACTGCCCCGCATCATACTTTTGGCGATTTTCCTGATTTTAAATGGCAGGAAATCAAACCTTACATTCCGGTAGATTTAGCAGGATGGAAAGTGCTGGATATTGGCTGCAATGCCGGATTTTATACGATAGAATTAGCTAAAAGAGGAGCGCAGGTTATTGGTATTGATGTAGACCCGCATTACTTAAAACAAGCAGAGTGGGTAGCCCAACAGTTCGGGTTAGAAAAACAAGTGGAATTCCTGCAAATGCAGGTGTATGATGTTGCCCGGATGGAGGAAGAATTTGATTTGATCTGGTACATGGGGGTGCTGTATCACTTGCGTTATCCTTTACTTTCTCTGGATATATTGTCGCAAAAGCTTAAAAAATTCATGATATTCCAGACCCTGACTATGCCGGGAGAAGAAGCTTTAGAGGTGCCTAATGATTTGGACATTAACAACCGGGAGGAAATGCAAAAGCCCGGCTGGCCCGTAATGGCTTTCATCGAAAAAAGGCTGGCCGGCGATGTAACTAATTGGTGGGCGCCTAACCATGCTGCCATCGAAGCCATGATGCGCTCCTGCGGCTTAAAAGTAACGCAACGGCCGGCTCACGAAACTTATCTCTGCGAACCCGATACGACTAACACCAACCATACCCACGTCTGGAACAAGTCAGAATATTTATCAGCTACCGGCCAGGATTGGCAGGAAGCAGTAAAGGCAAAAATTGCGAACAAGAACCGGACTATTACTTCCTGATAAATAGTTTGATGCCTGCTTTATATATAATTGATATAAAAATAAATATTTGAAGCAAAGGTATAATCTTAGTTTAAATTTAATAGCTTAGACTATTATACCTTTTGATTTTCAGTGTAATATGATATTGATTTTCAAGAATTTATTGAGATAAATTTTGCATTATTTAGATATTACTTTACCTGTAAAATCAAAAAATTATCCAGTTAGATGAAAGTATTTAAACTAGTGCCATTGATCCAAAAAAACTAATCTGCCCAAATGGAAATCTTTAAGGTAGAAGAAAAAGTAAATTTAACGCTTCAAAAAATAGAATTGCCCTGGATACAGGTGGCGCCCGATGCTCCTTATTTTATAACCGAAACCGGAGAAAACTGGACGCCTATTGCGCAGAATGACGCTATAACCTGGCCGGAATTTGCCGGTTTATTTCGCCGCAAAGATATGGCCGCAGTAGAAAAGCATCTGGCTTACCTGGCGGCGCACAAGGTTACCTGCCTGCGGTTTATGCTGGAGTATAGCCAAACCGAAAACCGTTATATCGAAAAACCGGTAGGTAAATTCCAACCCAATATGATCCGGCTCTGGGACGATTTATTTGCCCTGTGTGAGCAATATGGGCTACGCATTCTGCTCACACCTTATGATACTTTCTGGATGTGGATTCGCTGGAAACACCATCCGTATAACCGGGCAAACGGGGGGCCTTGCGCCAAACGTTCGCAGTGGTTGCTTTGCCCCGATACCTTGGCGGCTATAAAAAACCGGTTAACGTTTGCGGTGGAGCGCTGGGGTGGGAGCGGGGCGCTTTTTGCCTGGGACCTTTGGAACGAAATACATCCGTCTCATGCCGAAAACAGTACCGATATATTTTATGAATTTGTAAGCCAGCTCAGCACGCATGTCCGCGATCTGGAAACCAGGCTTTACGGGCGATCACATCTGCAAACCGTATCTTTGTTCGGGCCGGTTTTAAATGAACATCCGGCGGTAGCTGATGTCATCTTCCGGCATCCGCAGCTTGATTTTGCCACCACGCATTTCTACGATGCCAGAACCATTAATCATCCGAAGAATACAACCGCACCGGCAATTTGTACGGGGGCTTTAGTGCGGGAAGCCTTAGCCCATTTGCCTTCCAGCCGGCCATTTTTCGATTCGGAACACGGGCCGATTCATGCTTTTAAAGATTTACACCGCACATTACCTGCTGCATTCGACGATGAATATTTCCGGCACATGCAATGGGCTCACTTTGCTTCTGGCGCAGCCGGCGGCGGCATGCGTTGGCCCAACCGGCATCCGCACGTGCTTACCCCCGGTATGCGTTTAGCCCAGAAAAACTTAGCGGACTTTATGTTTTATATTAATTGGCAAGATTTCCGGCGCCGCAACTTAAACCATGAAATTAAAATTTCTTCTAAAGCCTTAGCGGGCTTTGCTTGCGGCGATGAAAAACAGGCGGTAGTCTGGTTAATGCGCCAGGACAAATTAGATAAAAAAGGTCAGATAGATGCTGCAGCTGAGCCAATCTCTTGCACCCTAACCATTCCGGGGCTAAATGCTGGAAAATACGCGGTCTTTTTTTGGGATACTTTTACCGGCTCCGAAATCGGAAATCAGGAAATGGAGAAAACCGAAGAAGATTTAACTTTACTTTTGCCCTCGGTAACTACCGATATTGCCTTGGCAATTGTAAACAGGTAAATTAGACAACGGCAGTTTACAAATATTCGCGCCAGTTGTAGATATGGGTTTTAAAATAAAAAAACGGCAGATCTTTGGTCCTGCCGTTTTTTTATTAGTACTATGAAATAAGTATTTGTTAATGAAGGAATTAAGCTGAGCTAGTTATTGTAAACCTTAATTATAAAAACGTAATCTTCCAGCTTTTTAAGCTGGCGGGTACGGGAAGCTCCCGCTAATTGGTTCGATTTAGCTAACTTAATAGGTGATTCTACAGAGTCCAGCGATAATTGTTCTACTAATTGTTTCAGATATGCTGATTTTACTGCAAATGCTGCTCCCTGCAAGTCCAATTGTTTACCGCTGATAACCCCAATCAGATTACCTTGATTATCTAACAAAGGACCGCCGCTGTTACCAGGGTTTACCGGTATGGATATCTGATAGGAGGTAGTATCGCCTTCAAAACCGGTCCGGGAACTCAAAGATCCTTCCCCGAATACCATATCTTCCCGCGGATAACCCAGGGTATAAACCCGTTCACCTAAATCACTTTCACTGGCTTTAACCCCGTATGGCAGAGTGCCAAAACCAGGAAAGTTATCATCCGCAATTTTTAAGATTGCTAAATCATGGGCCTGGTCGCGGTAAATATTTTTTACTTTGTATTGCTGCCCGCTACTGTTCTGGATAAAAACTGAATCGGCACCACTCACAACGTGGTAACTGGTAACCAGGTAGCCATCCGCGCTAATAGCAAAACCGGTACCGCTAAAGTTACCCGGATCGTATTCTGCTTTTGGGAGGGATTTTGTTTCATTGCCGGTTATAGCCCGGTTGATGGCCCGCTGGCTGTTTTTAATCTTTTCTACTTCACGGCGTAGGGCAGAGTAACGGGCCGCCTGCTGCTTACCCATGGAGCGCCATAAATCAATACTAAACAAGGTACCAAAAACGGTAAGCAGCGCCACCGAAGCTGCAACGGCAATGGTAGCATAGTGCTGGTTCCAGAATATCTGGCGTTTTTCTTTATTGCCGAAGGGGGTAATTACCTTTTTAGGTTGTGGTTCAAAAGACTGGGCGTGGATAGTGTTTAATTTCTGCTGCAGCGATTTACGTTGACCATAAAAATGAAGCGTATCGGTCACTTCCCGGAATTGTTCTAGCTGTTCGGCTAAAGCCTGATCGGTTTTCAGCCGTAATTCAAAATTAGATAGCTCCTCGCCGGTTAGCTCACCCGCCAGGTATCTTTCTATCCAATGATAGGTTTCTATCTTTCTCATGTTGTTTCCGGAATTAAATTATCTGTTTATATATTCCGGTATAAATCCTTAATTAATAATAATTTATGAGCTGCTGATTTCAGTTTTATACAACGTGAAGAATAATTTCTTCAATCGCATCAGGCATTTATATTTCTGGTTCTTCGTATTATCAGCATTGGTATAACCGAACTTTTCGGTTATTGATTGCATCGTTAAATCCTGGATATAAAAGTCTTCAATCAGCGTTTTGCAGGGTTCACCCAGTAAAACCAGGGCTTCTCCCATTTTCTTAAATTTCAATTCATTTTCCTCCAGTTCCGCTACTTCTTCATCCACTTGTATAAAAGTATCCGAATCCGTAATCATGCCGGCAAACCGGTTTTTCAAGGCCAGTCGTTTTAACCATAACCGGCGGCAAATGGAGTAGAGGTACGTTTTAATCTGGCAGTTTAGCTCCAGGTTTTGATCTTTTACTTTTTCGTAAAAAACAATTACCGCTTCCTGGTAAATATCTTTGGCTTCGTCGTCAGTACCATTGTTATTTTGCACGAAATGCAGAATCATCGGGTAATGTTGCTTATACAGGTAGGCCAATGCCGCTTCTTCTTCGTTGCGAATACCCGCCAGCAAAGCTTCATCAGAAAAATAAAGTACCTTATGCATCCAGCTTCCTCTTTAATACCACTTTATTCACTTTAGTAACCCACAAAATAGAAAAAATATCAGTTTAGTTGTATATATATAACAGCCTACAGGTTTATACTCAATCAAAAATGGGGGACAAAAATTCAAAATCAAAGTGAAATTAGTTTTAGCCGTAGTTGGTTTATGTTTGCACACCTTCTAAATGCTTCTTACATTTGTTTCCGGTTAACGGCTTGATACCGTTTTTTAATGCGCACGTGGTGAAACTGGTAGACACGCCATCTTGAGGGGGTGGTGCCTTACGGGTGTGGGGGTTCGAATCCCCCCGCGCGCACACTTATACTTAATTCAATTGCTTAAAAGGGTTTCCTGGTTTTACCAGTATTACCTTTTCCCTTTCCACCACTACTGCGCCTGGTGCGGCGCCTTTAGGTTTGCGCACGTATTTCTTGGGCGTATACGTTACGGGGCACAACGAGTCGTTTTTCCGTTTCGAATACCAAGCCGCCAGTTGCGCGGCTTTTTCAATTACTTGTTCCGGAAAAGCTTTACCAGCCTGGTACTTGATTACCACGTGCGATCCCGATACATCTTTGGCGTGTAACCACAAATCTTCTTTATAAGTATGTTCCTGGGTCAGGATATCATTGTTTTTGGCACTTTTCCCGACTAAAATCTTGAAACCGGCTTCTTCAAATTCCCGGAATAAGCTTTGCCCTTCTTCTTTTGTTTCTTTTACCAGAAGTTCATTCTCTTTCAGGAATACCTTAAGCTCCCGGTTAGTTTTAATGGCTTCTAACATCTGAAGTAAACTTTCCAGCTGATCAATTTCGGTTCTTTTGGCTGCGGCTCTTTCGGTTAAATACCGGATTTCTATCTGGCGGTTTTTATGCTTTTTATATAGTTTTTCGGCTACCTTCTGCGGGCTGTCTTTGGTGGATAAATTTATGGTTTTCTGTTGGTTATTATAAAAGTCGTAAACTTCTACTTCGGTGGCATGGGCCGGAATATGACTGAGATTGGCCATAATTAAATCGGCGGTTTGGGCGTACGATGCATCGTATTCCAGTTCCAGTATTTTGTATTCTACTTGATCCAGAAAGTTACGGCTGCCTGCCAGTTTCTTATTAAGGTTTTGTTGTACTTGGTGGTACTTTTTTTGGAAGTTTTCTTCGGTTAAGTATAACCGGACAAATTCCTGGAGGGCTTCTATAGGAGTAGCAAAGGTATGTTGTATTTCACCAATTGGTAGTAAAGATAAGCGTAGACGGTGTTCCAGGCGAACGATGTAGTATTTGTCCGGATTATCCAATTGGGCCAAAGTGTTTTGCAGTAAGTACCATTGTTTTTCTTTATCGGCGCTATCGTATCCTTGTTGGTTTAAATACTTTTGGGGTACGTCTCCTAAAGTAGGAAGCAGTTTTTGCAGCGGGGTATTGGAATTTAGAAAAATAGCTTTATCCAGTACTAAAGTCCGGTTCATCTGCGATAGACGCAAATCCAGATCTTTGCTAAACTTATTCTGAAAAATAGTGATGGGCACATCGTGTTGGAACAAAATAATATTAGAGCGATTCCCAAAAAGTTTGAAGAGCAAAGAAAAATTATCGCCTAAATCCAGGTAGAAGCTCCTTTCGTTTCTGTTTTGAACTACGTTAGTGATTGTTTTTCCGATAATATCCGGCAGTAGATTGGTGCTGTTTTGCCGTGCCCGGTTAAAGACATTGGGAAACGTTAGTGCGGTAAATTGAGGGGATAGAATAGCCTTAATATAAAATTCTTCATTAGCATCCGTACAGCCAATAATTAGTTCGTCTTTTTTCTGGGTAAAGCAAGTTAAGATGGTAAAACCAACCAGTTTTTTTTTCAGGGCAGCCGTTAACTGGCGGAGAAAGTAAAAATTATTATGCAAAGTTAAAGCGTAATTTTAAGGCCATCGTAGGCCAGGCTAATAAATTCAGGTAGCTCATTTTCCACCTCCCGGTGAAAGCCCAAGAGGTGGCTGATATGGGTAAGATAAGCTTTTTTAGGTTTTAATTCGCTCAATAATTCTACTGCTTCGGAGAGGGAGAAATGAGAAATGTGCGGTTCTTTGCGGAGTGCATTCAGCACAATTACTTCCGAGCCGGCAATTTTTGCTTTTTCATCTTCCGAAATATAGTTGGCATCGGTAATATAGGTAAAATTACGAATACGAAAACCCAGCACCGGTAATTTATAGTGCATTACCCGGATGGGCTGAACGTTAATGCCTGCTACTTCGAAAGGTTGATCGTCGGTAATAGGGAAGAGGTTGACCCGCGGAATACCCGGATAATTATTGCCCGAAAAAATATAAGCATATTCCTGCTTTATTTGGTTTATAACCCGGCTTTCGGCGTACAGCGGCATATCTATGTGCTGCATAAAATTATAAGCCCGAATATCGTCCATACCGGAAGTATGGTCTTTATGTTCGTGCGTAAAGAGCAGGGCATCCAGCTTCTTGATGCGTTCGCGTAACACCTGTTGCCGGAAGTCGGGCCCGGAGTCCACAACAATGCTTTTACCGTCTATCTGCAAATGAATAGATACCCGTAAGCGTTTATCGCGAAAATCTAAAGAGCGGCAAACATCGCATTCGCAGCCGATAACCGGTACTCCCTGCGACGTACCGGTGCCTAAAAAAGTTACTGTCACGCTTTTTGTTCCTGGTTGCAGATTTCCCCGTAAAGCTTATTGCTTTTTTCGCTGAGCCGGGAGGCATCAAGCTCAATGTTGCGTAGCATCTCGTAAAGGCAGTTTACTTTACCTTCAATGGGGAAATACTTGTTTATAATGGCCACCTTCATGTCTTTGATTAAACAATATCCCGCCTTAAAGTTGCCTTTTTCGTATCTTAAAACATAATCAGACTCGGCAAATATTTCTTCGAGGCGGGCCAGGAAAGGTCGCGTATATTTTAGCTCCATGCCTTATTTTAGCCTACGTATTGTTTTACAGTTTGTACCAACATATCAAAATCTAAAGGTTTGGGAAGATAAGCATTTATACCGGCTTGCTTAAAATCTTCCATAGAATAATTATTGGCATTGCCCGTAACGGCTATAATAGGAATTTTAGCGATTTCCTGGTCTTGGTGGCTGCGTATTTCGCGGCTACAAGTCATACCATCTTTCACCGGAATGTTCAAGTCCATCAGAATAGCGTCTATTTTTTGTTTTTCTACTTGTTTTAAAACTTCACCACCGTTTTTAGCAGTAAAAATTTTATAATTCTGCAGTTCCAGAATTTTTTTGGTAAGGTTCAAAATTACGGAACTGTCTTCTGCAATTAAAATGGTTTTAGAATCGGCCATGTTAGTTTTGGGTAAATTTTTTCGGATATAATTTTTTAAAGGTTTTAAAATTAGCTAGGAATAAAGCAAAGTCTTCGTCGGCATTACTATAAATTTTTTGCCGCAGGTCGTGTTCTATTTTTTTTGCCATATCTGATACCGGATAAATGCCTAAAGTAGAAGCAGTGCCTTTTATCTGGTGCAAGGTACTTAAAATATTATCATAATTTTTGGCAGCAACTTCTAATTCAGCTTCCTGTAAAAGCGGTTCGGTTTCTTCTTCAAATTCCAGGTATAACTGTTGAGCAAAATCATTTCCGCCTAATTCCCGGAGTTGCTCAATGATGGATTCATCAATAAAAATATCAGCATTTTCTTTGTCCTCTTCAATGAACTCGTAGTTTTCGGTTACATCATCTTCTATCCAACGGTTAATAGCCTCATGTAAATGATTTGCTTTAACTGGTTTAGATACATAATCATCCATACCCTGACTCAGGAATTTTTCCGCGTCATCCTTCATTGAGTAAGCCGTCATGGCAATAATAGGCGGACAAGTCTCCCCCAGAATAGCTTTTATTTTACCAGTGGCGGTTACACCATCCATTACAGGCATCTGGATATCCATGAATATGATGTCGTAATGAGTATTAGTAGCCTTTTCAATGGCTTCAAAGCCGTTAGAAGCCAGCTCTACCTGACAGCCCAGGCGCATTAA
>Ga0210040_10006217_pt1 | contig 14940 bp, 9 predicted proteins | sample CryGeyCG12114_NA_FD_185462 | JGI IMG/M metagenome (GOLD analysis project Ga0210040, IMG submission 185462) | Groundwater microbial communities from aquifer - Crystal Geyser CG19_WC_8/21/14_NA (SPAdes) (version 2) | ecosystem: Environmental > Aquatic > Deep subsurface > Groundwater | place: USA... | reverse complement strand
CTATCGCTCCTATTATGTTTGGAAACTTTGCTACTCTGTAAAAATCTTCTTTCACGCCCATCCAATCTTGCAAGCTGTTTGGAAACTTGATGAACTCTTTTGTAAACTTAAGAGTTACTCCGGTTACTTCGTCAATGATGCGGCTTGTGCTTGGTTGAGACGTTCCAGCAACAGTACCCATGGTATATTGAAACGATCCAGACCGCAAAAAGCTCATAAATGTAAATACTACGCAATGAAAGGCGCTTTACTAATGATGTTACTATGTGTTGTTTCCAACTCCCATATAAGTTTCAATAAAATGTTTTGTCTACTTATTTCCTTTATAATATGCATGGTAGTTTAAATGCAATTTCGGATCGGAGAAGGCCTGAAAAGTGTTTTCTTGACTCAACACACGATTTGAACAAAGTTTTTTTAAAAAGTTTTTTTCGGGCCTGAAAGTAAATTTTGGGCAATTGAAAAAATGTGCTTTTATACAAAAAGTATTTTTGTATAAATGTACGTTTTCGCATCTTTAACTCGATTTTCAGGCAAAGGGGCAGGCATCACTTCTACTGGCTTTGCATTGAATCTTCGGCACGTAACGCATTTTTGGATAACTTTTCGTACAGCTCTTCTTGTTTGAGTTAACCCCACTTGATCTCTTAATATCCCATCGTAGTTTGTATGCCAGCATGATTGTTTTCTACGTGGATTTTTATAATTAATTGCTCTACACCAAGTCTGAATTCGGTAGTAGAACAAGAGTCTTAAGGTCCACCGTTTCATCTCTGTTGCACAACCTCGTCTTCACTCGAAATAAACCATCTTTATCAATAAACCTGCATAGATTCTTGGATCCTTTAGGAAAAGTTTGTATCCATCCAAAAGCTTGTTTTTGAATCAATCTGAAAATAGTTCGCTCCCTAGTTTCTGTTTCTCTCAGACTAAGCGGGCCAATCTCAAAGGTTTTTTCCCGACATTTTTAAATGAATCTTGTGATCCAGCCCATCATTATTACGTACATGCGTATACGTATACGTATATCGTCACGAACTGTCATGATTGTAATCTTTTTCTCTTTCTGAACCTCCTCTTCATCGATTTGTTCACATTCTCCAGGCTAGTGATTTCTTGTCATATATAGCCAATCGGTACCCTCCCACCATTTCGATTGTGATAACTCTGTTGGTGTGCAACCTCTTGAGGATAAATCAGCTGGATTATGGATCCGTGGAGCATGTCTCCATTGTCTCCGTATTTTTTAGTCGGGATGAAGCAATTTTCCGATTATCATTAATTCCTTGGATATAGAGATCCATGGGAGCCTCAAAATGTACCGTCTATCGTCGTTCCTTGTTACAGTACTGCTCCCTGGTGGCCTTTTCTCCCTCTAAGCGAGATTTATGCTCTGCCGGATCAGTGATACTGAGAACTTCCAAACTCCAAAGCAAATCCGTGGAGGACGTGTCTTTTACAGGCAAGTTGATTACACTTATTGCATGAGTCGTAGATCTTTTTTCTGAACAGTTCAACACTCCAAGTACAACCCAGCCCAATTAAGTCTACAATGCTGTGAGTCCTGGATCCAAATGCAAAACTTGGCCAGTCATCAACTGTCCGTGATAGTCGGCTCCAATAAGTACGTCGATTTCATCCAAAGTTGATGGTTCTAAAACGCTGATCCAAATCTTCTTTATCTTTAATGTGTTCAATTATGAACCCGATTTCAAAGTAGGCAGGTTCTCACATATTTTGTCGGATTCTAAGAGGTTGAGGTTCATTGAGACTCCAGTAGTAGTTGAAGAGGTAACGATGTAAGATTTAACTTATTTTGCTCTAGCGCACACACCTCCGAGTAATGTTTGGCTTTTTTTATCTTCTCCAACTGGATGCACTCCTAATTTTGTTGCAGCATTGCTAGTAATATACGATCTTTGTGCACCTGAATCCAATAAAGCTCTGATCTAGAGCGTTCGATTTCCATTGCTAAACTCTGAATGTTCCTAGGTATACAGTGGAGCGCTCTGAAAAGTTCATTTTAACGTCCCGGACGTGATCATCCCTATTTCCAGGTCCAGTCTCTTCTCGACATTGATTATTAGGCAGTTCAGGGCACAACAAAATTTCATGCTTTTTTTTAACTTTCGTACTTCCGGTAAATGATCCCCATTTTCAGTAGTCTTTAGAACATATTGTGTTTTAATTTCTGTATCGCAATCAGGCGTGTCTGTTGTTGTGATGACTTCTCGAGGCCAATGTATTTCTTTTTTTCTCAAGAAATCGGTACCTGTCAACCATCGGCTTTTGCTGCTCACGTCAGCATCAACATCTCTTGTTGCATCATCTGCAGGGCACCCAATTCCACTGATCCACTTCCGTTTGTTCTAAAATATCTCCAACCCTGAAGGCAACGAACTGCTTGAACTGGCGAGTTTCTGATCTCAACCAGCAAAGGACGGTCTTGGAATCACTCCAAAAGAAAATCTTGTCTATGGACAGATCATGGAATTCTTTAATAGTTACAGCAAGTCGGGACCCAAGTACAATAGCTTGTAGCTCTAGCCGTGGAAAGCTCATGGGTTTCAGTGGACTAACTCTGGATTTAGACATCACAAACGCAATTTCAATTCCAGCTGGAGTTTATATTCTCATATAGGCAACCGCAGCAAACGCTTTTTCACTTGCGTCGCAGAAGATGTGTAGATCTCTTCGGTAAGCATTTTTCATATAGTAACTGTAGCATCTTGTCATTTAATAATTTTTTATTTTCGGTAAATCTCTAATCCAATTTTTCCATTTTTGAAGCTGGCTTCCACTTAATTCATCATCCCAGCCGAATTCAACTCGCCAGACTTCCTGCATCAGAATCTTTCCAATTACAACGAAGTTATTGAGGACCCCAGAGGATCAAACAGCGACATCAGAACTTTTAGCATCTTTCGCTTAGTCAGATTTTTTGTTCCATCAGTGACGTTGGTAGTGATTTTTTTCAAGGTGATCACGAAAGTAAACTTGTCTGCATTCGCATTCCAATGAACACCTAGAACTCTGTCCGTTTCATTACTAATAGTGGTCTCATTGTTCTTTGCTTTCAGGTTCGGTGGAATCGCCTTCAGGACTTTAATGGAATTGGACATCCAATTTTGAATAAGGAAGCCCCCTCTCCTGTGTACTTCAGTGACCTCAAGAAACCTATAAATCCCTTCTTCTTCCATGTGAGTAATATCAAAGCAATCATCAACGTAGTGTTTGTTAAAGATAGCGTCAGCTGCTTCGGGAAATTCCTTCATAAGTTTTTCCGCGTTTCGATTTTTTACATAATGAGCACTGCAGGGCGAACAAGTTGATCCAAATATCATTGCACACATTTCGTGAACATCTGGAGTTCTGGATGTGTCCCCATCTCTCCACAAAAACCTTTGAGATGGCAGATCTTCGGCCCGAATCAGCACCCTGTGAAACATCTCAGCGATGTCACCTCCAAATCCTATTTCTCGTTGTCGGAATGTGAATAAGACTTTCACCAGTGGCACCAACAAGTCAGGTCCAGACAGCAGCTTATCATTAAGGCTGACTCCATTTGATTTGGCTGCCGCGTCAAAAACCAGTCGAATCTTCCTAGGTTTATTCACGTTGTAAACCGCAAAATGAGGTATATACCACATCCTCGGGGCACAGGTACTGACTTCGGTAAATGACAGCTTACGGCAGTAGTTTTTTCAACATATTCTTGTATTTTGTCCATCAACTGCTGTAAAGTTTACACCAGCTATTGCAAAAAAAAGTCAGTCTTTTCTACCCTCAACAAAAAAAATGAACAAAACAAACTAAAGAGTGCTTCTATTTCTTCAAGATTGGGTACAAAAAAATCCCTCCACGGATTCTTCACGGAAAATTTCAAGTTCATTTTTTCCCAGACAACAGCACGGATTCAATTATTCAATTATTTATTAAGGTTACTCACATTTTACAAATCAATTTTGCTTCAATGTATCCTCATCACAATAATCCACAGATTTATTGGCGTACATAAGCTTCAAAATTTGATACACGACTACAACAAATTTATTTCATTCTTTTCTTTACTTTCGTTTTATCACATTCTATAGAAATGCTGTACATCACAAAATATTTAAACCACTGAAAATTTGGCATGTTTAAAATTCATTTGTGAGATCTACTTTGGCTAGATGGCGCCAATTTTTTCAGAAAACTTGAACCTGAAATCTAATGCTTGCAAATTAGGGCTAACATAAGATACAAATACAAAACTGCATTTCGTTCATTATAAAAAATTCGCCTAGTTGGGTTACTGTAGCTGTTGATACCTAATGACGTAATTATGGAATTTCAAATCCATGTAACCATGATGTCAACCACATCTGCTTCCTTAATCTAATAATATTGAACAATATTATAGTCGTACGGACGATCGCAATAGCATATTACCAATCAGTGGCTTATATAATGCAACCTGCAAATTTAAAAACATTCAGTTATATCAGTGAATTAAATGCAAACAATGATATTGCATGCAATGAATTCTCATTTATGCTTTCATGAAAACATTGCTGGGGCCTTTTAAAGCAATTGATATTTCGTTGTAGTAATATTACTACCGCGTCCACCAATTCCGTATAAAATCTGTCGTTTTCATAGATGTTGGATTAATTATCTTGGCCAGTCATGAATAGTGACATTTAACAACCCCCTCTATTTCTATTTCTTCTACGCATTTTATGTTAAGTTTTCTTCGACTGAATAAAACTTGTGGAATAATTCGACATTCGACAATCATTTTACTGTAATATGCCAAACTAATATCTAATGAAAATAAACCACAGTAAGTGGACATAATGAAAGGCCTCCAAGTTTACTGCAGCGCATGACCAAGTTTACTGCAGCGTAAACCATGCAAGTTTACTGCAGCCTAAACCATGCAAGTTTACTGCAGCCTAAACCATGCAAGTTTACTGCAGCGTAAACCATGCAAGTTTACTGCAGCGCATAACCAAGTTTACTGCAGCGCATAACCAAGTTTACTGCAGCGCATAACCAAGTTTACTGCAGCGCATAATTAAGTTTACTGCAGCGCATTATCAAGTTTACTGCAGCGCATAATCAAGTTTACTGCAGCGCATTGTTAAAATTTGCGTGCATCGTACAACTAGCAAACGCGCGACTGTCTTTGCTAGTCTCTTTATATGGGAAACCTATACTGTCGTATAATATCTATATCTATGGATACTATGTAGTGATCAATCTCAATAATCGTATGTCCAATTAGTTGATTGCAATTAAACTATATTTACAACAACACGATTTAAACAAACTTTTTTAAAAAAAAGTGTTTTTCAGGCCTGAAAAGTGTTTTTCCGACTCAACACACGATTTAAACAAACTTTTTAAAAAAAGTGTTTTTCAGGCCTGAAAGTGAATTTTGGACACTTAACCACACCTTCACAAAGTTTAGAAAATAAGTGTTTTTCAGGACTGAAAAGTGTTTTCCCGACTCAACACACGATTTAAACAAACTTTTTAAAAAATGTTTTTCAGGCCTGAAAGTAAATTTTGGGCAATTAAAAAAATCTCCTTTTTTTCCACGAGTAATTTTTTGGCCCTTTACACCACCTAAACAAAGTTTAGAAAAAAAGTGTTTTTCAGGCCTGGAATGTGTTTTCCCGCCTCAACACACGATTTAAACAATTTTTTTTAAAAAAAGTGTTTTTCGGGATTTAAAGTAGATTTTGTGCAATTAAAAAATTTTCTTTTTTTCACAGACTATTTTTTGGATCCTTAATACCTCCTAAACAAAGTTTAGGAAAAAAGTGTTTTTCAGGCCTGAAAAGAGTTTTCCCGACTAAACACACGATTTAAACAAACTTTTTTAAAATTTTTTTCGGGCTTGAAAGTAAATTATGGGCAATTGAAAAAATGTGCTTATATTCAAAAAGTATTTTTGTATAAATGTATGTTTTTGCATCTTTAACTCGATTTTCAGGCAAAGCGGAAGGCATTACTTCTACTGGCTTGGCATTGAATCTTCTGCACGTAACGCATTTTTGGATAACTTTTCGTACGCCCTTCTTGTTTGAATTATCCACACTTGTTCTCTTAATATTCCCATCGTAGTTTGTATGCCAGCATGATTGTTTTCTACGTGGATTTGTATAATTAATTGCTCTACACCAAGTCCGAATTTCGGTAGTAAAACTAGAGTCTTGAAGTCCACCGTGTCATTTCTGTTGCACAACCTCGTCTTCACTCGAAATAAACCATCTTTATCAATAAACCTGTTTAGATTCTTGGATCCCTCTGGAAAAGTTTTTATCCCTCCAAAAGCTGGTTTTTTAATCAATCTGAAAATAGTTCGCTCCCCAGCTTCTGTTTCTCTCAGAGTAAGCAGCCCACTCTCAAAAGTTGTTTTCCGACATTTTTTAATGAATCTTGTGATCCAGCCCATCATTCTCACGTTTGATCGAAAACTGCTATTTCTTGTCATATATAGCCAATCGGGACCCTCCCACCATTTCGATTGTAATAACTCTGTTGGTGTGCAACCTCTTGAGGATAAATCAGCTGGGTTATGGATCAATAGAACATGTCTCCATTGATCTGCACTAGAAGATTGTAAAATCTCTCGCACACGAAAGTGTACAGTTTGAATTAGTTCGATGAGGTTGAGCCTTTTTTCCAGACATTTATTTAAAGATGGATAACACAGCGAACTGGCGTGGTTTTACTTTCCTTGAAAGCTGCTCAATGCGGGAGATGGTGACAATTATTTGATGCTGTTTGCTTGCTCCAATATTCCTTCTTGTTCCCACTTTAAAAACTCGACCATAATTCTGAAACTTGTTGTTCATGATCAACTTCTGAGTTGTGTTTTTTAGTCGTGATGAAGCAATTTTCTGATTATCAACTAATTCCGTCGATGTAGAGATTCATGGGAGCCTCAAAATGTAACGTCCATCGTCGTTCCTTGTTACAGTACTGCTGAAGTGCTCTCTGGTGGCCTTTTCTCTCTCCAAGCGAGATTTATGCTCTGCCGGATCAGTGATACCGAGAACTTCCAAATTCGTGGAGGACGTGTCTTTTACAAGCAAGTTGATTACACTCATTGTATGAGTCGTAGATCTTATTTCTGAACAGTTAAACACTCCAAGTACAACCCAGCCCAATTAAGTCTACAATGCTGTGAGTCTTGGATCCAAATGCAAAACTTGGTCAGTCATCAACTGTCCGTAATAATCGTCTCCAATAAGTACGTTGATTTCATCAGAAGTTGATGGTTTTAAATCGCTGATCCAAATCTTCTTTATCTTCAATGTGTTCAACTATGACCATACGTTTAAAGTAGGCAGGTTCTCACATATTTCGTCGGATTCTAAGAGGTTGAGGTTCATTGAGACTCCAGTAGTATTTGAAGAGGTAACGATGTAAGATTTTACTGATTTTGCTCCAGTGCACACACCTCCGAATAATGTGTGGCTCAATTTTTCTTCTCCAACTGGATACAATCCTAATTTTGTTGCAGCATTGCTTGTAATATACGATCTTTGTGCACCTGAATCCAATAAAGCTCTGACCTGGAGCGTTCGATTTCCATTGCTTAACTCTGAATGTTCCTAGGTATACAGTGGAGCGCTCTGAAAAGTTCATTTTAACGTCCCGAACGTGAACATCTAAATTTCCAGGTCCAGTTTCTTTTCGACATTGATTATTATGCAGTTCAGGGCACATCAAAATATCATGCTTTTTGGAGCACAGTGGACATTTTGAAAATGTTTTGCATTCTTTTGCCCAGTGTTTTCTTCCTAAGCAGGCATTTCCTTTCCACTTCAGCCGTTTTCTCATCCAGTGTCAACTTCTCCGCACTGCTGCACTTTGCACTATCAGGAGTTTTTTTAACAAAAAATGCAGTGCTCCTCTTGATCCTGTGAACAGTGAAGACGCAGTAGACACCTTCTCGTTCCTTAAGCTCCGATTTGTTTTCTCTACAGAAGATTTACACTTGTCTTCCTGTCATTGAAAACCTGAACGAGCAAGAGCAATTTTTTGCTAATTTTGGACTTCATCTTTCAAAAACTCTCTCAATCTGTCCAACTGATTAGTTTCACTGTTTTCACCTCTCTGATATTTGGATAACGGAGAACGCTGCCAAACACGTAAAATTTCTTCAGGGAGACTCAACTCAACCAGTGGTAGGGTATTAGGTGGGTGAAACTCTGCCGGGAGATATTGGGAAAACCCGACGGAAATAATGGGTGGGAAAATAGGGGTTGGATGTGCCTTATGTGCTTTAATGTGCCTTACAGGAAATCCCATTAAAGCACAATAAATCCTATAGTACCCATTTGGCACAATATTTCCCACTGTGCCGGGATATAGCACTCAAAGTGTGCCATTAGAATTAGAGCACTAGGAGATAATAGAAAGTTTGCAAGTGGCATTCCCAATAAGTTCTTGTATTTGCGAGCTTGAAACAAGTTCAAACACAACAAGTTGAAATTTCACGAGCCTCTCCCTCATATTTATATTTTCGTATCTCTTACATAGTCTCACATAATCTGGAACTTGATTTGACAATGGTCAGAAACAATAGTTTATTACAACTGTTCAAACTCATAATTCCTATCATTGAAATACTTTTTTTCATGAAGCCAGCTTTCAAACTTTTATTCTACTTTGCTACTCCTACTATCAGCGCTATATAGCTTATTTGCATTTGTCTACTAGCCTATTTAGCCAATTATAGTATATTGCACACAAAATCCCATATATCCCATTTAGCACAGTAAAACACGATATTTCCCACTGTGCTCGAAAAAAAACTTTCAATTTGGGTCTTATTGTGCAATAGTTGGAGATACCTATTAGGCACATTAAATCCCATAGTTCCCATTTGGCACAATAAGGAACAGCATTTCCCGCTGTGCCGGGATTAATTAAAAAATAGTGGGTAGAAATATACCCTAACCAGTGGAAACAACCAACTGGATGGATCTGCTGTTTTCAGTTTCAGAGATGACAAGGCTTGTAAATGGGACTCCAACTGTAAATACATCTTTGGAAGGGTTATGTGTCCTCTAATCGTTGCATTGTTTTCATCAGTTTTAACAATTCTCTGATGTATACTTGGAGTAGCAATCCTTCATCACCGTACCGTTCTCTAAGCGCCTGAAAAGCTTTCTCGTAATTTTCTCCTGTTGCAGGAAAAGTGTTTACAAGCTCCTTAGCTTCCGTTTCATCTTCTATTGCTTGCAACAGATATTGAAACTTGTCACTTTTATGTAGAGTCTCGACCTCATGGATCTTCTTAAATTGGGACCAGTTCGGTTCACTCGAGGACCAAGACATTGATGTAGCTTGAAGTTTTGCGTTGAAATTGTGAGTTGCACGTTTCGCCATTCCCGTTTTCATCCTGTATTCTTCGCACTCAAAATATTCAGCATCCTGTTCATCTTTCTCATCATTCATGGAGTCTATAATTTGTTGGTCAGCTCCACGATGCCGGTGGCGGGGCTCTCAAAGAGAAAATGCTTTTTAGAGAAATCCAAAAAGAGTTACATGGCATTACATTACTGTGGCATCCCCACAGTATCTTGGTGGGGATGCCACATTTCTCAAATCGTCTAGAGATCTACCTGATTCAATGACGATGTCGATAGTTCCAGTTTACTGTGTGCCTATGAGACTTTACAATAATAACTGCACAGGTTATTACAAAATATCTTTAATGACTTTAATAAAGAATGTAAAACAATCCAAATACTCTCAAAAAGGCGGAGCAAAAGATGTGTAAAATGACAATGTTCACTCTTAGAATTCCAAATTAAAAGTGAGTAGGATTTAGAAATCTCTCGCTCTCTTTAACTTTAGCAAACAATGTGTACAACAACTAATGTTGCCCCAACAAACAGAAAATGTGCGCAAATAGAATAATCAAGATTTCCTTAGCAAGATACTATGTACAGTGATAAATCTCAAAGATTGTGTGTCGAATTAGTTGATTGCAATAAACTATAGTATTTACAACAACACGATTTAAACAAACTTTTTGAAAAAAGTGTTTTTCAGACCTTTTTCAAAAAGTAGTTTTTGAACCCTCAACACGTCCTGAACAAAGTTTAGAAAAAAAGTGTTTACCCGACTCAACACACGATTTAAACAAACTTTTTGATTAAAAGTGTTTTTCGGGCCTGAGAGTAATTTTTTGGCTATTGAAAAAATTTGGTTTTTTTTTCAAAAAGTATTTCTTGGGCCTTTAACACTTCCTAAACTAGAAAAAAATTGTTTTTTGTTAAACTGTCCAGATTTCTACTCGAAAACTAACAGTGTGTAGTATGCGATACTTAGTCGGTAAAATAAATGACTCCAGATCTCGAATGTAATTAGAACAATCACAGTTTCATCTCACAACAGCAATTTGAAAGCACGATTTGAGAGCAATAAAATAGTTGTGCTTACTCTACAAAATCTAGAATTGAAGTGAGGAGAATACAGAATTCATTCCCCTCTTGAAAGATGGGAAACAAGGATTTTTAAACGGTCGCCATGTAGATTATCTTAGTGGAATTCTCACTTTTGTCCAATGATGCAGGTGGTATGATATAAGGAGGTGTTAATGGCCCAAAAAATACTTTTGGAAAAAAGCAAATTTTTTCAATTGCACAAAAATCACTTTCAGGTCTGAAAAACACTTTCTTAAAAATGTTTGTTTAAATAGTGTTGTTGTAAATACTATAGTTAAATTGCAATCAACTAATTAGACATACAATAATTGAGATTTATCACTGTACAGACTGATTTTCTTAATTCTTCTAATTGGGCACATTTTCTATGTTTGTTGGGGCGATATTACTTGTTGTACACATTGTTTGCTAAAGTTAAAGGGGGCGAGATATTTCTAAATTCTACTCACTTTCAATTTGGAATTCTCAGAGTAAACATTGTCATTTTACTGCTCCTTGTGGGTGCTTATAATTGCCCTTATGAGGGTATTTTTATTGTTTTATGTTCTTAATCGAAGTCATTAAAGATATTTTGTAATAGCCTGAGAAGTTATTATTGTAATTAAGTCTCATACGCACACAGTAAACTGTAACTATCGACATCGTCATTGAATCAGGTAGATCTTTGGGCGATTTAGGAAATTTGGCATCCTCACCAAGATACTGTGAGCGACATTCAGCGAGTTGAAACTCTTTCGTGGACCATTCGGATTATTTGATTTGCCACTTTGTCGGCCCAATCTGAAGCATTTGGGAGCTTTTATGGTCTGTAGAATACAATTTGCTTTCCGTTTCTGTGGATTGAAATTTGCCGGTTGATCTCTACATTATTTTCCGAGTTCATACAACAATTAACTTGATTTCTTTTGTTGGCTTTTGGGATTCGCAATACCCCGAGCTGACCACCTACTTGAGGAGCCAACTTCTGGACCAAACTCTTTTTGGATTTCTATAAAAAGCAATTTCTCTTTGAGTGCCCCATCCCCGGCATCGGGGAGTTGAATTGGTCAGTAGACTCACAATAATATTTACCTGGTAGAAGCGGCTGTAAAGGAACCTGCGTAGATTCACTGTTCAATTTAAGTCCTAAAATATCGTTTTTTTAGGAATATTTTGTTTTAAATAAAACGAACAATAGATGCTTGCGCATGAATGTAGCGAATAAGATTGCGGCAATGGAAGCAGAGTTATTGAGAGACCGTCCGGATCCTATTCTATGAGCTGCCGTACTACAACGATTAAAAAATTGGATCTAAACATCGTAGAGGCCGACCAAAAAATTATAGACTCCATGAATATTTTGAGTGCAAAGAGTACAGGATGAAAACCGAAATGACGAAACGTGCAACTCACAATTTCAACGCAAAACTTCAAGCTACATTTACTTTTTACTATTTTTCGATTTCCACAAATTTGGTTACCTGGCTACAGATAACCACATTTGGGAAAAAGTATAACTAGTCTAGGAATCACTCGAGTTTTGCGAAAAAACGGATGTCTATAACTTTTGACCTATAAGAAATTAATTCTGTAAAGCGTATCAGAATTCTACAGTCCTAGATTAACTTCAGATGTTTTCGGGCAAATTGAACAAAAAATCCGAACGCTACGGTCGAAACAAAATCCAAATTTTTGCTCGCGAACACAGCCTTCATTGTTTTTATAATTTCTTTTTTTAAAGTGGTAGAGCTAACTTTGAAGCATCTGCTTTGCCTAATCTCTTTAAAATCGGTGTAAGCATTTTCTAGATATGGCTAAAATTGTGCATTTTTAAATGAAAATGAGTTCACTACATTCATGCTCAAACTATATATATGGATACATCACAAATGATGCTAAACAGCGAAAAGAAATTTTCTAACGCGTATGATTAATGGTAATATTCCCAATGGTCACTTACACTAACCCTAACTTTTGATAAAAATAAATTTTCCATAGCAATCAAATGTGAAAATTTATTTTAAACCGAAGTTTTGCAAGTTAGGGTTTGATCGCCCTAAATTCGATTTAAAATACATTGTCACATTTGATTGCTTTGGAAAATTTATTTTTATCAAAAGTTAGGGTTAGGTTAGTGTAAGTGACCATTGGGAATATTACCATAAAGCCTAGTTCACATGGATGCGATTTAACGTGCGATGTTATGTGCATCTGCGATTGTACATGTGAACCACTTCTGCAACTGTAGATGCGATATCATCGCATGATCACCATAGATGCGATAAATCGCACGAAAACAAAAGTTCAAATCATTGAACTTTCTAGATGCGATCATGCGATCAGTCGAATTTATTTTCACCAACAAACGAAATGCAGTCGTCATCGCATCTCCATGTGAATCAAACAAAGAATTCTGTAGGTACGTCAACGCATGCGTCCAGTCGGAGCTTTGTGATGCAGCATCGATCGCATGTTTAAATCGCATCCATGTGAACTAGGCTTAAGAATATCATAAATTTCAAAAATAGGATCCTACAGGTTGCATTTTCAATATTCCTTAACAAATAAGAGTTCAAAAGTTTAAAAAAAAGTATACTTCACTACTTAACAGTGTCACAATCTACGTTGATGAAACACAATTCCCTAAGTAGGCCCAACTATGATAGTTTACTGTGAGACTGTGACTTCAAAAATGTATAGAGCTACTGTTCGTTAAAGGGACCCGCACTCCGCACCGATAAACTAAAAAAATGACATTCAAATGAAATTTATTCAAAAATTTGTCATGTTTATTTTTTTATGTTGAATCCGAATCTGCAACCAGATTTTCTAAATTAGGTTTCAATCACCCGCTAGAGGTCACTAAAAGTCAAGAAAAAATCCGAAAAAAACCAAAATGGCATTTTTAGGGTTTTTGATAGAGTAGAAAACGATTATGAATTTCAAAAACAAAAAAAACCGATTTTTAATCCGATTCCGGTATTACCTGTGTTAAAATGTTATTCAGTACAAAAATAATGCTAACATAATTTTCTAGGTTTTAAATAACGTAGAAAACGATTCTGAATGTCAAGAACCAAAAAACCTGATTTTAATCCGATTCGGGTATTACCTGAGTAAAATAGTCATTCAGTACAAAAATAATGCAAACATAATTTTCTGTGTTTTTAATAATGTGGAAACCGATTCTGAATGTCAAAAATTAAAAAACCCGATTTTAATCCGATGCGGGTATTATCTGTGTAGCAATGAAATTCAATGAAAAAAATGCAAAGATGATTTTCAAGTTTTAAATAGTGTGGAAAACGATTCTGAATGTCAACAACCAAAAAATTCTAGAAAATGATGTTTGCATTATTTTTTTACTTAATTTTATTTCTACACAGGTAATAGCCGAATCGGAATGAAATCAGGTTTTTGCTTCACTCAACTTCAGTTACCTTACAAATTTTTGAGCTTTGCTTTAGTCTACCTAACACTTTTTAAACTCAGCCGAGCTTTCGCAGCGGTGAAAATTATTTTAAATATAATGCATTTGAAAGTAAAATATATCGCATTAGTTTGATTAGATCTCCAAATTTTCCGTTAAATTCCATATAAAAAGTTCATACTCAATTTTATAAAAACTCACTTGACAAAAACAATGCATTCACAGATTATGATGAATTATTTTAAAAATGAAATCAGTCGTGATTTTAGAATGTCTAGCAGTTTTGAGGTAAGAATTTTTTTAAAAATCATTGGGACCGAATACAATAGTGTTTTTATCTTTTGTGGCTTTTATATTTAAATTGAAATCTGATACTTTGCAGTCATGATAACGTCAACAAAGTTGCAACTCTTTATAGAATACTCAGGTACATTAAGCATTCCATTTTGCAAAATCAATTTTTTAATATATGTTAGAACTTGTGCATGAAAAATGTTTGATGATAATAAAGCGAGACCAAAAATTTGATGCGAAAAAGAAAGAAATTAAGCGGAAAAACTCCGCGAGTTACTATTTTTCGAAAGCGCGGAAAAGAAAGAAACAAGAAAAAGTAAACGTTAAATAATTCAGAATCAAATAATAATCAAATCTATTCGAATCTTCAGATTCGGAATCGAAAAATTGACAGTCAGACTGGTGCCCGAATATTTGCAGATACCTGTGCATTAATGATAATACACGCACATATTATTAACAGACGAACGTACATTTACGAAGATTATGAGTTTTTTGGGATTTGATAACAACATTTAGTAAAGTTTGAAAGTTTACAAAACTGGTAGCACTTAAAAAACCGAAAAGCCTAATTGATCGCTCATAAGACCGACGAGATATCTCCTCAGCATAAGATGTATCTGTTCTGACGACATATCATCTCAAACTCCAAAGGCTACATAAATTTTTTAGAAATGCAAAATTAGGAACCTTTTGATAGTTTTGCAAACTTGCACGCGTTTTTTCCAGTTTGAAAATTTAAAAACAGTTTGTTCTTGCAAGAGCCTAACTAACTAT
>Ga0210040_10006216_pt1 | contig 14942 bp, 12 predicted proteins | sample CryGeyCG12114_NA_FD_185462 | JGI IMG/M metagenome (GOLD analysis project Ga0210040, IMG submission 185462) | Groundwater microbial communities from aquifer - Crystal Geyser CG19_WC_8/21/14_NA (SPAdes) (version 2) | ecosystem: Environmental > Aquatic > Deep subsurface > Groundwater | place: USA... | reverse complement strand
CTAACGGTTAGTAGATTTTTATCGGATAAAAAAATGCGGATATGCAGCGGCGTATCCGGCGACGGGGCATTGTGCTTCACGGCGTTTTCTAACAAGAGCTGCAACGTAAGCGGCGGAATTTTGCTGCTGTAGGTGCGGCGCGGCAAATCGAGCGATAAATGAACGGCTTCGCCAAAGCGGGCTTTCAGCAGGAAAAAATAAGCTTGCACAAAAGTGAGTTCTTCGCTAAGCGGGACCAATTTTTTATCCTGGTTAGCTAGTATGTATTGGTAGGTATGCGCCAACTTCCGGATAAACTGCTCCGCCACGGCCGGATTGGAATACATAAGCGAAGAAATGGTGTTGAGGCTGTTAAATAAATAATGCGGGCTTAACTGGCTTTTTAGTACTTCCAATTGCAATAAAAGCTGGGTGCTCGCCACTTGCACACTTTGAATCTGCACCGCAGCGTATTGATTGTAGGAGTAAAGCGTAAAATCAACAATGGTATAAATAAAAAGAATGACAATACCCAGAATGATAAGTTTAATAATGGCATCGTGGTAGGTCTTATAAAATGCCGCCGGATTCAGGTCTTGCCATTTTAGAAATAAAAGGAGCGAGGCATAAGTAAATAGACCGATAAATAAAGCCAAAACCACCAGTTCCATAATAAACCGGAGGGCCGTGGCTACATGCCAGGGCGCCTTTTGGTTTAAAAACCGGCTCAGGAAAAAGATGCCCAGGCCCACCAGATTGCTTAAGAGTAAACTTAAAAGTAAAAGCTTTATTTCGCTATCGGCCAACTGCAAATTGCCTTTTATAGAATACAAAATATATAAAAACAGCATGGCCCCCGTCAGGGTGCTGGAAAGAATGGCTAACTGAATCCGGCGGTTTAGAAGCATGCAGGTTGTAAATAATTAAGACACGAGTAGAAGAAATTAGTAACCAGGTTAAATCTATTATTGTATCATTTCAGAGAATAAACTTAAGAGCACCTTTTTTAATTAAGTAAGTTATTACTTCGGATTAACTCAAAAAATGAAAATCCCGGACAGCTTAGGCCGCCGGGATTTTAGCAGATTATTCCAAGCCGTCAATTACTTTCCGGTATTCGTAATCCGAAGATATGGTTTTGGCCGTTTTTACATAGGCGGCGCGGACCTGCGTATTCTCCATAGGTAAAGCGGGTTTCATGCGTTGCAAAGTTTTGCTTTTTTCGTAGCTGGAGTTTATTTCCGATATCACCGGCAAAACTTGTAAGTAATGTTGCGAGGTTAATTTGTTTTTTGATATTAAAGTAGAAAGGGCCCGGGCTTTCTCGTAATCCGAGCTCATGGTTTTAATGGTGCCCAGCAATTCTTCGAAGTTTTCGTTTACATATTTTGGGTTGGTCATTAAAGATTGCAATACGCGGTTTTTTTCGTAGTCGGAGGAAACCGTGCGTAACACCACAATAACTTCCCGGTGCGCTGGTGGCGTCAGGGCCGGATTAACTAAAACTTTGCGTAATACTTTAGCTTGTTCATAATCGGAAGAAATATGGGAGACCGCCGGTAAAACCCGCGAGAAACTTACCGGGCTTAAGGTATTGCTTTCCAGGAGATGCGACAGAAGTTTGCCTTTTTCATAATCCGACGATATATTGTTCACGGTTAACAAGTATTCCTGCGTAATTTTGTCGTTTTTCAAATACTGAGGCGCTACCTGGCGCAACAGTTTACTTCGTTCGTAGTCCGAATTTAACTGCCGGTTAATATGCGTTAAAACTACCGTTAAGTCTTTTTCTTTAATAGTAGGCAAGTCCACCAGGTATTTAAAATAGATGCCCTGTACCCGGTCGTTTTCAATTTTACTTATTTCGGTTAAAACCCCGTTTATGCCTGATTTGCTGTAAATGCGTTTTACCCGGTCTTCGGCCCCAATGCCGGTAGTAGCGATAATTTCCGGCAGCGTTTCTTGTAGCCACAGGCGGCCGGCGGGCTCGTAGGGTTCTTCGGAACGGCCTACAAAATACTTGCGATTTAAGGCCCCGTTGGAACCACTCTGGATGCAGATTTCGCGTTTGTTGCCAAAGGTAGTTTTGCTGTATTTCAAGAAACCGCCCGGCGATATGCTTTTAATATCGCGCTCATCGTTGGTAAAAGTAATGGTGCCATTATACGACAAAACCACCGAGGTGCCGTTGTTGGTATACACGTAAGAAGAGTGTGCCTGCGGTGTTTGGCATACCGTATCGGGTAAAGTTACCGGAAAAAGCGGATCGGGGAAAATGCCGGCCGTGGCGGTTTGCACGAAAAAAAGTAAATATAAAAAAGCATGTAGTATAAGTGTGCGCATAAGCTTTCGGACCAGGGTAAACGTTTTCATATGAATGTAATTAAATATAATATCTGTAACAATATTCGGCAGCATTTGCCGGAGAAAAAAACCGGAAGTAGTGAGTTGTAAGAATTAGTACCCGAACTGTAGGGGAGGTGCAGTAAAGAAGAAGGCAGCCGGCGAAAGTAAAACGTCGGAACCAGAATTTCTGAATAAAAAAGCTTAATAAAATGCGTAGCAAAGCTAAAATAACACGTATTCAGTATATATTTAGCTTAATATTTATAACTGGAGAGCTTTTTTTTAATCCTGAATAAAAAGACGTAAAATGAAAACCGAAATGTATACCGTCAGCCTGGATTCGTTCACAAAAATCATGACTTGGTTTGTCTTTATTCTTTTTGCCGGAATTAGCTTCCGAAGCCTATTTGGAATAATAAATGCGGCGGGTAATGTAACGGCTATTTTCGTGCAAACCGGGGTGTTGCTATTATTAGCGGCTATTTTGCTGGGTTCTTATGCTTTTAGTCTGCAAGGGTATGTGCTCCAAGCCGACGAACTCATTATTAAAAGGCCAGCACGCGATAAACACCTGAAATTAAATGAATTAGCTGAAGTAAAAATTTTAACCGAGGCAGATATGTCCTGGACCATTCGCACGTTTGGGGTGGGTGGTTTATTTAGGTACTACGGTAACTATTACAATAGGACGTTGGGTAATTTTACCCAATATGCCACCCGGCGCAACCACCAAATCTTTATTCGAACCCGGCAGGGTAAAAAGTTGGTGCTTACTCCCGATGATTTAACCTTAGCCGATAAATTGCAATTAGCGGTGTTGCAGCCGGTTTAAACTTAACTCAATTAATCGGTTTAGAATTTTAAGTAACTGTATGGAGGTAAATGTAGTATTAGGGCAAACCTGATTCTAAAGCAGCGGACTGAATTATTGCGCTGGTTACTAATATTTACAAACTTATGAAACAACGGGAAATAACCGATAACGAAAAGACCACTTGGACGTGCGTACAGGCATACGGCGGATTAGAAGGAAAAGCAGGCGAGAAAGCGGCCGAACTAGCTGAAACGGAAGCCGGCACGGTGCCGGTGGTTTGTACACCCAGCGGCGGGGCCCAAACCGTGCGGTTGGAACTGGCAAAAGATTGGTTCGATAACTTGCCGGACGAGGAATTAGCCGCCGCTATTACGGCTGAACATCAAAAGCAATAACTGTTTATGTAGCAGTTTTCGGGTAATAATTTAAGGCTGGAATACAAAAAACCTCTGTTTATAATCTTTTACTAATTGCTTTTAGAACCAATTAATAAATTAAAAGCAACTTAGTTTTGGCAATGGCCTGCTTTACAGCTTCTACTATCAGGAATGTTTTTAAAATTATATTCGATAAAAATCAATTAAGTAATATATAAAGCATCCGTTTTAAAATGACTGCTTCAACGCAGGAAAGTTACTGCTTGTATAAACTCTGGGCTACTCTGGATAAATAGCCTGATTAGCTAAATAACTGTTATTTAATTAATTTTCTATTCTATTTTAATTGACTTTTAGTAAGTATAAGGTAATCAATTATATCCAGAAATTATTGCTTTTTTATTTAGCCATTTCCCAGCGGTAACAATATATTTATATTTTAATTTTTGATTTTCTGATAGTTTCTGCTTAAGTTGAAATCTGAATATATCTTTTTCGCTTCAGGCATTCATGTTTAAACATTTTATTTCCGGATTACTTTTACCTGTTAGTATATTTATAATTGGGTGTCAATCTAAAGCCAAAACGGGTGCTGCCAACCTGGTTACCAGCAGTATTGCCGCGAATCTAAAACCGCAAGTAACAGTAGCAACCGCTTCTTATCCTGATACCGCCGCCGAAAATAATAAAAAAGCCGGGGTAGCCAATGCGGCAACCATTATGGTTAAAAAGCAAGTGCCCATCTTGTGTTATCACCAAATCCGGAACTGGCGCCCTCGCGACTCGAAACGGGCTAAAGATTACATTGTGCCGGAAAATGCGTTTAAAGCGCAATTAAAAATGCTGGCCGATAGCGGTTACCAAACCATTTTGCCCGATCAGTTATTAGCTTACCTGGAAACAGGTGCGCCTTTACCGCCCAAACCCATTATATTAACCTTCGACGATACCGACCTGGACCAATTTACCGTGGCGGCGCCGGAAATGGAGAAGTACGGGTTTAAAGGCGTATTTTTTGTCATGACGGTTTCGTTAGGCCGGCCGCGCTACATGAGCCGGGCGCAAGTAAAAGCTTTATCCGATGCCGGCCACGTGATTGGTTCGCATACTTGGGATCATCAGAACGTAAAAAAGCTAAGCCCAGCCGATTGGGCCATCCAAATTGATAAACCAACAAAGCAACTGGAAGCTATTACGGGTAAACCCATCCATTATTTTGCGTACCCGTTCGGGCTTTGGAAAACCGAAGTGATTCCGGAGTTACAAAAGAGAGGCTTTCGGGCGGCTTTCCAGCTTTCTACGAAGCGTGATCCCGAAAACCCGCTTTTTACCGTGCGCCGGATAATTGCCAGCGGTTATTGGCAGCCCAAGACACTCCACCGCAGTATGGTAAATTCTTTTGATTAAGCTTGTTGCAGCAGCAAATTATTTGTTAGTTGGAAAATATTATTAGCCTAATTGCTGGAGGTGAAAAAGTAAATATTTTTCTGTTTAATTCTTTTCTTAATTAAAAGTAATTAGCCTCGAAAAAGTAACTAGTCCCGCACATTATCATAAATCTTTTTATTGTTAGCCAGTCTTGCTAATGCTTCCTGGTCATTGTTAATGAGTGATCTTAGTATAATATTCCCTTCGCTTAGCATATAAGTAGACTTTTCAATGCCACTCTTAATTATTTATAAAATACAGCGTGTCTGCAATAGGTTCTTTGCCTTCCTGACCCAGCCATAAGAGGTGGCCCCAGTTATTATTATAGGTTTTTAATAAACTTCGCAGAATGTTATTTGCCGCAAACTTAGCATGTTCTATACACACAGCATTATCATTCAAACTGTGTAATATTAAAGTTGGGGAGGTTATTTTATTTATTATACCTTGGGGTATGTCCTGGTTGAGGTCATTAACAAATCCTCTTTTAGATCTTTGTTTATCAACCATATTGTAAAGCTCTTCTATTTCAGGTTTTTCTAAAGGAAATACTTTTTTTGATAGTTCCTTAGCCAATAGGGATGCGGCCATTTTTGGATAAACTTTGAAAAAACTACGGTACAACCACCAGGTATATTTTTCTAAAGCTGGATTAAATAGTATTTTCCCTTTTTTGTAAGTATTATCCTTATTTGTTAACCACTTTTTAGTAACGGCAGAAATTAAAATTAATTTACTAACTCTTTCTGGATAATTTGCCGTAATTTCTATGGCTGTCAGGCCACCCGCAGATATGCCAATTACGATTACTTTTTCAAGGTGCAACTTGTCTAGAAGGGAAATGAATAAAACAGCAGTTTTACCGGCAGAGCCATTCTCGGTAAGGGGTGTCTTGCCATAACCAGGCCGGGAAGGCGTTATAAGCCGAAAAGTGTCTTTATCAAATCCTTTATGAAATAATGTCTCTTTGCTGTTACTGTGTCCACCGTGAATAAATAACAACGGCATACCCTTCCCTGTATCAGAATATTCAATAATTCCTGCTTCCGTAACTGCCCTATTATTAGTCATTATCTTATAATATTACAGCATTTTTTTGTTGAAAATTAAAGAAGAATATTATTTGTTCATCTTACTATATATTTCACAAATGACATGGCGGTATAATTAAAAACAAATTCTGGCAGATACTAGCGTATAAATTGCAATGAAATAAAGAAAAGAAGAAATTTATAGATAGTCAGGATAAAAGCACTAAACCCTGTAACATAAAGAAAACTAAAAGCTAAATTTTTGAACCGGCTAAAGCCATAAAATTTTCGGGAAGCTATTATTATGTAAATGAAAAAAGGCATTAATAACAGAATACCCGTTACACCTTCGTCGGAAGTTATAAAGGTTTTCTTTAGTGGAATAAAGTAACCGATTAAAGATAATAATAAAGGTAATATTAAAAATCCCCACAGTAAAAAGAAAGAAGCGATTTCGGCTGTAAAAATGAAATGGTCAAAATAAGGCCTTTTATTCTTTAACAGCACCACCCGGCTTAAAAGGGCCATGATGGGAATAATTAGTAATAGTAAAAATTTAGAAGCCTTCTCTGATATTACCCGGTAATGCCCCGTAACTTCCTGAATATTCCAGTTTTTCGCCCCCATTATCTGCCTTATTTCTCTTTCGGCATACCTTCCATAAAAATTGTTATTTAAATGAGATTGCAATTCCATATTTAAGCCCTTAAACTTAGGAAAAAACAGGTAGAGTACCACCAGCAATAAAAATAACGATAGTGGTTTGAAGTATTTCTTCCGAATGCCATTGCAATAGTCCAGGGCCAGTTTCCCGGGGTGAAGCATTATGGTTTTTAAAGTACCTAAAAGTTTTCCTTCAAAATGTGTAATAAAATGAAATCCCTCTTCAAATAAATGTGATAAGGATTTATCATGGTCGGTATAAACCTTCTCCCCACAGTTATTGCAGTACTGGCCTATAAAAATGTGGCTACAATTCTTACAGTTATGTTCTGTCTGTTTCATTAAATAATGATAATTCCTCTGATTTTCCTAGATCCACCAAAATTGCTCTAAAACTTTCCAAGCTAGCTTCTAAGTTTTTAATAATATCTTGCGGTAACGGTTAGTATAAAAAAGTGCAAGGCCATTGGCCGTTGCATGATTTTTATACATTGTTACTCACAGTAGTTTTTTCAGGCAATCCTTACTTGACTGTTCAGCAATTCTACCTTAAAGTTAACCTTTGCCTCAAGCGCATTAAAAACCTTAAGAATAGTTTCAATCGTCACGTTAGTCGTGTTGTTCTCAAGTCGGGATATTTGCGCTTTTTTCACGCCAACAAGTTGCCCCAATTGCTCTTGAGTTAGGTTTCTTTCTTTCCGCGCCGCTTGTATCATATCACCTATCAATTCCAATTTAAGCTCGAATTCATACTTGTCGCGCTCCGGCGTTCCTTTAATGCCGATAAGTTTGTCTTCGGCTTCGCTCAATGAATATCTTTTCATGGTTATTTCTCTTTAAAATAGATTTCCCGAATACGCTCGGCTTTATTAATTTCTTTCTTGTCCACTTTGCTGGTTTTCTTAACGAATCCATGGGTGGCGAGTACAAGTGTTTCTTTACTGTCCGTTTTGTCCCAGAAAGCGAGAAGTCTGTATTGAAATCCAGCGTATAGTGTCCGGAACTCCCAGATTTCGCTGGTTAGCTTTTTGAATAACTTCGGGTCGTTGTGAAACTGTGCCCTCCTGATATTCTGTAGTATTTTCTCCCGGGGTTTCAGCTCAAGCGATTCCAAAAATCTGAAAGCTTCCTCCAGCAAGTCAACCTCAAATTTTTGTTGCATCAATTTCGTATTATTTAATACTTTCAAAGATATAGAAAAGTTTCTTTATATGTAAACCTTTTTGTGTTTACTATTATGCCCAACTATCTACTAAACACAAGTGTTGTATTTATACAATTAATATAACATAGTATAAGCAACTGGACGAACGAATATGATATATAATACACGACCTATTAACTTATTGAGCTATAAGCTGCCCTTACATGAATAAGTAGAAAGATGAAATCTCATATGTATACATATAAATTGTCTTTTTCTATTCTAACGATATGGCAGGGAAAACGCACAACGCATTTCAGCCTAAAAAAAGAGGCAGAGCACCAACGCTCTGCCTCTTTTTACGATAAACCGGTAGTTATAAAAAGTTAGGTTTGTCTATTATTTTCGATATCCGGTAGGCGGCATTCATTAAACCGACGTGGCTGTAGGCTTGCGGAAAGTTGCCCCACTGGCTACCCGTGCGGGCATCTACGTCTTCGCTTAACAAACCCAAGTGATTGGTATATTGTAGTATATCTTCAAACTCGCGGACCGCATCATCAATGCGCCCTACACAGGCCAGCGCCTCGATATACCAGAAAGAACAAATAAGAAAAGTAGTTTCGGGCGTACCAAAATCATCAGCGTGGCGATAGCGGTAAAATAATCCTTCGGGCGTTTTTAGTTCTTTTTCCAGGTTCCGTAAATGGCTGCGGGCTAGTTCCGATTTCGGATCGAGGTAGCCCATCATAATTAATTGCATGGTGCTGGCGTCTAAATGCGGCGAACCAATGGCATTGGTGTACACGCCGCGTTCTTTATCCAGACAAGCTTCTATTTTAGCCGCCGATTCCCGAATTAAGCGGGTTGCTAAGGTGGTCATTTCTTCGTCTTGCAGGTGGCAGCCTATTTTGTAAGCAGCGTTGGCTCCAGCCCAGTGAAACAAAGCCGTATAACAATGGTACTGGCTAATGTGGCGAAATTCCCATAAGCCGGCATCGTTCTCGTTTATATATTTACCCAGTTTAAGCAAGGTATTATGCACTAGTTTGTGCGAGCTATTTCTTTCGGCATCGATAAAACGACTATCGACATACAAGGGCAATAAAGCTACTAGTACTTGCCCGTACACGTCGTTCTGAATATGAGTATACGCATCGTTGCCAATGCGCACCGGTCGATTATTGCCCAGGTAGCCTTCCAGGTCCAGTTCTTTCTCTACTAGTTTTTTGCTGCCGCCGATGGAGTATAACGGTTGCAGCCGGTCTTGGGCTTCCGCCGAAACATTCGCGATAAAATGGAAATACTGCTCCATTTCTTCAAAGTGGCCAATGTTGTTAAAAGCAGTTAGGGTATAATACGTATCGCGCATCCAGCAAAACCGGTAATCCCAGTTGCGGGTGCTGCCGGGGGCTTCGGGCAAGCTGGTAGTGCTGGCGGCAATAATGGCACCGGTGTCTTCGTACTGGTGCATTTTTAAAGCCAGCGCCGACCGGATAACTATATTTTGGTGGTAATTGCTAATGCTGGTACTTTTTACCCATTTCCGCCAGTAATCAATAGTTTTGCTCAGAAATTCTTCGGCGGTATTTACCAAAGCCGCTTCCATGGGTTCGCCGTAAGTCAGCACCAGGTATTTGGTTTCGTTTAGTACAAAAAACTGCTCCTCCATGATATAGGTTAAGGAGATATTAGTCGTCAGCCGTATATGCTCGCTCAGGCCCTGGTAACTAATGTGGTTACTGCCCTGAAACTGCTGCAGCTTCGTAGCGCCATAATTTCCCACCGGATCGCAGGTAACTTTTATGCGGGGATTACCCGATAATGGATCTATCTTCCGAATCAGCATTAAAGGTTTAAAGTACCGTTGGTTTTGCTGAAACCGGGGCGCAAAATCCGTTACCCGGTAGCGGCCGTGTTCATCTTCAATTTCGGTACATAAAACATTGGTATTCTCAATATAATATTGCTGCGAACTGTAGTTCTGCCCCGAAGGCCGGATGGAAAACTCGCCGCCTTTTTGACTATCGAGTAAATTGCCAAACACGAAACTAGAATCGAAACGCGGCCAGCACATCCAGGCAATATTGGTATCTTGGCGAATAAGGGATAGAAAGGCACAATTGCCTATCAGGCCAAGGTCATAGGTATGTTTTGTCGTCATGGACATAGATCTCTTTAGCAGCCCATTCCGGAATGGCATCCGGAAGAAAAGCTACGTACGTGCTGTTTACCCGGAATTAGGCAAATGAGTTGCTTTGATGCCAACTTAAAGATGTTGTATATAGCCAAATTGCTATGAGAAAGGGCATTAATTTATAATATTTTAGAGAGACGTTGATTAAGATATGTTTTTAGCTAAAAACAAAAATTTTTAATAAACTCCTTTTTAAGGATTTCGTTCCGCAGCTTGCCAAACGCGGAGCTATCTGTCAAGCTATTACTTAAGTTTATTAAATGTTTTGCTGTTCCTATTCGCACGTCTGCCCCGCTGTTGGCAAGTTGCTGTTATAAGCCGTTTTCTTTATTGTCATGCTATAAATTATAAATCCAATAAGTCCTTCTAACAGACATGCCCACAACCAATACTTGAGATTCATATCTAAAAGCCTAAAAATTACACTTGTAATAAATAACATAGACCCAATATAAATCCAAAGAGGCAGTGTTTCAATTGGATTTGAATAGCTTAGCTTGAAATTGTCTAAGGAGATATTTTTTAAAAACAAAAACTTTAGCTTCTCATAATCCCAAAGCAGCAAAAAAGTATTTGCTAAAAGCATTAAACCTGTCACAATGGGTGTTCCGTGAAAGTCGTAAGAAAGTGTTATGAAAAATATATTTATAATTATAGCGTAAAATATAAGTGCACCAATAGTTGCGAAGCGTTGGGTCATCAGTAAGAGGCCAGCAACTAATTGTGAGAAGCCGATAAATTGCCAATAAAGCCCGGATTGATAAAGTGTTTCAAAGAAGTGAGCCATTGAATTGATTGGAAATTTACTTCCGTCAATCCCTATAAATCTGTCTGCACGCGTTTTTACAACTGAAGAAAAAACAAAGGCTGCGCCAATTAAAAAACGTAAATAAATTGTAAAAATATTTGCCCAGGCTTGTCGCTTAAAACAATTGATTATAGCTTCCATTGTCTTTTGTAAAATGGCTCATAATTTGTTTACAAATTCAGTCAATAGCCATTACTAATGCATCCACTGCGGACAGATAACGCCGCCTTTATTAAATAATTTAAAGCCTACAATTACTTCGTGGGTACCGGTATTTGCGATGCTTAAGTTAGAGGTATTGTAGTCGTAAGAATAGCTTACATCCAAAAGGGTAGTTAAGTTAACGCCGGCCATGGCGGCTACGGCATCTTTGTTCCGGTAAGTACCACCAATCCAAACCCGGTCGGCGTAAACGGCCCGCAAGCTGGCATCTACCGATACCGGACTAGGATTGGCCAGTTTCACCATAACCGAGGGTATAATATTAATGTCCGGGGTTAATCTGATTTTATAACCTGCCGTAGCGAAGAAATGTTTTTGCAACACGCCATTCGTATCTTCGTCTTCGCTCCGGTTCAGGTCGCGGTTAGCCCGCAGCAACTGCGCTCCCGAAATTCCCACAAAAAAGTTATCCGAATAAACCCAGGTACCCATGCCTAAATCAATATACGTCCGGTTGATATAATCTTTGGTATAAGCCGGGTCGGCGGGATTGTTGTAAGTAGCTTCGCTAAAATTAAAACTGTTTTTTACAACACCACCCAGGGCACCTAACGAAACCGTTACTTTTCGGGATACCGGCAAATGATAGGCATAAGTTAAGTTTAAGTGATTACGCCGCAAGAGGCCGGTTTTATCGGTAAGTGCAGTAATACCCACCCCGTGGTGCGGATACGCCCGTACAAAACGGTTCTGATTAACGGTATGTGTGCTGCGGAGTCCTTTGTTAGGCCCAACGCTGCGCACCCGCTTGGCTTGCTTGTTTAGCGGCATGTGGGCGCTTATATAATACGTTACCGGCGCATCTTCCAAGCCCACCCATTGCTGGCGGGTGCCTAACCGTACGTCGGTATAATCTTCAATGCCCGTTATAGCCGGATTTAATAAGTAATTGTTCATCATGTACTGCGTATACTGCGGCCGTTGTTGGGCCTGGGCCTGGCTTAGTACAAGTAAAAGAACTACTAAAGCATAAATATTTTTCATACAAGACCTGTCTATCGGATTAAAGTTACGCTGCCTGTTAGTGGTTTTTCGTCTTTATTCAAGCGGATAATATAATAGTAGGTAGCCAAAGGCAACACGCTTCCTTTATAAGTACCGTCCCAAGGTTGATAAGTCCCCCGTTCGGATTTAAATACCTGACTTCCCCAGCGGTTAAATATTTCCACGGTAGCTTCCGGGTAATTTTCAATATTCTGAATTTCCCAGGTCTCATTAATGCCGTCGCGGTTCGGACTAAAAGTATTCACGACATTAATGCGCGGCATTACGGTAATCGTTACTTCGTCGGTATCAGTACAGCCATCTTCGGTGGTAACCGTTACCGTATAGGTGGTAGTGCGGGTAGGACGCGCCACCGGATTGGCAATCGCGCTGTTGTTTAGGCCTTCGGCCGGTGTCCAGACGTATTGGGTACCACCGCGGGCTTGTAAGCCAAACGTTTGCCCCTGAATAATAGTGGTATCGCGGCCCGCATCGGCGGCTATACTGGTAACTGTGATTCTTACCGGCGTCCGGCTCAGGCTCACACATTTATTTGCACTTACAGCTTGCACGTAATAAACAGCATCACTAGTGAGCGGTGGCGTAATAAATTCCCGATCATAAGATACAGGCGTTCCCCCGGTTTCCTGGGTATACCATTCGTACGTGGCGCCGGTACTGGTTACCCGCAAAGTAGCCGAACTGCCCGCACAAGCCCGTACCGCTGCTGCCTCCACGTTAGGAGTAACTGGTAGTTCTTCAATGGTGATATTAATCGGCTCAGAAGGCACCGGCGGACAATTGGTGCCTTCGGAAGTAACGGTCCGGCGGAACCAGATTGTTTGGACAACCGTTTCGGGGGTATAATCTTTTTCGTTGTTGGTGCCGGCGGCAGGGTTGAACCCGGCGGTAGCACTGATAGTGCTGCTTTCCCATAAATAGACTAAGGTGCCGCTGCCCCCCGTTGGCGTAGAACCCGTGAGTGTAGCATTACTACCCCGACAAACAACAGTTTGCGTGGCTGTAATGGTGTTATTTGCTATAGGAAGTACTACGGTTATCGTAACTTGGTTACTTACTATTGGGTCGCAGTTACCAGACGTTACGCTCCTGCGGAAATAGGTAGTTTGGGTTAAGGCCGGGGGGGTATAATTTTGCGAAGTATTGGGGCCGGGTGCCGGTCCAAAATCAGTATCATTGCCAGTAAGGCTGCTTTCCCATAAATAAGTTAAAGTTCCGCTGCCACCGCTGGGTACAGGTCCGGTTAGTTGGTTAGGAGCGGTAGTAGTGGCACAGTACGTTTGGTCGCCGGTAATGATATTGGTAGTGGGGTCCAGTGCCGGGGAAACAATTATTGGTACTGCATCGGTTACACTAGTACATCCGCCTCTGGTAATGCGGCGCCGGAACCAGGTAGTTTGCGTAAGCGCACCGGGAGTGTAATTTGCTTCGTTGCTGACCCCAGTAGCGGGTACAAAATTGGTAGCGGTAGCACTGGTGGTGCTGCTTTCCCAGGCTATAATTGCCCCGGCATCGGGTTGAGAGCCGGTTATTTCGGGTGCTTCTTCCCCGGTGCAAATATTTTGAGCGGCTGGATCAATAGTATTCAGAGTGTTATTCGTGATGGGCGGCGTTACCTCTATAAAAACTATATTACTCGAATCAGGTTTAGCGCAATTACCGCTCGTTACACTTCTCCGGAAATAAGTACTTTGTGTAAGGGCAGGCGGCGTATAGGTACGGCTATTATTTGTGCCGGCAGCGGGTACAAAATCAGTTTCGGCACCGGTAGCACTTTGTAGCCAAACATAGAGCGGCGATCCGTTGCCGCCGGTAGGTATCGAACCATTGATAGAAGTGGTAAGCGTTTGACCTTCACAAACCTGGGTTTGATCCGGCGCTAATACAATAGAGTTTTCCTCTATTCCGGGCGTAACATTAAGGGTGAAAGTACTCCGATCCGTGTTTTCGCAATTGCCATTAATCGCCGCTATATAATAAGTAGTAGTTTCCGTAACGCCCGTAATCGGGAGCGTAGCGGCAGGAGTCGCATTTAGTGCCGTACCACCGCTGGGTGCATCGTAAAAAATAAAAGTTTGGCTAGCCGTGCCGGGGGTAATGGTGTAATCTTCACCTGCACAAATGGGAGCGGTACCATCTTGTGCTTTTGCTGGCAGGGCCTGAACAACGATGGTAGCGGGCGGATTTGCTGGCTGCAACGCATCAGATGAAAAACATTTATTCGCGAAAGTAACGGCTATATTATAGGTTCCAGGGCCAGGAAAGGTAAACGTAGGGTCTTCGGTGTTGCCATTCGCAATACTTGCGCCTGGTCCGGTAAATACCCAAGTAGGTGATCCTACAATTTCTAAATCAGTATTAGGGTCGAGAACATTGTTGCCAAATAGTTCACTAGCTGTTACAACCATTGGTTGGTTTGGTACTTCCTGGCAGATGGTGCCACTTTGTAAATTTGCTTGGGGATATACAATAATTACCTGTTCTTCGTGAACATATTTGCCATTCTCATCCGACTCGTTAACATCTGGAGTTGTTGGATCATCCTCACCTTCTGGGCCATTCTCATCATCCGGGTCTACGCAGGGATTGGAAACGCGTAAGCGAATGGTGTAACGGCCCTCTTTATTAAACCGCATGACCGGTTCTTTCGAGGTTGCATCACCCGTTATGTATTCAAAATTAGTTGATGGCTCTCCATTACTTTCTACTTCCCATAAATAAGTTAAATTACCCCCGGTAGATTCATTCGTTAATTCAACCCGTACTGGGAGTCCGCAAGCGATTTCCGGCTGTATAATCTCCGTTTTTTCGGCCGAGAAAGTTGCTTTTGGCTCTTTGCCAACACTAAAAGGAATAGTTACGGAGGTAGCGCAGGTATTCGGATCGGTACTGTTGGCCGTTATAATAATAGGATAATCACCTTCTTCG
>Ga0210040_10006215_pt1 | contig 14942 bp, 11 predicted proteins | sample CryGeyCG12114_NA_FD_185462 | JGI IMG/M metagenome (GOLD analysis project Ga0210040, IMG submission 185462) | Groundwater microbial communities from aquifer - Crystal Geyser CG19_WC_8/21/14_NA (SPAdes) (version 2) | ecosystem: Environmental > Aquatic > Deep subsurface > Groundwater | place: USA... | reverse complement strand
CCCCGCCACGCTCGTCGCGCCGCCGCCCGCGGGGTCGCGCTGCAGCTTTCCGGCCACACGCACGGCGGCATGATCGCCGGGCTGGACAGGCTGGTCGCCCGCGCCAACGGCGGCTTCGTGTCGGGCCGCTACGAGGTCGGGGGCATGACGCTGTACGTCAACAACGGCACTGCCCTGTGGCCGGGCTTCGCCCTGCGGCTTGGCCGTCCGTCCGAGCTGACGCGGATCACCTTGCGGGCGCAGCCCTGACGGGTATCGGCGGCGAGCACAGGGAACTCGCGCGCCGTGCCGATAGCTATCACCCCATGCCCGACGACGATCCCTTCGCCACGGCCGACCAACGGGGCCGCGCCGTTCCAAGCGGCCGGCTCGCCCGGCTCGGCACGTTCGGCCGACTGGCGGGCCGTGTCGCGGGCGGCATGCTCGCCGAGGGTGCCCGCCGTCTGGCGGCGGGGGAGCGGCCGCGGATGGGCGATCTCCTGCTGACCCCCGCCAACGCGACCCGCGTCGCTGACCGGCTGTCGCACCTGCGGGGCGCGGCGATGAAGCTCGGCCAGATGATCTCGATGGACGCAGGCGACATGCTGCCGGCCGAGCTGTCCACGATCCTCTCGCGCCTGCGCAACCAGGCGTATCGAATGCCGCCGCAGCAGCTCGATGGGGTGCTCCGAGCGGAATGGGGCCGCGACTGGCGGCGGCGCTTCCGCCAGTTCGAGGCGTCACCGATCGCGGCGGCATCGATCGGCCAGGTCCATCGCGCGATCCTGCCCGACGGGCGCGTGCTGGCGATCAAAGTGCAATATCCCGGCGTGCGGGAAAGCATCGATGCGGACGTGGACAACGTCGCGACGCTGCTGCGCGTGTCCAACCTGCTGCCTGCGACGCTGGACCTTTCAGCCCTGCTCGGCGAGGCGAAGCGACAGCTGGCGGAAGAAGCCGATTATCGCCGCGAGGGCGAGCAGATGCGCCTCTACGCGAGCCGGCTCGGCGACGATCCGCGCTACCTGGTGCCGACGCTGGCGGAGGACTTCACCACCGATCGGGTGCTGGCGATGAGCTTCGCCGATGCCCGCCCGATCGAGAGCCTCGCCGATGCCGATCAGGCCACGCGGGACGGCGCGATGACGGCGCTGATCGAACTGGTGCTGCGCGAGCTGTTTGTGTTCGGGGTGATGCAGACTGACCCCAATTTCGCCAACTACCGGTGGCAGGCGGAGCACGGCCGCCTGGTTCTCCTTGATTTCGGCGCGACGCGGCCGGTGCCGGCGACAACAGCCGCCTCCTATCGCGCGTTGATCGAGGCCGGGCTGGCGCGGGACCTCGACCGCGTCCGGGAGATCGCGGCGGAGACGGGCTTTCTGGGCGGAGAGGCCGCGGCGGCGCATCGCCCGGCCGTCGACCGGATGATCGCCGCCATCGACGAGGCGTTGAACCGGCCGGGACCGTTCGATTTCGGCGACCGGACCTTCGTGCCGGTGGTGCGCGAGGAAGCCCGTGCCCTGATCGCCGACCGTTCCACCTGGCACGTGCCGCAGGTCGATACCTTGTTCGTTCAGCGCAAGGTGAGCGGCACGGCGCTGCTTGCGGCGCGGCTGAAGGCGCGGGTGGACGTGCGCGGCCTGGCGGCGCAGGCGATCGGGGCGACCTGACGGGTGATCCTGCCGGTGCCGCTCAGGTCTTGACCGTCAGCTCTTCATACCAGGAGGCGTAGGGGCGTCACCGGCGGCGCGGTCAGCGTCGCCGTCGCCACCACCACGTGCCCAGGCCTGCGACGCCGATCGTCGCCGCCAGGCCCGCCGCCGCCGCTGCCTTGCGTCGTGCATCGGGGTTGCGCCGGCCACCGTCCGGCCCGCTCGCGCCCGGCGGCGGATCGAACAAAGCGCCGCTTGTGTCCTCGCCCGGCTCGGCCTTGCTCGACCATACGTCCATGAACCCGTTCATGATCGCGGCGCCGAGATTGGGCGCCGCGAACTGGCCGAGCTTCAGGGCAATGGCCGGCGCGCCGACGACGGTGGTGTTGCGAGGCCGACGCGCGAGCCGCACCACCGCCTTTGCCACCGTGTCGGGCGACAGCGCGCCCGGCGGCAGGGAGAGCTTCGCCCCAGTGTAATTGCCGGCATGATCGACGCCCGGCGTGTCCACGAACGTCGGGTACACGTCGCAGATGTGGATGTGCGGCTTCTTGGACAGTTCGCCGCGCAACGCTTCGCTGAACCCGCGCAGGCCGAACTTGCTGGCTGAGTAAGCGGCGGCATAGGGCGTCGCGACGAAGCCGCCGACCGAGATCATGTTGACCCAGGTGCCACGGTCCTGCGCGAGGAAGATGGGCAGCACGGCATGCGCATCGTTCATGTGCCCGACGAGGTTCGCCTCGACGACGCGGGCATGGTCGGCGATCGGCACGTCGTGATATTTGCCGACGACGCCGATGCCGACGCAGCTGAACCACAGGTCGATGCCGCCCAGCCGGTCGCGCGCGGCGGCCGCGAACGCCGCCACGGCCGCCGCATCTGTGACATCAACGACCTGCACGTCCGCCTCACCGCCAGCCTCCCGGCACCACCGGGCGATGTCGTCCAGGCCAGCCTCGCCCCTGGCGCCGAGCACCAGCTGCGCGCCTGTCCGCGCAAAGGTGATGGCGGTGGCGGCGCCGATGCCGCTCGACGCGCCGGTGATGACGACCCGGAGGGGCGGCCGGCTCATTGGCCGATCGCCTCCTTCACCTTGTCGGCCGCCTTGGCGAGCAGGCCCTTTTCGGCTTCCTCGGCTTCCTCGGCTTCGGCCTTGGTCTTGAACGCGGCGCCCTCGGGCTCGGCGGGGGGCGCATAGACGGAGAAGAGCTTCAGCTCGCCCGTTCCCTTGTTGACGATGTTGTGTTCGGAGCCCTTGGGGACGATCACCATGTGGTTGGGGCCGGCCTTGGTCGAATGGCCGTCGATCACCACCTGCGCCTCGCCGGCGACGATAAAGGTGGTCTGGTCGGCGGGATGCGTTTCGGTGCCGATCTCTTCGCCGGCGGGGATGCTCATCAGCACGACCTGCACCTTGGGGTCGCGATAAACCTCCTTTTGCCACAGCTGGTTGGCGCTCGCGAGCTGGACCATGTCCTTGTTGAAGATCGCCATTGGATGGGCTCCTTGCCGTTGGATTTGCCCGCTCAACGAACAAGGGCGGAGGGCGTTTCCGCCATGGGTGCCGATGCAAACGGGATACGCAAGGCGCGCTCCATCGTTGCACCTGTAGCGAGAGGCTGCTAGCTGATTTGTCCGAGTAATAACGGATCGGAAAAACGGGTTATGATCAAGGGATCCATCCTGATCGGCGGGGCTGAGCAGGCCGGCCGCGAGATGTTCAACGCCGTGGACCCCGCGTCCGGCGCGCTGCTGGAGCCGGCATTCGCCTCTGCGGGTCCCGAGGATGTGGCGCGTGCCTGCGCGCTTGCCGATGCCGCGTTTCCGAGCTTCTCCGAAACCGATCCCGAGGCGCGAGCCGCATTTCTCGAGCGCGTCGCCGACAACATCGCCGCCATTGGCGACGAGCTGATCGTCCGCGCCGTCCAGGAAAGTGGCCTGCCGCGCGCCCGGCTGGAGGGCGAGCGCGGCCGCACGATCGGCCAGCTCAAGCTGTTCGCCGCCGTGGTGCGCGAAGGCAGCTGGGTGCACGCCACCGTTGATCCCGCCATGCCCGATCGCCAGCCGTTGCCGCGCCCGGACATGCGCCGTCGCCACGTCGCGGTCGGCCCTGTTGCGGTGTTCGGCGCCAGCAACTTCCCGCTCGCCTTCTCCGTTGCCGGCGGCGACACGGCGTCTGCCTTTGCGGCGGGCTGCCCGGTGGTGGTCAAGGGCCATCCCGCCCATCCCGGCACCGGCGAGCTGGTTGCGCGCGCGGTGCAGGACGCCGTCAAGAGCTGCGGCCTGCACGAGGGCGTGTTCTCCTATCTGCCGGGCCCCAGCAACGAGCTGGGCGGCGCGCTGGTCGCCGATCCGCGGATCAAGGCGGTGGGCTTCACCGGCTCGCGCGCCGGCGGCCTCGCGCTGGTGCGGATCGCCGCGGGCCGCGAGGAGCCGATCCCCGTCTATGCCGAGATGAGTTCGATCAATCCGGTGGTGCTGTTCCCGGCGGCGCTGAAGGCGCGGGGGAGCGCGCTGGCACCTGCGTACATCCAGTCGCTGACCATGGGCGCAGGCCAGTTCTGCACCAATCCCGGCCTGCTGATCGCGATCGCCGGGCCCGACCTCGATGCGTTCATCGAGGAAGCGGGCAAGGCGCTGATGCAAAGCCACCCGCAGCAGATGCTGACCCCCGGCATCCACGCGAGCTTCGAACAGGGCGTCGGTGCGCTGGAAAGCCATGCCGCCGTGTCGGTGGTAGCGCGCGGATGCGTCGGCGACGGGGTCAATCAGGCCCGCGGCGCCCTGTTCCGGACCGATGCGGCGAGCTTCCTTGCCGATCGCGCCCTGTCGCATGAGGTATTCGGATCCTCCTCGATCGTCGTCACGGTCGCCGACATGGACGAGGCCGCCAAGGTGATCGGGGCGCTGGAGGGTCAGCTCACCGCCACGCTGCTGTTCGATCCTGAGGACGAGACGATGGCGGCGGCGCTGGTGCCGCTGCTGGCCCGCAAGGTCGGCCGCATCCTCGCTAACGGCTGGCCCACGGGCGTCGAGGTGAGCCATGCGATGGTGCACGGCGGCCCGTTCCCGGCGACCTCCGACGGGCGCACCACCTCGGTCGGCACGCTGGCGATCGAGCGGTTCCTGCGGCCGGTCTGTTATCAGAACCTGCCGGACGCGCTGCTGCCGGCGCCGCTGCGCAGCGACAATCCCTGGCACCTTACCCGTCGTATCGACGGCACCATTACCCCCGCCAACTGATCAGCCGGGCCGGCTGCAACGACGGCCGCCCGTTCGGAGAGGAGTTTCCTTCGCGTGACCATGTCGCTTGTTCAATTCCGTGCCGCCGATGGCACGCGCGGTGTCGCGGCCATCGGCGACGATGGCGCGGCGCGGGTGGTTACCGGCGCCAGTTCCGTGCTGGCGCTCGCCCAGGCGGCGATCGCGGCAGGGCAGGGGCTTGCGGCCGCCGTGGCAGCGGGGCTGGGCGAGGCGCTTGACCTCGCCACGGTGACGGTGCTGGCGCCGATCGACCATCCCGATGCGGCGCACCTGCTGCTCACCGGCACCGGCCTCACGCACCTCGGATCCGCCGAAGGGCGCGACAAGATGCACCGTGCCGCCGCCGAAAACCCGGCGCCCACTGATTCGATGAAGATGTTCCTGATGGGCGTCGAGGGCGGCAAGCCCGAGGGCCGTGAGCCCGGCGTACAGCCCGAATGGTTCTACAAGGGTGACGGCTCGCAGCTGGTGGGGCCGGGTGAGCCGCTGCGCTCGCCGGCCTTTGCGCTCGACGCGGGCGAGGAGCCGGAAATCGCCGGCATCTACCTGATCGACGGCGACGGCGTGCCGGTACGGCTGGGCTTTGCGCTCGCCAACGAGTTTTCCGACCATGTCACCGAGCGGGGCAACTACCTGTGGCTTGCCCATTCCAAGCTGCGCAACGCAGCGCTGGGCGGCGAGCTGCTGATCGGCGACCTGCCCGTCGACGTGCGCGGCACCAGCCGCATCGTCCGCGATGGAGAGACGATCTGGGAAAAGCCGTTCCTGTCGGGCGAGGCGAACATGTCGCACTCGATCGCCAACCTTGAACACCACCACTTCAAGTACGAGCTGTTCCGGCGGCCGGGCGATGTCCACGTGCATTTCTTCGGCACCGCCACCTTGTCCTTTGCGGAAGGGGTGACGACGCAGCCCGGCGACGTGTTCGAGATCGAGGCGGCGCCGTTCCGCCTGCCGGTGCGCAACCCGATTGCAATCGCAGCGCCCGCCGACGTCACCGTCAAGGTGCTCTGAGGTGAGCGTCCGTATCGGCATCGTCGGCGTCGGCAAGATCGCGCAGGACCAGCATATTCCGGTCATCAACGCCTCGCCGGACTTCGACCTGGTCGCGGCGGCCAGCCGGCACGGCCGCATTGACGGCGGCAACAACTACACCACGCTGGAGGAGATGCTCGGTGCCGAGCGGCTCGACGCCGTGTCGCTGTGCCAGCCGCCGCAGGTGCGCTTCGACGCCGCGCGCGTGGCGATCGAGGCGGGCAAGCACGTGTTCCTCGAAAAGCCTCCCGGCGCGACGCTGAGCGAGGTCGAGATCCTGCGTGAACTGGCCCGGACCAAGGGCGTGACGCTGTTCGCCAGCTGGCACTCGCGCTACGCGTCGGGCGTCGACACGGCCCGGCACTGGCTCGCGGGCAAGACGCTGCATTCGGTCGAAATCGAGTGGAAGGAAGACGTCCGCCACTGGCATCCCGGTCAGGCATGGATCTGGGAAGCCGGCGGCATGGGCGTGTTCGATCCCGGCATCAACGCGCTGTCGATCGCCACCGCCATCCTGCCGCCCTTCTTCCTGGCCGACGGCACGCTGGAGGTTCCGGCCAACCGCGCGTCGCCAATTGCGGCCGATCTCCACTTCGTGACGGCAGCGGGCACGCCGGTCCACGCCGCGTTCGACTGGCGGCAGACCGGGCCGCAGACCTGGGACATCCGGGTCGCGACCGACGCCGGCAAGCTGGTCCTGTCTAAGGGCGGCAGCGAGCTCAGCATCGACGGCCAGCCGCACGCCCTGCCACCGGAAGCCGAATATCGCGGCCTCTACGACCGCTTCGCGCAACTGATCGCGGCGGGCGAGAGCGATGTGGACGTCAGCCCCTTGCGTCATGTCGCCGACGCCCAGCTGCGCGCCGAGCGCCGCGAGGTCGAAGCGTTCGAGGACTGAGCCGATGAGACGCGTCGCCCCTTTGCTCGCGCTGCTGCTCGCAGGCGGTACGGCGGCGGCGGTGCCCTCCGGCGGCGGTCAGGTGCTGGACGAACAACGGCTGGCGCGTGCAGCCTTCGGCAACGACGCACCATGGTATCGCGGCAACATCCCGTTCTTCGAAACATCCGATCCGCAGATCCAGCAGATCTACTATTACCGTTGGAAGGTGTTTCGCGCCCACCAGCGTGACCTCGGCGCGCGCGGCTACATCTCCACCGAGTTCCTCGACGATGTCGGCTGGCAGCGCGAGCCGTATGCCAGCCTCAACGACGCCACCGGCTTCCACATCGCCGAAGGGCGCTGGCTGCGCGACCGGCGCTACACCAGCGATTACATCGACTTCATGTACGAAGGCGGCGGCAACGACCGCCATTTCAGCGAAGCGATCGCCGACGCCACCTGGAACCGCTATCTGGTCGACGGCGACCGGGGGGCGGCGCTGTCGCACCTCGACGCGATGCAGCACATCTATGGCCTGTGGGACGACCATTTCGACTTCGCCAAGGGGCTGTACTGGATCGAGCCGCTGCTCGATGCGACCGAATACACCATCGCCTCCATCGACGCGTCGGGCGGCAAGGACGGCTTCACCGGCGGCGAGGCGTTCCGGCCGTCGATCAACAGCTACATGTTCGCCAATGCGCGCGCGATCAGCCGCCTGGCGGCGCTGAAGGGAGACGCCGCGACGGCCCGCCTGTACGCGAGGAGGGCCGACGCGTTGCGGGCGCGCGTCGAGCAGTCGCTGTGGAGCCCAGGGCTCACCCACTTCATCGATCGCTATCGCGTTTCCAACCAGTTCGTCCGCTATTGGCAGCCGATCCGCGGCCGGGAACTGGTCGGCTATCTGCCCTGGACCTTCGGCATGGCGAGCGACACGCCCGCACTCGCCGAGGCGTGGCGCCACCTGCTGTCGCCGGCTGAACTCGGGGGCCGCGCTGGGCCGCGCACGGTGGAGCCGTCCTACCAATACTACATGCGGCAATATCGCTACGACAAGGAAACCGGCCAGCGCGAATGCCAGTGGAACGGGCCAAGCTGGCCGTTCCAGACGACGCAGGCGCTGACCGCCATGGCGAACCTGCTCAACGATTATCACCAGGCGGTGGTGACGCGCGCCGACTACATCAGGCTGCTGCGGCAATATGCGGCGCTGCATTATCGTGGCGGCACGCCCGACCTGGAGGAGGATTACGATCCCGACACGGGCAAGGCGATCGTCGGCCTGCCCCGCAGCCACCATTACAACCATTCGGGCTACGTCGACCTGATCGTCACCGGGCTCGTGGGGTTGCGTCCGCGCGCCGACGACGTGCTTGAGATCAACCCGCTGCCCCCCGGCAATGCCGCCGACCCAGGCTTCCAACGCTGGTTCGCGCTTCAGGACGTGGCGTATCACGGCCATCGCGTGACCGTGTTCTTCGATGCCGAGGGGCGCCGGTATCGTCGTGGCAGCGGGCTGACGGTGATGGTGGACGGCAAGGTGGCGGCGCATTCGCCGACGCTGTCGCGCCTCACCGTTGCACTCGCGCCGCGTGAGGCGCCGATGCCGCCGGCGCGGCCGATCGACCTTGCCGTCAATCTGGTCCGGTCGGACTTTCCCAAGCCAAGTGCCTCGATCAACACCGATGCCGAAGCGGTGCATGACGCGGTTGACGGGCGCGTGTGGTTCTTCCCCGAGCTGGTCAACGGCTGGTCGACGCGCGGCGCGAGCGGCGATGCGTGGTTCGCGGTGGATTTCGGGCGTCCGACCTCAACGTCGTCGGCCGAACTCGCGTTCTTCGCCGACGGCCGCGGCATTGCGGCGCCCGCGAGCTACCGGTTGCAGGCGTGGAACGGCAGCGGCTGGACAGATCTTGCGCTCACCAGTGCGCCGCGCGCGGTCGCAAACGGCATCACGCGGGTGACATGGCCTGCCACCACCACCAGCAAGGTGCGACTGGTGCTGCGCAATGCACCCGGCCGCGCGGCGCGACTGGTGGAATTCAAGGTCTTCTGACGGACGGCGGGCGGCGACCGGCGCCGCCACCCGCTGCGCGCTTACTTGAGGTTCAGCACCACCACCGACTTGGCCGGCAGCGTCACCGTCAACGTGTTGCCGCTCACCTGCGCACCCGAAAACGCCTGCGGCACCACCGTGTTGGGCTGGTCGAAGGTATTGATCGCGTTCATCGCCGGGGCGGTGATCACGCGTCCGCCCACGCTTGTCGCCGTCACGCCGTCAAGCGTCGTCGACACGGTGACCGGCTTGTTGGGATCGAGGTTGGCTAGCGCCACGTGGATCTGCCCCGCCGTGTCGCGCACCGCCGACGCGCTGACCGCCGGCATCGTCCACTCGTTCTTGTTGTACCAGGGCGACTTGAGGTCGATCGGGATGTTGGTCGCATCCTGCCATGGCAGGAACATCTGGAACACGTAATAGGTCGGCGTCTTCACCATGCGCGGGCCATCGGTGAGGATCATCGCCTGCAGCACGTTCACCATCTGCGCGATGGCGGTCATCTTCACGCGATCGGCATGGTGGGCGAAGATGTTGAGGTTGATCGCCGCCACCAGCGCATCGCGCAAGGAGTTCTGCTGGAACAGGAAGCCCGGATGGCTACCCGGCAGTGAATCGTACCAGGTGCCCCATTCGTCGACTACCAGCCACACGCGCTTGGCCGGATCGTACTTGTCCATGATCGCGGCGTGCTTGGTGATCAGCTCGTCCATGTACAGCGTGTGCTTGAGCGTGGAGGCCCAGGCGTCCTCGTCGAAGTCGATGGACGAGCCCTTGTGCTCCCAGCTGCCCGGGAAGGTATAGTAATGCAGCGTGAGGCCATCGATCTGGGGGCCCGCGATGCGCATCATCGTGTCGGTCCAGTTGTAGTCGTCGACGTTTGCGCCGCTGGCGAACTTCATGATGTGCTGGCCGGCGGGCGACTTGACGAAGGTGCCGTAGCGACGCGTCTCGTCGGCGGCGAATTCGGGCCGCATGTTGCCGCCGCAGCCCCACAGTTCGTTGCCGATGCCGAAATAGGGCAGCGTGTAGGGGGCAGGGTGGCCGTTGGCGGCGCGTTCCTTGGCCAGCGTCGAGCCGGTCGGCGAGGTCATGTACTCGACCCATTCCGCCATTTCGCGCGGTGGGGCGTCGCCGACGTTGCCCGACACATAGGGTTGAGCGCCGAGGGCATCGACGAAACCCATATATTCGTCGGTGCCGAAGCTGTTGGGCTCGGTAACGCCACCCCAATGCGTGTTGACCTTGACCGGCCGCTTGGCGGGCGCGCCGATGCCGTCGCGCCAGTGATATTCGTCGGCAAAGCAGCCGCCCGGCCAGCGCACCACCGGCACCTTGATCGCGCGCAGGGCTTCGAGCACATCGTTACGATAACCCCGGGTATTGGGGATCTTGGACCCCCGGCCGACCCACACGCCTTCGTAGATGCCGTGGCCGAGGTGCTCGGCGAACTGGCTGAAGACCTGACGGTTGATGTGCTGCCCCGGCTGGTCGGCGTGGACCGTCATGGTCGCCGACGAGGCGGGCGTCTGGGCAACCGCACTCACGGCACCCGCCGCCGTCATCAGCAGGCCTGCTACCCCTGCCAGTGCGGCACTGCGAAACAACTGGAACATGTGTATCCTCCCCTGGATCACGGCCCCGAATACCGGGGCGCCGTGGGCCGGCATCAACCACCGGTCAACTTGTCTGACATAACAACAGCAATCGGGCGGTGGTCAACCCGCGAGGGCCCCCGATCGCTCGACAAGATGATGCCGAGCACCCATAGTCGCCGGCGCGCAGAGGAGAGACAGGAATTGGCTCGCGGAGCAACGTCGGAACGCATCAACCTGCCGATGGTAGGGCAGGGCCTGAAGCGCATCCACGGCTCGATCGCGCATGACCTCGGGATTGCGATCCTGACCGGCCGCTATCAGCCGGGCGAGACGCTGCCGGGGGAGATCGACTTCAGCGAGCAGCTCGGCGTCTCGCGCAGTGCCTATCGCGAGGCGGTGCGGATCCTCGCCGCCAAGGGGCTGGTGGAAAGCCGGCCCAAGACGGGCACGCGCGTCAGTGAGCGAAACCGCTGGAACGTCCTCGACCCCGAGGTGCTGGGCTGGACGTTCGAGACCGAACCGAGTCCGGGACTGATCCGCGACCTGTTCGAACTGCGCATGATCGTCGAACCGGCAGCAGCAGCGCTGGCGGCGGAGCGGCGCAACGGCGTCGACCTCGCGCACATGGGGCACGCGCTGGGTGAGATGGCGCGCTTCGGGCTGGCGACGGACCAAGGCCGTGCGGCCGACCAGGCGTTTCATCATGCGGTGCTGGAGGCCGCCCGCAACGCGCCGCTGATCGCGCTGTCGAGTTCCATCGCCGCCGCCGTGAGCTGGACCACCATCTTCAAACAGCGCAATCGCAAGCTGCCGCGCGACCCGCTTCCCGATCACCGCCGCATCTATGAAGCGATCGCCGATGCCGACCCGGCCGCGGCACGCGAAGCGATGACCGAGCTCGTCCGGCTGGCGCTTCAGGACACGGAGCTGTCGCTGGAGGCGTGACCCTTTCGGGCCACGCCTCAGCCAACGGTCAGTGGTTGTTGCGCGGCACGCCCATGGTCTGGGCGATGCGCTGGTACTTTTCGGCGCCTTCCAGGATCGCGCCGGTGTTCATCTGGCCGACGACCTGACGCTGCATCTCCTGCCACGGCGTCTGCGAGGCGGGGAAGGCATAGCCGCCCGCTTCGGTCAGCGCCCGGCGGCGCTCGGCCAGTTCCTCGTCGGAAATCAGCACGTCGACGGTGCCGCGCCCGAGGTCGATGCGCACCCGGTCGCCGGTCCGGATCAGCGCCAGGCCGCCGTTTGCCGCCGCTTCGGGCGAGGCGTTGAGGATCGACGGCGACGCGCTTGTGCCCGACTGGCGGCCGTCGCCGATGCACGGCAGCGCGTAGACGCCTTCGCGGATCAGATAGGCTGGCGGCCGCATGTTCACGACCTCGGCGGCGCCGGGATAGCCGATCGGCCCCGCGCCGCGCATGAACATCAGCGTTTCAGGCGTGATGTCGAGCGACGGATCGTCGATGCGATGGTGGTAATCCTCCGGTCCGTCGAACACGATCGCCGGCCCTTCGAACGCGTCCGGGTCGTCGGGGTTGGACAGATAGCGCTCGCGGAACTCGGGGCCGATGACGCTGGTCTTCATGATCGCGGCGTCGAACAGGTTGCCCTTTAGGACGATAAAGCCCGCTTCGCCCATCAGCGGCTCCTCGAAGCGGCGGATGACCCGTTCGTCCTCGATCGTCGCATCGCGGCAATTGTCGCCCATGGTGCGGCCGTTCACCGTCATCACGTTCTCGTGGATCAGGCCCTGCTTCATCAGCTGCGCGACCACCGCGGGCACGCCGCCCGCATGATAATAGTCCTCGCCCAGATACTCGCCCGCCGGTTGCAGGTTGACGAGCAGCGGCACCTTGTGGCCGTGCGTCTGCCAGTCGGTGATGTCGAGCTCGGCGCCGACGTGGCGGGCGAGCGCGGCCAGGTGGATCGGCGCGTTGGTGGAACCGCCGATCGCCGAGTTGACGACAATCGCGTTGAGGAACGCCTCGCGCGTCAGGATGTCGGAGGGCTTGAGGTCCTCGCGCACCATGTCGACGATGCGCTTGCCGGTGAGATAGGACACTTCCTGCCGGTCGCGATAGGGGGCCGGGATGGCCGCCGAACCGGGCAGCATCATGCCCAGCGCCTCGGCCAGGCTGTTCATGGTCGTCGCGGTGCCCATGGTGTTGCAATAGCCGGTCGAGGGCGCCGACGAGGCAACGAGCTTGATGAAGCCCTCGTCGTCGATCTCGCCGTTGGCGAGCATCTCGCGCCCCTTCCAGACAATGGTGCCCGAGCCGGTGCGCTCGCCCTTGTGCCAGCCGTTGAGCATCGGCCCGACCGACAGCGCGATGGCGGGGATGTTGACCGTCGCCGCCGCCATCAGGCAGGCGGGCGTGGTCTTGTCGCAACCCGTGGTCAGCACCACGCCGTCGAGCGGATAGCCGTAGAGCAGCTCCACCAGCGCGAGATAGGCAAGGTTGCGGTCGAGCCCCGCCGTCGGCCGCTTGCCGGTTTCCTGGATCGGGTGAACCGGGAATTCGAGGGCGATGCCGCCGGCCTCGCGGATGCCTTCGCGCACCCGTTCCGCCAGCACCAGGTGGTGGCGGTTGCAGGGGGAAAGGTCCGATCCCGTCTGGGCAATGCCGATGATCGGCTTGCCCGAGCGCAATTCCTCCAGGCTCAGCCCGAAGTTGAGGTAGCGCTCCAGGTACAGCGACGTCATGTCGATGTTATCGGGATTGTCGAACCAGGCGCGACTGCGCAGCTTGGCGGAAGGATCGTTGGTCATGGGGAGGCGGCTCTCGGGTCAGCGGGTATCAGGTAGGGGGGCGGGTCAGCGGGCGGTGGACACGCGGAAGATCATGCGATGGCGGTAGGTCTGGCCGGGATCGAGCCGGGCCGAGCCGAAGGCGGGCTGGTTGGGCGTGTCGGGGAACAGCTGCGGCTCCAGCGCGATGCCATCGCCCATCCGGTACACGTGCCCGCCCTTGCCGATCAGCGTGCCGTCGAGGAAATTGCCGGTATAGACCTGCACGCCCGGCTGATCGGACAGCACCTCAAGCGTTCGGCCCGAGGCGGGGTCCTCCAGCCGCGCCATCAGCTTGGGTGCGGCCGTCTTGCCGGCGTCGATCGCGAAATTGTGGTCATAGCCACGCCCGGCGACGATCTGCGGATCGCGGCCGTCGCGGATGCCTTCGCCGATCACGCGGCCGCGGGTGAAGTCGAACACGGAGCCGGCGACCGGCTTCAGCTCGCCGGTGGGGATCAGCGCGGCATTGACGGGCGTGTAGCGGCTGGCGGGAATGAACAGGCGATGCCGAAGAATGCCGGTCGGCGCGCCTTCACCGCCCAGGTTGAAGATCGCGTGGTTGGTCATGTTGACGATCGTCGGCGCGTTGGCGGTCGCGCCATAGTCGATCGTCAGCGATCCGTGGTCGTCCAGCGTGTAGGTCGCCGTCGCGGTGAGCGTGCCGGGATAGCCCTGGTCGCCGGCGGGGCTGACCAGCGTCATGGTGACGCTGGCGGTGCCGCCCCCCTGGCGCAGCGCGGTGATCCGCCAGTTGCGCTTGTCGAACCCTTCGGTGCCGCCGTGCAGCGAATTGGTCTTGTCGTTGAGCGACAGCTGATAGGCCTTGCCATCCAGGGTGAAGCGGCCGCCGGCGATGCGATTGGCATAACGGCCAATGGTCTGGCCCCAGAAATTGGGATGGGTGACGTAATCGGCGGCGGTGTCGTAGCCCAGTTCGATGTCGGCGGTCTTGCCATTGCGGTCGGGCACGTTGAACGCCTGCAACGTCGCGCCAAGGGTGATGATCCGCGCGCTGACGCCGTTGGCGCCGGTCAGCATCACCGCTTCCACCTGCTTGCCGTCGGGCAGGGTGCCGAACGACGAGCGCGCGGCAGTGGCGGCATGGGCAGCGGCGGGCAGGGCGATCAGGCCGGCAAGCGCGGCGGCGGTGGCAAGGGTGCGCACGTGATCCTCTCTAACGACACGCCGCTGCGAAGGCGGCAGGACGGTTATTGACGTGTTGCTGACGGTTTTATACTCAGACAAAAAACAAAACAACAACCCCTTCTGCGATCCCGGATTGCCCACAGAGAGGAACGTCGCCCATGCCCGCTCCGGTCGGTTCCACGACCTCCCACGCCGTCGCCGGCGGCAGTGCGACATCGTATCGCCCGACGCTGACGCTGCTTGCCAGCCTTTTCTTCATGTGGGGCTTCATTACCGTCATCAACAACACGCTGCTGCCGCACCTGCGCAGCGTGTTTGACCTCAGCTACACGCAGACGACGCTGATCGAATCGGTGTGGTTCATCGCCTATTTCTTTGCGTCCATTCCTTCGGCCAAGCTGATCGAGCGGATCGGCTACCAGCGCTCCATGGTGGTCGGGCTGTGCATCATGGCGGCGGGTGCGCTGATGATGGTGCCGGCCGCGCGGCTGCCCTCCTACGGTGTCACGCTGGTCGCCTTGTTCGTGATCGCCAGCGGCAT
>Ga0210040_10006214_pt1 | contig 14943 bp, 12 predicted proteins | sample CryGeyCG12114_NA_FD_185462 | JGI IMG/M metagenome (GOLD analysis project Ga0210040, IMG submission 185462) | Groundwater microbial communities from aquifer - Crystal Geyser CG19_WC_8/21/14_NA (SPAdes) (version 2) | ecosystem: Environmental > Aquatic > Deep subsurface > Groundwater | place: USA... | reverse complement strand
TCATTGTGACCCCGGGAGGTTGTTCGTGCACATCGGCCCTTCCGGATGACGGCGGTCCCTCGGCCTGGGCCGTCGGGTCCACACCCGCGTCCTGCAGGCGCCACAGAGAGGCCGGGTCCTCCTCCGGCCGGCTGACGGCGGGCGCATGCAGCCCGGCGGGCTGCCCGGGCTCGACGGTCCCGGGACGTTCGAAGCGCGCGGCCCGCGAGGGCCAGCGCGCGGCCGTCAGCGTCATCACCGCGGCCGCACCGGCGACCAGCAGGCCGGCGGCGCCGTACACGTACGGCCACGGCGTGCCGACCAGCGCGAACTGGTCGGCCAGGCTGACCTCGAGGACCCGGCTGCGCACCGTCCCGGAGGCGGGCCGGGGACGGGTGAGCCCGAGGACGACCACCCCGGCGCCGGCCAGCACCAGCAGGACGCCGAGGACCCGTCGTCCGCGGCTCCGCAGCACCAGACCCAGCAGTGCCCCGGCCAGGACCACGAGGGCCAGCGCCTGGGCCAGGCCGCCGGTGGCCTCCGTCCCGGGGAACGCGACCGAGACCCCGGAGCCGGCGGCCCGCCACCACGCGCGCGACCCGGCCACCAGCGCGAGCACGGCCCCGACGGCGAGCCCGCCGAGGGCGAGGCTGCGCAGGCCCGCCCCGCGGTCGCGTGCCGACGCGGCCGACCCAGGACCCGTGACCGCGCTCACGACCCGGTCGGCACGGTCGCACCCGGGCCGAGGGGCAGCACGACCGCCGGCAGCGGCCGGGCGTCGAAGCAGGTGGCGTCACCGGTGTGGCACGCCGCGCCCTCCTGGCGGACGGTCAGCAGCAGGGTGTCGCCGTCGCAGTCCAGCCGGACCCCGCGCACCCACTGCCGGTGCCCGCTGGTCTCGCCCTTGACCCAGTACTCGTTGCGGCTGCGCGAGAAGAAGGTGGAGCGCCCGGTGGTGAGGGTCCGGTGCAGCGCCTCGTCGTCCATCCAGCCCACCATCAGGACGGCGCGGGAGGTCTCGTCCTGAACCACCGCGGGCACCAGACCTGCGGCGTCGCGCTTGAGCAGGGCGGCGATCGCGGGGTCGAGCCCCGACGACGTGGTCGGCGACGAGGTCATGCGTCCAGTGTCCACGCCACTACCATCGACCCTTGTGACGTTTGCCCAGTCCGAGCGTGCTGAGCTCGCCGATCTCCTCGACCAGGTGGGTCCGGACGCCCCGACGCTCTGCGAGGGGTGGGACGCCCACGACCTGACCGCCCACCTGTGGATCCGCGAGACGGACCCGGTCGGCGCCGGCGGCATCGTCGCGCGGCCGCTGGCCGGGTTCCTGGAGCGGCGGATGGCCGAGACGCGGGCACGGTGGCCGTACGCCGAGCTCGTCGACAAGGTCCGCAACGGTCCGGCCCGCTTCTCCGTGTTCGCCATCCCCGGCGTCGACGAGGGCGCGAACACGATCGAGTACTTCGTGCACCACGAGGACGTCCGCCGGGCCGGCGGCGAGCCGCAGCCCCCGCGCGAGCTGCCCGAGGACGTCGAGGGCTGGCTGTGGCGCCGGCTGAAGCTGCTGGCCCGCGCGCAGTTCCGCCGCGCGAAGGTCGGCGTGGTGCTGGAGCGCGAGGGCACGACCGACGCGGCCGGCGAGCCGGAGACCATCCGGGCCGCGGCCGGCGCGCACATCGTGACCGCGGTGGGTCGACCGAGCGAGCTGACCCTGTTCGCCCACGGGCGCACGGCGGACGCGCAGGTCCGCCTGGTCGGCGAGCCGGACGCGATCGAGCAGCTGCTCGGCAGCGAGCTCAGCGAGTAGGTTTCTGGTGCCCGGCCCCACCGACGGACGCGCCTCCGCCTGGACGACCGAGAGAGCACGACATGCTTCTCCGTCGTGCGATCGAGGGAGGAAGGCGGAGGGTCCGAGCGTCCGGAGCGCCGGAGCGAAGCGGAGGCAAAGAACATGAGAAGCACCACTGCCCGCACGACCACGCGCGTCGTGGGGATCGTCGCCATCGTCCTCGGAGCGCTGTGGGTCGGGCAGGGGCTCGGCTACCTCCCCGGCAGCGTCATGAGCGGGGTGCGCCTCTGGTTCTGGGTGGGTGCGGCGCTGGTGCTGGTCGGCCTGGCCCTGCTCCTCGCCTCGCGCCGCCGCGAGGTCGGACCGCGCGCTTAGCCAGCCTGTAACAAGTCGGGCCTAGGGTCTCGGAGATGAGCGTGATCTCGGGGACGACGTGCCCGCGGAGCTGACCCTCGGCGCCGAGGAGGAGCTGCACCTCGTCGACCTGGACAGCTGGAAGCTGGTCGGGCGCGCCCCGCAGCTGCTGTCGCGGCTGCCGAGCGCCAACTACTCGGCCGAGATCCAGCGGACCACGGTCGAGACGAACACCGACGTCGTGTCCACCCTCGACGGCCTGCGGGCGGAGCTGCTCCGGCTGCGCCGGCTGCTGGTCACCGAGGCGGCCCGGGACAACGTCGGGGTCGCGGCCGTCGGCACGGCGCCGAGCGCCGCGTTCGCCGACTTCGAGCTGACCACGACCGGGCGCTACGGCCGCATGCAGGAGCAGTACCGGATGCTCGTCGACGAGCAGCTCATCTGCGGGCTGCAGATCCACGTGGGCGTCTCGGACCGGGACCTGGCCGTCGAGATCATGCAGCGCATCGCCCGCGACCTGCCCGTGCTCACCGCGCTGTCGGCCAGCTCGCCGTACTTCAACGAGCAGGACACCGGCTACTCCTCGATCCGCACGATCATCTGGCAGCGCTGGCCCACCGCCGGCGCGACCGGCCCGCTGCGCACCGCGCAGGACTACGACGACCTGCTCGCCGACCTGATCCGCAGCGGCGTCATCGCCGACGAGAAGATGGCCTACTTCGACGTCCGGCCGTCCTCGCACGCCCCCACCCTCGAACTACGGGTCTGCGACGTCTGTCCCGTGGTCGACGACGCGATCCTCATCGCCGGACTCTTCCGCGCCGCGGTCCGGGCGGCCGAGATCGAGATCGTCGAGGGCCGTCCGTACGAGCCGCTCGCGGCCCCGATGCACCGGGCCGCTCTCTGGCAGGCCGCACGGGGTGGGCTGTCGGGCAACCTCCTCGACCGCAGCCCGCACCCCCGACCGGTCCCGGCCGCCGAGGCCGTCCGGGCCATGGTCGACCGGCTGGCCGCACCGCTGGCCGAGCTCGGTGACCTCGACGAGGTGCAGTGGCTGGCCGAGGCGGCCCTCGCCCGGGGCAACTCGGCCGACCGGCAGCGGGCCGCGTACGCCGAGCGCGGACGGCTGAGCGACGTCATGGAGCTGGTGGTGGCCGAGACCCGCGGTCCGGCCGGCGGTCCCCGACCCGTCGCCCCCGAGCTGAGCCGTTACCGCTCGCGCGCCGGCGACGAGGCGGTCGGCTCGAACCGCCGCCCGCGCCCGGTCTACGAGGACCTCGTCGAGGTCTTCCGCGACCTCGACGCCGACCGCATCGACGAGCGGGCCCAGGCCCGCGACGCCTGGGTGGCCGGGCACGGGGTCACCTTCGGGGTCAACGGGACGAAGCGGCTCTTCAACGTCGACCTGATGCCCCGGATCGTCTCCCCGCACGAGTGGGCCGAGCTGAGCCGCGGGCTGGTCCAGCGGGCCCGGGCCATCGAGTCGTTCCTGCGCGACGTCTACGGCGAGCAGCGCATCCTCACCGACGGTCTCCTCAAGGCGGAGCTCGTGACCGGCTCGCCCGGGTGGCGCGAGGAGGCACGCCGGCTCCCGGTCGACGTGGTGCGGGCGCCGGTCATGGGCTTCGACCTGGTCCGCAACGAGTTCGGGGGCTGGCGGGTGCTGGAGGACAACGTCCGCAACCCCTCGGGAGCGGGCTACGCCCTGGCCATCCGCGACCTCCTCGACGACGTCATGCCCGACCTCCCCCGCCCGGCCGGTCTGCTCGACCCGACGACCGCGATGCCGCTGCTGCGCTCGACGATCCTGGGCGGGCGCACCGACGGGACGGGCGCACTGCTCTCCAGCGGCCCGGACAGCTCGGCGTGGTTCGAGCACCAGCTGCTCGCGGAGCGGGCCGGCCTCGTCCTGGTCGGGGCGGACGACCTCGAGGTGGTCGACGGCGAGGTGCGCGTGGCCAGCACCGACCGACCCGATCGCCCCGACGGTGCTGTGGGTCGCCGGGTGGACGCGCTCTACCTGCGCCTCGACGGCGAGCTCGTCGACCTCGTCGACGCGACCGGGCGCCCGGTCGGGGCGGAGGTGTTCGCGGTCGCCGAGACGGGCGGCGTCCTGCTCGCGAACGCCCCCGGCAACGGGGTCGCCGACGACAAGGCCATGTACTGCTACGTGCCCGAGCTGATCGGCTACTACCTGGGCGAGCACCCGACCCTGGAGTCGGTCCCGACCTACCGGACGCGCGAGGAGTCCGAGTACCGGATGGTCCTCGACCGGGTCGGCGAGCTGGTGACCAAGCCGGTCGACGGCCACGGGGGCGCGGGCGTGCTGATCGGTCCGGACGCCTCTGCGGCGGAGGTGTCCGCCCGGCGCGCCGAGATCGCCGCCAACCCGGCCGGCTGGGTCGCGCAGGAGGTCGTCGCGCTCTCCTCGCACCCGACGCTGTCCGGCAGCCTGCTGCAGCCGCGCCACGTCGACCTGCGCGTGTTCGCGTACGTCACGGGGACGGGGCCGGACGACGTCTCGCTGGGCAGCCTGGGGCTGACCCGGATGGCCCCGGACGGCTCGCTGGTGGTCAACTCCTCGCGCGGCGGCGGGGCCAAGGACACGTGGATCATCAGCGACCCGGAGGCGGTCGCCGACCCGATGGACGGGTTGATCGCCGATCCAGCACCGACAGGAGCCTGAGATGTGTGGACTCTCCGGAGAGATCCGGTTCGACGGGCGCGACGCCGAGGCGCTGGCCTGCTCGCGGATCACCGAGGCGATGGCCCACCGCGGCCCGGACGGCTACGGGCTGTGGGCGCGGGGGCCGGTGGCGCTCGGCCACCGGCGGCTGTCGATCATCGACCTGAGCGCGGCCGGCGGTCAGCCGATGGTGGACTCGCCGCTCGGGCTGACGGTGGCGTTCAACGGCTGCATCTACAACTACAAGGAGCTGCGCGCCGAGCTCGAGGGCCGCGGGCACCACTTCTTCTCCACCTCCGACACCGAGGTGATCGGCAAGGCGTACGCGCAGTGGGGCACCTCGTGCGTGGACCACTTCCTCGGGATGTTCGCGTTCGCCGTCGTCGAGCACGCGAGCGGGCGGGTCGTGCTGGCGCGCGACCGGCTGGGGATCAAGCCGCTCTACCTCGACGAGACGCGCGAGCGGCTGCGCTTCGCGTCCTCGCTGCCCGCGCTGCTCGCCGGCGGCGGCACCGACACGTCGATCGACCCGGTCGCGCTGGCCTGCTACATGTCGTTCCACAGCATCGTGCCGCCGCCGCGGACGATCCTCAACGGGGTCAAGAAGCTGCCGCCGGCGACGGTCCGGGTGATCGAGCCCGACGGGACCTCGACGGAGCACGTCTACTGGACGCCGGCCTTCGACCGCGACCCCGAGCGCGCCTCGTGGAGCAGCCGGGACTGGGAGGAGGCGCTGCTGGACTCCCTCCGCGTCGCCGTCGACCGCCGGATGGTGTCCGACGTCCCGGTCGGGGTCCTGCTGTCGGGCGGCATCGACTCCTCGCTGGTCGTCGCCCTGCTCGCCGAGGCCGGGCAGCACGACCTCAAGACGTTCAGCATCGGCTTCGCGAGCAGCGGCGGCGAGAGCGGCGACGAGTTCGAGTACTCCTCGCTCGTGGCGAAGCGCTTCGGCACCGACCACCACCGCATCATGATCGACGACTCGCGGCTGCTGCCCGGTGTGGATGCCGCGATCGCGGCGATGAGCGAGCCGATGGTCAGCCACGACTGCGTCGCCTTCTACCTGCTCAGCCAGGACGTCGCCCAGAGCGTCAAGGTCGTCCAGTCCGGGCAGGGTGCCGACGAGGTGCTCGGCGGCTACGACTGGTACCCCCCGCTGGCCGGCGTCGCGCGCGAGGACGCGGCCGAGGCGTACGCCAGCGTGTTCTTCGACCGTCGCTGGTCGGCCATGGCCGGGCTGGTCTCGCCCGGGTGGCTGATCGACCACGACGCGCCGAGCGAGTTCGTGGCGAGCCACTTCGCCCGGCCGGGTGCCCGGACGGCGGTCGACGCCGCCCTGCGCAGCGACACGACGGTGATGCTGGTCGACGACCCGGTCAAGCGGGTCGACAACATGACCATGGCCTGGGGCCTGGAGGCGCGGGTGCCGTTCCTCGACCACGAGCTGGTCGAGCTCGCCGGCCGCATCCCGCCGGAGCTCAAGCTGGCCGACGGCGGCAAGGGCGTCCTCAAGCGGGCGGCCCGGGGCGTCGTGCCGGACGAGGTGATCGACCGGACCAAGGGTTATTTCCCGGTTCCGGCCATCCGGCAGCTGCAGGGCCCCATGCTCGACAAGGTGCGCGACGCCCTGACCGACCCCGCGGCGCGGCGGCGCGGCCTCTTCTCTGACGCGGCGGTGCAGTCGCTCCTGGCCGACCCGAACTCCACCCGTACGCAGCTCGGCTCGAACGCGCTGTGGCAGCTGGGCCTGCTCGAGATGTGGCTGCAGCACCACGGGGTCGGCTAGTGGGCACCGACCTCGCCACCGCCGCGCCGCACCCGGTCCCCACCTGGCGGCGGCCGCCCTCGCCCTCGCTCGCCGAGGCCGTGCGGCTGGGCGAGGAGCTGGTCGACGCCTGGGGCAGCTGGGCCCCGACGCTCTCGCCGGACTGCGCGCAGATCGCGTTCGTGAGCGACCGGACCGGCAGCCCACGTCTGTGGGTGCAGGACCTGCTGCCCCATCCGTCGTCGGACTCCGTCCCCCAGACCGGCTCCTGGGACGTGCTGCCCGAGGCGCGGCCGATCGACCTCTCCGACGACCCGGTGGTCTCGGTCAGCTGGTCCGCCGACGGGGGTTGGCTGGCCTGCGCGGTGGCGACCGGTGGCGGCGTCCGGACCCAGGTCTGGGTGGTCCGTCCGGACGGCACCGACGCCCGGCGGATCGCCGGGTCGGAGACCGTGCACGCCGAGCTCGGGCCCTGGACCCGCAGCGGGCACCGGGTGAGCCTGGCCATCCCGGCCGAGCACGTCGGTGAGCCCACCCGCGCCTACCTGGTCGACCCGGCCAACGGCGAGATGTACGCCCTGGCCAGCGGCGACCTGATCTCGGTGCTCGACCTGTCGGTCGACGAGGACCTCGTCGTGCTCAAGGACGGCCAGCGCGGCCGGCAGTTCTGCGTCGTGGTCGACCGCGTCGCCGACGCCGACCTCCCGCTCCTGCCCTACCCGGCGACGGGGTCGACCGACCGCGCGATCATCCGGCCGGCACCGCCCGGCGACCCCCTCCCGCCCGGCCACCCGGAGTCGATGGAACCCCTCATCGCCTACCTCTCGACCGACGCCGGGCTCCCCCGCCGCCAGCTCGTGGCGATCCCGCTGGGCCCGGCCGGCTGGCGCGGCCAGTCCGGCGTGCTGGCTCCCCGGTCCGACGCCGAGCTGGAGGGGCTGGACGCCGACGACGTCGGGCACCGGCTGCTCCTGGTCTGGAACGTGGCGGGAGGCCGGTCGGAGCTCGAGCTCGTCGACGCCTGGACCGGTGCGGCCGAGGTGGTCGAGGACGTCCCCGGCTCGGTGATCTCCGGGGCGCTGCTGAGCCGGGACGGCTCGACGGCCCTGATGGCGGTCGAGGGGCCCGAGCGGCCGCGCGAGCTGTGGTGCCTCGACGTCGCGAGCCGGACGTGGTCGCTGGCGACCGCGACCCCCCACCGGTCGCCTCGGCGGCTGGTCCGGCCGACGCTGGAGTTCCTGGAGGGACGCGACGGCCTGCCACTGACCGGCTGGCTCTACCGGCCGCCCGGCTCGGTCGGACCGGGACCGGCGATGCTCAGCCTGCACGGCGGGCCGGAGGCGCAGGAGCGCCCGACGTTCAACCCGCAGCACCAGGCGCTGGCGGCCGCGGGGATCGCCGTGTTCGCACCGAACATCCGCGGCTCGTCGGGCTTCGGGCGGGCGTTCGTGCACGCCGACGACGTCCACGGACGACGCGACGCGTTCGACGACGTGCTCGCGTGCGAGGAGTTCCTGGTGAGGCTCGGCGTCGCCGAACCGGGCCGCGTCGCGGTGACCGGGCGCTCGTACGGTGGCTACCTCACGCTCGCCATGCTCGCCTTCGCCCCCGGGGTCTTCGCCGCCGGCGTCGACATCTGCGGCATGTCGGACCTGCACACCTTCTACCGCGACACCGAGGCGTGGATCGCCGCGGCGGCCGTGACGAAGTACGGCGACCCGGAGCACGACTGGGCGCTGCTGCGTGCGCTGTCACCGATGCAGCAGGTGGCCAACATCGACGTGCCGCTGCTCGTCGCCCACGGCGAGCTCGACACCAACGTCCCGTACGGCGAGGCGACCCAGGTGGTGGCCGCGCTGCGCGGTCTCGGCCGGCCCGTCGAGCTCCTGCCGATCCCCGGGGAGGGGCACGAGTACCGGCGGGCGGACTCGCGCCGCCTGCTGCTGGGCACGATGCTGCTCTTCCTCGACGAGGCCCTGAGCCGGTAGCGCCCGCCGAGCGGCCGGCACCCCTTGCCGACCGCCCGGCCGGGTGCGGCATCATGCCTGCAGACGGCGGGGTGCCGTCTGTCGCAGGAGAGGAAGCCATGAGCGTTCTAGTCGCCGTCACCGACAGCCCCGAGGGCAGGGCTGCCCTCGAGGCCGCGGCCAACGAGGCCACCCACCTGAACGTCCCGCTCACCGCGGTCAACCTCACGGGCGCCGACCTCGACGTCTCGCGCCTCGCCGCCGGGGTGCCGGTCGAGGTCGTGCTGCCCGCCGGCGGCTCCGACGTGGACGAGGTCGAGCAGGTCCTGCAGGCCATCGAGGAGCGTTCCGAGGTCACCCGCCTGGTCGTGGGGGTCCGCAAGCGTTCGCCCATCGGCAAGGCCGTCCTCGGCAGCATCGCCCAGCGACTCATCCTCGAGTCCAGCGTCCCGGTGCTGTCGGTGAAGCTCAGCGACGCGGAGACCCGTAGCTGAGGTCGATCTGCCGCCGAGTGCGCGCAGGACGTGCGACACGCCGAGCGCGTCGCACGATCACCGCGCACTCGGGAACAGGCTGCGCCATTCCTCGCTGAAGGTGGGCTCGGGACCGTCCCAGCCCCCTCGCCGTAGCCCTGCGACGACGAGAGCGACGACGGCGCGAGGGTGCCGCATGCGCTGGGCCGTCACGCGCACCAGGGGGCAGCCGTCCGCCGTGAGCTGCTCGTAGCGTCGGATGTCGACGTTCCACTGCCGGAGGTCGGTCCGGTGCTGGTCCCCCTCGTACTCGATCGCGACCCGCCAGCGCGCCAGGAAGAGGTCGACGCGCCCGACCGCACGGCCGCGGACGTAGACCATGGGACTGACGTCGGGCTCGGGCAGGCCGGCCAGGACGAGGCAGAGCCGTAGCCGGGTCTCCTGCACCGAGTCGACCCGCTCCCGTACGAGGCCCGCGGCGCGACGTGCCAGGACGGCACCGCGCCCCCGGCGGCTCGCCGCGGCCCTCCGCAGCTCGTCGAGGGTCACCTGCTCGAGGCGCACGAGCCAGTCGCCGGCCGAGACGAGGTCGACGAGATCCAGCTCCAGCGCGGCCGAGACGAAGGCCGCGGCCGGACCCACGCAGGTGCTCGTCGCGCCCGCCGGCGGGAGGGACCGGACGCGCCGGACGTGGATGCCGGGCCTCCGGACCTGATGCGGGTGAGCGCTCACGAAGCGCAGCGGTCCGGGGTCACCGACGGCGACGCCCAGTGCGTGCAGCGCCGAGACGCTGTCAAGGAGCGCGTCCGACGGCAGCACCAGGCGTGCGGCGGCGGCGCTGGTCTCTGGTCCTGGCTCCACGAAGGACTCGACGTAGACGCCGTGGTGCTCGCGCCGCACGGCGCCCCCACGGAGCGCTGCCTCGCTGAGACCGACGTCGACCGCTCGCGCAGTCGTGAAGGGGTCGACCATCCGGGCACTCTGCCGCACCACCGCCGGCACGCGCTGACAACAGCGCCACACCTGTGGACAAGTCAGGCTCCTGGCGACGAGTGCGCCCGTACCGGGCGACACACCGGACGTGTCGCACGTTCTCTGCGCACTCGAGCTACGTGAGGCGCTCCAGGACCAGCTCGCGGACGCGGCCCGCGTCGGCCTTGCCGCCCATCGCCTTCATGACCGCGCCGATCAGGGCGCCCGCGGCCTGGACCTTGCCCGCGCGGATCTTGTCGGCGACGCCCGGGTTGGCGGCGATGGCCTCGTCCACCGCGGCACCCAGGGCGCCGTCGTCGGAGACGACGGCGAGACCGCGGGACTCCACGACCTCGGCCGGCGAGCCCTCGCCGGCGAGCACGCCCTCGAGGACCTCGCGGGCGAGCTTGTCGTTGAGCGTCCCGGCGTCGACCAGACCCTGGAGCTGCGCCACCTCGACCGGGCCGACGGGCAGCTGCTCGAGCTCGACCCCGTCGGCGTTCGCCTTGCGGGTCAGCTCGCCCAACCACCACTTGCGGGCGGCCTGCGGCGTCGTGCCCGCGTCGACGGTGGCCGCGACCAGGTCGACGGCCCCGGAGGCGACGACGTCACGCAGCTCGGCGTCGCTGAAGCCCCAGGCCGAGCTCAGGCGCCGCAGACGCTTGACCGGCGCCTCGGGCAGCGACGCGCGGAGCTCCTCCACCCACTCGCGGCTCGGCGCCACCGGGACCAGGTCGGGGTCGGGGAAGTAGCGGTACTCCTCCGCCTGCTCCTTGCTCCGCCCGGACGAGGTCGTGCCCGGCCCCTCCTGCCAGTGCCGCGTCTCCTGCTTGATCCGGCCGCCGTCGCTGAGGACCGCGGCCTGCCGGCCGATCTCGTAGCGGATCGCGCGCTCGACGCTGCGCAGGGAGTTCACGTTCTTGGTCTCGGTCCGCGTGCCGAGCGGGGACTCGCGCGTCGGGCGCAGGGAGACGTTGGCGTCGCAGCGCAGCGAGCCCTGCTCCATCCGGACGTCGGAGACGCCGAGGCCGCGCAGCAGGTCACGCAGCATCGCCACGTACGCCCGGGCCACCGCCGGCGCGTACCGGCCGGCCCCCTCGATCGGGCGCGTGACGATCTCGATCAGCGGCACCCCGGAACGGTTGTAGTCGAGCAGCGAGTGGTCGGCACCGTGGATGCGTCCGGTCGCGCCTCCCACGTGCAGCGACTTGCCGGTGTCCTCCTCCATGTGCGCGCGCTCGATCTCGATCCGGTACGTCCGCAGCACGCCCTCGTCGTCGGGCACCTCGACCTCGGCCCAGCCGTCGTACGCGATGGGCTCGTCGTACTGGCTGATCTGGTAGTTCTTCGGCTGGTCGGGATAGAAGTAGTTCTTCCGGGCGAAGCGGCACCAGGACGCGATGGAGCAGTTCAGCGCGAGCCCGATGCGGATCGCCGACTCGACCGCCTTGGCGTTCACCACGGGCAGCGAGCCGGGCAGGCCCAGGCAGGTCGGGCAGACCTGGGTGTTCGGCTCGGCGCCGAACACGGTCGAGCACCCGCAGAACATCTTCGAGGCCGTGTTCAGCTCGACGTGCACCTCGAGCCCGAGCGCCGGGTCGAAGCGGCCGACGGCGTCCTCGTAGTCCATGACGAGGTCGGGAGCGGTGGTGGTGGTCACTGGGGTCCTCCTTCGACGAGCTCGGGACGCAGGACGAGCTCGGGGGCCCGGGCCAGCAGCGGCCCGCCCCAACGCTCCTCGAGCGCACGTTCCAGCGCGGCGCCCACGCGGTAGAGCCGGTCGTCGGCGAGCGGTGGCGCCATCACCTGCAGCCCGACCGGGAGCCCGTCCTCGGGCGCCAGCCCGACCGGGAACGACGCGCTCGCGTTGCCCGCCAGGTTGGACGGGATGGTGCAGAGGTCGTTGAGGTACATGGCCAGCGGGTCGTCGACCTTCTCCCCGAGCCGGAAGGCGGTGGTCGGTGTCGAGGGTGAGACGAGGACGTCCACCTGGGCGAACGCGGCCTCGAAGTCGCGCGTGACGAGCGTGCGGACCTTCTGCGCCTGCCCGTAGTAGGCCTCGTAGTAGCCGCTGGAGAGCGCGTACGTACCGAGGATGATGCGGCGCTTGACCTCGGCGCCGAAGCCGGCCTCGCGGGTCAGCCCCATGACCTCCTCGGCGTCGTGGCCGCCGTCGTCACCGGCCCGCAGGCCGAAGCGCATCCCGTCGAACTTGGCCAGGTTGGAGCTCGCCTCGCTCGGCAGGATCAGGTAGTACGCCGGCAGCGCGTACGTGAAGCTCGGGCACGACACCTCGACGATCTCGGCCCCCAGGTCGGTGAGCACGTCGACCGCCTCGCGGAACCGCTGCTCCACGCCGGGGGCGTAGCCCTCGCCGCCCAGCTCGCGCACGATGCCGACCTTGAGCCCGCGCACGTCGCCGGAGCGGGCCGCCGACACCACGTCCGGCACGGGCGCGTCGACCGAGGTCGAGTCGAGCGGGTCGTGCCCGGCGATGACCGCGTGCAGCAGGGCCGCGTCGAGGACGGTGCGGGCGCACGGGCCGGGCTGGTCGAGGCTCGAGGCCAGGGCGACGAGGCCGTAGCGCGAGGTGCCCCCGTACGTCGGCTTGATCCCGACGGTGCCGGTCACGCTGGCCGGCTGGCGGATCGAGCCGCCGGTGTCGGTGCCGATGGCCAGCGGGGCCTCGAACGCGGCCAGCGCGGCCGCCGACCCACCACCGGAACCGCCGGGGATCCGGTCGAGGTCCCACGGGTTGTGGGTCGGGCCGTAGGCGGAGTTCTCGGTCGAGGAGCCCATCGCGAACTCGTCGAGGTTCGTCTTGCCGAGGATGACGAGGCCGGCGTCGAGCATGCGCCGCGTGACCGTCGCGTCGTACGGCGGGACCCAGCCCTGCAGCACCTTCGACCCGGCCGTCGTCGGCGCACCGGCGTACGTCAGCACGTCCTTGAGCGCCACCGGGACGCCGGCGAGCGGGCCGAGGGCCTGCCCGGCCGAACGGGCCGCGTCGACCTCGGCGGCAGCGGCCAGCGCGCGCTCGCCGTCGACGTGCAGGAAGGCGTGCACCGCGGGCTCGACGGCGGCCATCCGGTCGAGGTGGGCCTGCGTGACCTCCACCGAGCTGACGTCGCCGGACGCGATCGCCGAGGCGAGGTCGGCGGCGGTGGCCCGGGTCAGGTCGTCGGTCGTGCGCACGTCGCTCACGCGTCCTCCCCCAGGATCCGCGGGACGCGGAACCGGTCGTCCTCGGCCGCGGGCGCCCCGGCGAGCACCGCCTCGCGCGGCAGCGACGGGCGGACCACGTCGGCGCGGAACACGTTCGCCAGGGGCAGCGGGTGCGAGGTGGGCGGGATGTCGGCGGCCGCGACCTCGGACACCCTGGCGACCGCCTCGAGGATCGCGTCCAGCTGTGGCGCCAGGTGGGCCAGCTCGCCTGGGGTCAGCTCGATGCGGGCCAACCGGGCCAGGTCGGCCACGTCGTTGGGCGTCAAAGCCACGGGGCGTACTCCTCTTGATCACGGGCGGGGGCGCGGCCACCGCTGCGCCGCGACCGAAGGTCCATCCTAGGACCGCGGGCTGACCGTTCTGCGTGCCGAAACCCTCAGCCCGCGAGCGGGCGCAGCACCGCGCCGGTCTTGAGCTTGGGCGTGAAGAACGTCGACTTCGGTGGCATCAGCAGCCCCTCGCGCGCCGTCCGTCCGATCTCCGCGAGACTGACCGGACGCACGAGGACCGCGGCGACCGCCCGGCCGTCCGACACGGCGGCGAGCGCCTCGTCGAGCCCGTGCTGGTACGAGGTCTCCGCCGGCACCCCCTCGAGCGCGGTCTCCAGCCACACCCCGTCCAGCGGCCGCACCCCGTCGAACGCCCCCGGGCGCGGGTCCAGCCGCTCGGCCCCGTCGGCGGTGACGAGCACGAGGTGGTTGTCGGTCACCATGGCCGCCGCCGTCCCGGCGTCGGGCGCCCCGGCCGGCGTGCGGACGAAGAACCGGTCGAACGCCGTCCGCAGCGCGGCCACGTCGGCGTCGGCGTACAGGCGGTGGATGGCCTCGACGCTCAGCTGGTCGGCGACCAGCTCGGCCACGAAGGCCAGCGTGAGCTCGGCCTCGGTGTCCGTGCGCCCGGTCGCCGTCCGCACCTCGTCGCGGTAGGTCCGGCTGACGGCGTAGCGGTGGTGGCCGTCGGCGAGGAGCACGTCGTCGGAGGCGAGCAGGTCGCGAATCGCCCGGACCCGCACCGGGTCGGTGACGCGTTCCCAGACGTGCTCGACCATGCGGCCCTCGGTGTCGTCGACCAGCCGCCCGACGGGCTCCCCCGGCTCGGCCAGGAGCGCGGCGAGGCCGGACGCCAGGGAGAGCCCCCAGACCGGCGAGAGGTTCGCCCGGGTGGCCCGCGTCAGCTGGAGCCGGTCGGTCGCGTCCTTGGGGATCGTCCGCTCGTGCGGCAGCACCCCGCCCGCCCCCCGGTCCACGACCTCCAGGGCACCGAGCACCCCCGCGACGTCCCGCGCCGCCCCGTGGCCGTCGGTGAACCGGAGCCGGTAGATCGTGAACGAGGGCTCGGGGTCCCGCGCCAGCACGCCGTCGGCGACCCAGCCGTCGAGCGTCCGCGCGGCCGTCTCGTACCGGTCCGCCCCGCCGCGCGGGACGTCGACGTAGGTGATGTTGTGCGGCGAACGAGCCTGCAGCGCGTCGACGTCGCTGTCGCTGAGCACGTCGTACGGCGGGGCCAGCAGCCGCTCCACCTCGGGGGCCGCATAGCGGAGGGCGCGGAACGGCTCGAATCGGGGCACGGGGTCAGGCTGTCAGAGTCCGCCGAGGGGGACGACCGCAGACCAAGCCAGCGCCCGGTCCGAGCCGGGACGCGTCGGGGCGGGGCGGGGCGGGGCGGGGCGGGGCGGGGCGAAGACGACGACGACGAAGACGAAGAACTTCTTACCGGGCCGACACGCTCTG
>Ga0210040_10006213_pt1 | contig 14944 bp, 14 predicted proteins | sample CryGeyCG12114_NA_FD_185462 | JGI IMG/M metagenome (GOLD analysis project Ga0210040, IMG submission 185462) | Groundwater microbial communities from aquifer - Crystal Geyser CG19_WC_8/21/14_NA (SPAdes) (version 2) | ecosystem: Environmental > Aquatic > Deep subsurface > Groundwater | place: USA... | reverse complement strand
CCTGGCGCCAGCGCGAGCGCCTCGTCGAGCCGATCGGAGGAGGCCGAAAGCATTGCCATCTGCTCTGCCTTGAACGCCGCAAGGTCGGCAGCGGTCATGTTCGGCTCGATCACACTATGCCCGAGCGCGTCGAGCCGCAGCATCTCTGGATGCGCGCGGAGATGGCCCACAAGGCCGGCGATGATGGCGGCCACCATCGCCTCGCGCGAGTCGGTGGCGCTAGTAGTTACAGCGTCCACGGCGTCGCGCAGGCCGCGCCAGCCCACGGCCTGCAAGGCGGCGAAGATTGCCCCCTTGGTCGAGAAGTAGATGTAGACCGTTCCCTTGGCGAGGTTGCAGGTCGCTGCGATCCGGGCGGCAGACGGGAGGCCACCATCCCCCTCAAGGAACAGCCGGGCGGCCGTGGCGAGGATCAGACGGCGACGTTCGTCCTTGTCTTCGCGGGCGAACGCCTTCCTAGCCAAGGGCCGCCTGCCGCCGCGTCATGTCGAATTGGCTCCTAGCGGAGAAATGGCGCGGCAGCACGCGGCTGGCGAGCGCCATGACCCTGTTGAGCCTGCCCGCTATCACGCCAGACCTACCGGCAAACAGTGCGTCGAGGCCGGTCCGCGCTACATCAGCCGGCAGCATTTCCATCCGCTTGAGGGACGCCGGCGTCGCGTAGCCTGACGCTTCGTTGAAGCCCGTGTCCATCAGACCGGGCGAAAGGACAGTGACAGTGACGGCCGGCGCCAGCTCGACATGCAAGGCTTCCCCGAAGGCGAGGACGTAAGCCTTCCCGGCGGCATAGGCGCTGAGGAGAGGGACGGGCTGGTAGGCGGCCATGCTACCGACGAGCAGGATGCGGCCCCGCCCTCGCGTTGCCATCCGGCGCGCATGAACGTGCGTCAGCTCCGTGAGCGCCACCACGTCGAGTTGGATCATCGCGCGTAGCTGGTCGAGGTTCTGTTCGACGAACGGGCCATGCATGCCCATGCCGGCGTTGTTGACCAGCACGTCCGGCTCGATGCCCGCCTTCAAAAGCCAGCGGTCGAGCGCGTCGGCCGCTCCCGGCTGGGACAGATCGGCCGCGTGCGTCCGTGTCTCCATCCCGCTCTCCCGCCCGATCGAGGCCGCCACCGCCTCCAACCTGTCTGCCGAGCGGGCGGTGAGCGCCACCTTCATGCCGCGGCGGGCAAGCTGGCGAGCCAACTCCTCGCCCAGCCCACCCGAGGCTCCAGTTATCAGCGCCCACCTGTTAGACATGACACCCCTTTTTTGACCAATGGTCATCAGATATGACCCATGGTCACAATAGGCAATATCTAGGTTGAAGTTCCCGGACATGACCTCCGTCCGATATGGCGGAGCGGTTCGAGGCGGCGCTTGCCCGACCCCACAACTCGGTCGGAACTGTCGAGAAACGGCTTCTTGCGAGAGCGATGAGGGCGTGATTCACTGCGGCACCGCTGCGGGAGATCATGGAGATGATGGGTCGGCAGGTCGCGCAGGGTGCGCCGTTCTACGGCTTCCGGCTCGACGACCATGTGCCAGCCGACCACCTGCTTCGGCGCATCGACGGTATGCTGGATTTCGGCTTCGTACGCGAGGCGCTGGCGGCGAGCTAAGCGCGAGCGGGCGACCCTCGATGGATCCAGAGTTGATGCTCAGGATGCTGCTGATCGGCTATCTGTTCGTCATCCGCTCGGAACGGCGCCTGTGTGAGAAGTGCATCTCAGCCTCGCTCATCGTTGGTTCTGTCGGCTCGATCTGGCGGACCGGGTGCCCGACCATTCCACCTTCTCTAAGAAACGGCACGGCCCCGCGCCTGCAACCTGCATCGCCTGCTGTTCGAGCAGGTGGTGGCACGGTGCGCAGCTACCGGACTGGTCTTGGGGCGCGACGTGGCAGTGGACGGCAGTACGATCATGGCCGACGCCAGTCGCGAGAAGAGACTGAAGGGCGCCGGCAGCGGACGTCAGATCCTGATGACGACCTTGCCGATCTGCTGGTTGCTTTCGAGGAGGCGGTATGCCTCCACCGCTTCGGCGAACGGAAAAACGCGCGCGATCGTCGGACGGAATGTGCCGTCTGACAGGCGCTCGAAGATGTAGCGTTTCATCTCCTCCCAGCCCGGCGTGCCCTTCAGCTCCAGGAAGGTGTAGCCATAGACCGCAATGCGCCGTCCGAAGGTGGTCAGCGGGAATGGCGTCGTTCCACCCGCCAACATGCCGAAGAAGAAGATGAGGCCGCCCGTTGCCGTAGCCGCGCCGACCGCATTCATCATCTCGCCTCCCACGGAGTCAAAGGCAACGCGAACGCCCCGGCCGTTCGTGATCTCATGAACGCGGGCAACCAGTTCCTCTTCCTCGACGACGATCACATGATCGGCACCGAGCGCCAGCAGCTCTGCCTTTTTGGCGCTGGTGCGCGTCGTGGCGATCGATACGCCGCCCTGCGCGCGCACGATCTGAATCGCGGCGAGCCCGACCGACGAACTGGCAGCGGTGATGAGTACGGCGTCGCCCGGCCCCACCTGCCCGAACGGCACCAACGCGCCATAGGCCGTGACATATTGCATCCACGCCGCCGCTCCATCCTCGATCGAGTAGCTTTCCGGAACGGGGGCGAGCACGTCCACCGGCACCACAGCCTCCTCCGCCAGTACCGGGTAGCGGTTCATCGAGTAGCCAGGGATCGTGCCGACCCGCGTGCCGATCATCGAAGGGTCGACATCCGGGCCGACTTCAACGACGTGTCCGACGGCCTCGTAGCCGATACCGGAGGGCAGCAACGGCTGCTCGAAATACTTACCCTGATAGTACATGCTCTCGGCACGGTTTAGGCCGGCCGCCTCGACTGCAATCAGTACCTCGCCGCTGGCCGGTTTGCGTCCTGGCACGTCTTCGAAGCGAAGTACCTCGGGGCCACCAAGAGTATGGAAGCGCAGAGCCTTGGGCATCGAAACCTCAATATTTGTACAATGACGACCGCACCCGATCGCTTTGCACCGGCTAAAGATCTGCCCCGCTGAATGCTATATGCACAGTCGTACATAGTATCATAAGTGATGCTACCGAATCCATGGCCAAGCTGCGTCAGGCGAGCTCCACCCTCGTCTCACTAAGCGTATCCCTGCCTGCTTGGGCGCAGTCAGCACCGCCGACGGCTGCCGCTGTAGGCGACCAGGCGCAAAGCGGTATTCTGGTCACCAGATCGCGCATCAGGCGCGATGCCTTGGACGAGCCCACCCCAGTCACCATCGTCCATCAGGCGGCGATCGAGCGGACCGGTCTGACCTCTGTTGCCGATCGATGCCGCTGACACTGCCGCGGTAGCGGTTGACGCTCTGACCGATTCCGCTCTCGCTTCCAGGGATCATGTGCTGACCGGCCTGGAGGCGCTGACCTATGATGAGGTCGCGCGACTGAGCTCCGAAGCAGTTGGCCGTCCCGTGCGCCATTGCCACCTTTCGACTGAGAAGCTGGCGGCTCGCTATGCTGGGTTTGACATTCCGCCAGACTATGCGTCGGCGCTTGCCCACATGGACGAGGCTATCGCAGATGGCCCGAGGATCGGACGACCATGGAAGTCCAGCAGATAACGGGACGACCGGCAAACAACTTCGCGAATTTCCTCGCCACGCAACGCGCTACTTTCTGTTGGGCCGAAACTCTGATCCTCTGACCGGTAGAAGCGCCGGTCAGAGGATCAGACGTTTCTTTGTACTCCCGAGCGGGCGAGGACGCCCGGCTTTAGCCGCTCGAAGCGGAACCCTGCCCGTTTCAAGACCGACAGGGTTCCGCGTCGCCAAAACCGGTCAGCTGGGGACTCCCGTTTTCCCGTGTCGTTCCGGCCATTTCGGGAGAATCTATTTGGGAACAGATTTCGGGAAAACGGCACCCGGTACCGGTGCTTTTCCGGACATTGAGCTGGGGGCTTCCGCTCGACCTTCCCAATCGAGAAGCGTAAAGCCTCCGCCTATGGGTTCGCGGGGAACCCCGCTCGTACGCCCAAGGGAAAAGGCAAGCCAGCGTTGCGATCCCGCACTGCTGGCTCGCCCGTTGGCAGCTTCGAGTTCAGTCGGCGAACGTTGTTGCGAGGTAGGCGATCATTTGCTCGAACGCGGTTCTGCGCACAGGCTCCATCAGCAGCATGTGTGTGCCGCCCGCAATCTCTAGGTATGCGCGAGCGCGCGCGCCGGTGAGACGATCGACAAGGTCGAGAGCCATGTCGCGTTGCACGTCCACGTCCCAGGAGCCCCGCACGACCAGCGTTGGCGCCGTGATGGTCGCCGGGTCGTAGAGCGGACGGCCCGCCGTCCAGTGTTCGCGCACATCGGCGACAGCACCGCCCGGGGCGCGAAGATAGCCCTCCGGTGCGTCAGGGTCGGTTGCCTCCGTCACCTCGGCCCAGCGTTCGAACCAGCCATCGGGCAAGAGGCCGTCACGCTGATCCACTGGCGCCGAGCCGAGCCATGCCGCCTGATAGGCAGCGGCATCGACCAGTCGGTGCGTCGTGATCGGAGCGCCGCTATCGAAGCGAAGCGGCACGGGCGACAGCCACAACGGCGCCACCAGGATTAGGGCATCGAGGTCGTGATGGCGGCTGGCATGGATGCCGGCGACCGAACCACCCCACGACATGCCGAGAAGGCCGAGACGGCGGGGTGAACGTAGGCTGCGGATGTGCGCCAGTGCACAGGCAACGTCGCTAGTTGCCTCGACAGCGCGGACCAGCGGTGCATCCCCGGTCGGCGCCTTGTCCATTGGTGCCGGTCGCGTCGACCCGCCGTAGCCGCGCACATCGAGCGCCCATGTGTCGATGCCGGCCTGCGCCAGCGCGTCCATGAATGACAGGCCGCCCACATCCACGTCGAACAGACTTACCGATGGGAACGTCGCGCCGTGCACGAGAAGCAGCGATCCGATCGCATTGCGATCGGCCGGACGCTTGTTGCGCAAGAACAGCTTCAAGCCGGCATCATCGCCGTCGATCAGCTTGTCCTCCGTGACCACCCCGAAGGAACGGGAGGTCTGCGGTTGAAGGTTCATGGCTGCTCTCCCTGTACGAAGGTCCAGCGGAAATGTCCTTCGCTTTTCCGGTAGACGCGACCGACGGCACTCTCCGCGAAATGGGTGGTAAAGACGGTGGCACCACTCTCCGCTGCAAGGTCCAGCGCCTCACGGCGTGCGAGGGTGGCCGCCTCTAGAAACTCGCAAAAAACCGAGTTCCAGTCCGGGCGCGCAATTTGAACCGGATGGTGGAGCACGTCGCCCCAGAACAAGGCCTGCTCGCCGCCGGATTGTAGAAGGATGCCGGCGTGGTCGATGCTGTGCCCCGGCAAGCGCAGGTAGGAGAAGCCCGGAATGATTTCCGACCCATCCACGACGATGCGTTTTGCAAGGCCCGCCGCTTCGACTGGCACGATGCTGTCCGTGTAGATGCCGGCCGCCGGCAGATGGTCCATCGGCCCCAGCGCCGCGCTGTTCCTCAGCGACGAAGCCGTGCCGTCATCATCGGCATCGATCGCACCGTTGTAATCCGCCTCGATCCCGGAAAAGTAATAGCGAGCGTTCGGGAAGGTGGGGACCCAAGCCCCATCATTCAGCCGCGTGTTCCAGCCTACGTGATCCGCATGGATGTGCGTCATCAGCACTGCATCGACCTCGTGTGCAGCGATGCCGGCTGCAGCGAGACGTTCGAGATAGGGTTCGTGCAGATGGTCCAGCGGCGGCATGGTCGGACGATCCTTGTCGTTGCCCGTTGCCGTATCGATGAGGATTACACGTCCATCGATCTGTACCAGCCAGGTATGGATACTTTGCCGCAACGTGCGTGTAGCCGGATCGTAGGAGCCGGCTGACAGGTGCTCCGCCTCCTGTATGACTGTGACGGGATCGGCTCCCGGATATAGGAACGCTGGTTCTACGCCATCGAGGTCCAACTCGGGAACCTTGGTGACGACCGCCGCGCCGATGTGAAAACGTGCCATCTGTTGCCTCGTTGTCGTGTGCCGTCGCAGCATGTAGAGGCCGGAGTACATCATACAAATCGATGCGAGACATGCAGCCCATCGACAGCTTCGATCTTCGATTGTTCGATCTAAACCTGCTCGTCGCTTTCGATGCACTGATGCGCGAGCGGTCGGTTACGAGAGCCGCTCAGCGGATGCGTGTCGGGCAGCCGGCAATGAGCCATTCTTTGGCGACGTTGCGCGTCCTGCTGCAAGACGAACTGCTGGTCCGCGTCGGCCACACCATGACGCCGACAAATCATGCGCTACTTCTCCACGAACGTGTGGCGGAGGGACTGGCGACATTACAGGGGGCGGTGCGGCTCTCGGAGAGTTTCGATCCGGCGCACGAGGACCGCACCTTCCGGCTCGGCTTCGCCAGCGATGTGGAGCTTGTCCTTATGCCGAAGCTCATGGAGGTGCTGCGCGCGCAAGCACCGGGCATTCGCATCGTCGGCCATCTGGTGGACGCAGGCGAGGTCGAGCACCTGCTCGACAACGGCATGCTCGATGCGGCGATCGGCTGCTTCACCAAACAGGTCGGTCGCTTTCGCCTGACGCACCTCTACGAGCAGGAGCTGGTCTGCCTCTGGCGACCCGACCTGCTGAAGTTGGAGTTACCGCTTACCCGCGACAGCTACCTTGCCGCGCCTCACGTCGCGATGACGCTGGACGATAACCTGCGTGGCTGCCTGGACGCAGCCCTGGCGGCATCTGGCGAGACACTCACCATCGTAGCGGCCAGCGCCCAGTTCCTCAGTGTTCTATCCATCGTAGCCAGCGCCCCGGTGATGGCGACCCTGCCATCCGGCGTTGCGCGCCTTCACGCCGACCGCTTCGGCCTGACCATCGCGCGCCCCCCGATCGAGCTAAGGTTACCACCGATCTCCCTGCTGTGGTCGGCACGTCTTGACCTCGACCAGGGCGCTTCGTGGCTTCGTGAGCGGATCGCCGATTGCTTGACCTCTCATGCGGTGAACTGCTGAAATGAGAGAGCAATTCCACTTTCCCAAAACACCATCGAGACCGTCCGAAAACTCTATGCGGGAGGGGCGAGCGCGAGCGCTGCGCGAGAAATCAGTGCAAGGGACTGGTATCTTGAGCCTCGAGGCGTGGTGAGGCCGTGACGAGCGTCGTACCGGGCCATATCGGGCGTAAAGACGACGCATTCGGAAGCCCGGCTCAGGCCTGCACTGCCCGGATCAACCCCGGCACGCCGATGAGGGTGATTGCCCGCCTGAGATTGTAGGCCAATGCCGTCAGGCTGAACTCGGCGCGGACCTTCTCCAGCCCGCGCATCAGGAACGCGCCCTGGTTCATCCACTGCTTGATCGAGCCGAACGGGTGCTCGACGGTGGATTTGCGCATAACGAGGATGCCGGGGCGCTCTGCCAAGCGCGCCGCCATGCGCTCGATGCTTGCCTCGTGCTCGCCACGATTGATGCGCCGCCAGCGCCCCTTGGTGCAGCGCGCTTTGATTTGGCAGCCGGCACAGGCCGCTGGGCTGGAATACTGGATCGATAGATGTCCTCGCGTCATCGAGGCGTAGCGGGTATCGAGCACCTGCCCGCCGGGGCATTGATAGGCGTCGGCCACCGGATCGTAGCGGAACTGCTCCTTGGGGAAGAGGCCGTTGCCGACAGCGGTGCCACGATGCGGGCGGGGGATGTAGGGCGTGATGCCGGCCGCTTCGCACGCAACGATATCGTCTCCTGTGTGATATCCCATGTCGGCGACCGCATCGATCCGCTCGACATCGAGCATTTCCATTGCCGCGCCAGCAGTAGGTGCCAGCAGACCCATATCGTTGCAGGCATTGGTGACGTGGTGTTCGACGATCAGGCTGTGCTTCGCGTCGACCGCCACCTGTGCATTGTAGCCGACCGTGACCTTTGAATGCGCGACCATCAGGCGGGCGTCTGGATCGGTGAGCGAGATCTGCCCTTCGCCGCTTTCCTCCAACTGGCCCATCAGCGCCGCACTGGCCTGACGCTGTTCGCGCAGCCGGGCGATCTTGGTCGCCAGCGCCTCGCCGCGGCCGGTGCCGGCACCATCCTCGCCACGGTCGATCTGGTCCAGCTCGGCCAGGTACCGCTCCAGTCGCGCATCGGCCGAGGCGAGGTACGTCGCCAGTCGCTCGCGGCTGAAATTACGCGACCGGCTATTCACCGCCTTCAGCCGCGTGCCGTCCACCGCCAGCAACTCGCGTCCGAACAGGTCGAGCTTGCGGCACACCAGGACAAAGGCGCGGAAGACCGCCTTGAACGCAGCACGGTTATCGCAACGAAAGTCGGCGATGGTCCGAAAGTCCGGCCGCACCCCGCGCAGCAGCCAGATCAGCTCGAGATTGCGCGTCGCCTCCGCCGCGAGGCGCCGGCTCGACCGCACCCGGTTGAGGTAGCCGTACAAGTACAGCTTGAGCATGTCGGCCGGATCGTAACCAGGCCGCCCCGTTGCCTTCGGTCGCGACCGCTGGAAACCTGCGTCACCCAGATCGAGTTCGTCAACGAAGGCGTCGATGAACCGCACCGGGCTGTCCGCCGCCACATAATCTTCGACCGACGCCGGCAGCAGAAGCGCCTGATCCCGAGCATGTCCCTCGATATACGCCATGCTCGCAGGCTACACCGCTCCGGCCGGACGTGGAATCCAGAACGCGTTTTCGGACGGTCTCCATCCCAATTGGGACGGCAGCTCTCGCCCAGTCCTAGTCATTCGAGGAATCTCGAGGATTGCTCAAAGCTTGCCATCCGTTCATCACAGCAGATGTTGCGAGGCGGCGAACGCCGGGGGTGGAATGGATTTTACCTACCACAGAAGGCTCAGCCCGATCGTCGGAGTGATTCTGGCGCTCGCGTGTATCGAAACCATTGTACTTCATATTATCGCGACGGCGTTCTGGGGCTGAAAGGTTGCCATCGTGATCGGCCTTCTCGAACTGTCATTGGTGATCATGCTGTACCGAATGATCCGCTCGTTCCGACTAAATCCTATCACCATACGGGATAGCATCGTCACTATGAGGACAGGTGGCAGGATAGGCGTCCCCACTGCCATAGATGAAATCAAAGGCTTTAGGACGAAATGGAGCGGCGACGACCTGAAGGCCCGCCATGTTTTGAACATGGCCCTAGCGGCCTGGCCGACCATAATGTTCGATTTGAAAAACCCGATTATCCGGCGTGGCAAAAGCATTACGACGATTGCTCATTGCGTGGATGACCCCGAAAGGTTTCAGCTAGCCATAATGCAGCTAAACCAGGCCCAGGTCTAATAACGGTCGTTCGCCTAACCACCCAAACCCGGATAGTCTCGAAATAGCGTCCCAATCGAGACGGCAGCTTTCACCCCCTTGCTGACTGCCAGGGTAGGCGTACGCTGCGGCGATGGTCGATATACATCAGAGCACGCTCGACAATCTTGTGGCATGTCGGGACCAGCTGATATTTACCCTGACCGATCAGCATCTACCGCCGGATGATATTGCCGCACCCATGTGGGAGCTGCACGGGCTGCTAGATCAAAGCTTGAGAAATTGAAACGTGAGGCAGGCTTCGTTGAGCCAAACGTGACAATCTATGCGCCGAAGCGCGGCTGACATCGGCCATACTTGGTCGGCCGGCTGCACGATCGACTTGCCCGGATTGAGCCGCTCGTCCAGTTTACCGGTGCCCAGAGCTAGGGAGCGTAGATCATGAATGTTGTCGAGCTTGATGCCCGACATTGGAAAGCGCCGTCCGACTTCTACAAAGCTCTTCTGAGAGGATTGGGTGCTCCAGACTGGCACGGAGACAACATACCCGCCCTGATCGACTCCATGATCGTTGACGATATCAACGAAGTGCGCTTGCCCATTGCGCGTGGTCGTGACGGGCTTGGCAACGGCGAGCGAAGCCGCTTCTGATGAACTGATCAAAGCGTTCTCCACCCTCTCACGCTATGGAGCTGTGGCGAACTTGACTTCGGATAAGGCCTCCTTGGAAGTCGGCAAGAACGTGTCCGCTTTCCTTGGCAGCCGTCCCTAAGGGGACAGGCCGGTCTCCCCCGATCCGGACAGTCCCAAAATAGCATCCCAAGGAGAAGCCCCGTCTCCTTCAGGCGCTCGCCGATAACGAATTGAGAGCGACACCATCAGCGTCGAAGTTGTTGTCGTCCAGCCACGCCTCGAGTCGCGCGTTGTGCCGGCCACTCTGGCTCCACGATCGAGAACCAGGCTGTATCGCGTCGGCGTCCCTTCACGATGCCGTCACCGCGCCACGTCCCTTCATAGGTGAAGCCGAACCGGCGCGCGGCGCGCATAGACGCTGCGTTCAGCGCATTGCAGCGCCACACGACCCGGTAATAACCGAGTGCGAAGGCGTGCTGCATCATCAGGAAAGTGGCTTCCGTGGCGGCGCGGGTGCGTTGCAACCGGGGGGGGATAGCCAGATGCTCCCGATCTCGATGGCGGCGTCGCTGGGCGCAATATCGCAGCACGACGCCCATCCTTCGGCTTTGCCGCTGGATGCCGGAATGACGGCGAAAAGGGTAGCTGTTCGAGGCTGCTGATCCGCGTGACATGCGCAGCCATGTCATCCTTGGTCCGGAACGGGCCGTACTTCAGATACGTCCAGGACACGTCCGCCGCTTGGCCCGCCTCCCGAAGATCATCGACTTGCCAGATGGAGAGCGGTTCGAGCGTGACAGCTTTGCCGACATGATACTCGAAGCCCGGCAGGCGCCGGATTGTTTCGGGAACGATTGGGTCAGACGGAACGGTGGTCATGCCGCCCTCATCGCCATGCAGCATGGTCGTATCAACACGCTTCCAAACGGCTCGGGATGCTGCGCCCCTTCTGCCAAAACCCGATCCTTTTGAGGAGCTGATCGCTCCTCGGTATCCGTTCCTTTTCAGAGGCCTGAGCAGGCGGTCACACGATTTGCCGCGCCTCCTCGCGAAAGAACTTGACGACGGCCTTCGTGGCCGCGCTCATGTGACGATCCCGATAGTAGTAGAGAAAGAATCCTGGATAGGGCTCCGACCAGTCTTCCAAAAGGGGTACGAGTTCTCCGCGCGCGATCCATTCCGCAAGGCGGTGCTCGACCCAAAGCGCGATACCCAGCCCCGCGGCGGCAGCGCGCGCCGCCGCGTAACGATCGTTGAACACCAGCGGTCCGTCTACGGTAACGCTGATCTGCTCGGTTCCCTTGCCGAATTCCCATGCATAAGGTGCCTCGTGGGTATCCTGACGCCAGTTGATGCAGCGATGATGGGTCAGTTCACGAGGGTGGTGGGGAACGCCATAGGATTTGATATAACTCGGTGAGGCCACAGCGATCTGCCGCAACGTCGGCCCAACCGCAAAGGCCACCGTCTCGGGATTGACGTACTCCCCGAGACGCAGTCCGAGATCGTAGCCGCCACCGACGATGTCCGTGAATGCATCGTTCAGATCGAGATCCAGTGTAATGTCGGGGAAGGCAGCGTGGAAGCGAGCGAGCACGGGCTCGACCAGATCTCCATAGGCTACGCGAGGCATTAGCATCCGCACCGTGCCGACAGGCGAGTCCCGGCGTTCAGCCAATTCCTGGGTCGCTGCCTCGAACTCTTCGAAAGCTCGTTTCAAACGCACCAGCAGGCGCTCGCCTTGATCGGTTGGCGATACGCTCCGGGTTGTCCGGTGAAACAGCTGGGTGCCCACCTGTTCTTCCAGGCGCTTAATCATCTGGCTCATCGCTGAGGCGGTGATGCCGAGCCTCCTGGCACCGCCCACGAAGCTGCCCGCGTCAGCTACGGCCAGACATGCCTCGTACTCCTTCAGGATCGTCGTACGCATGACGCGGATTATCAATTAGTCATGATATAGTCTATGGATGGCTAGCAAACCGTCCTGCGAGGGCGAGCCATCGGGTGGCGAGAGCGTGGTGCATGCAGGTCGATCGGCCGTGCTGACGGTGCCAAGCTCGGCGGTCATAGAACGAGATCTCTTCCGCAGTCTAACGCCCTCGAGCAGCATCTGAAATGCTGAAGCATTGGCATCGTCTAGGCCCCCCGAAGGCTTTGAAGCGGTAAACCTACACTATGGTTATCCTGACCGCTGGGCAGACACTCCCTGCAGCCTCATCGACTTTGCAATTGCGCCGCGACCCCCGAGATCTTGCTTGTAAGCGGTGAGTTCAAGTTGATGAGAGCGTACAACTGCTCCGGCCCGACGGGATGATGCAGTAGCCGCGCCGTGCCGGGCAACGCACGCTCGATTGCGCCGATAATCGCTGCTGCTGCCGGGATGGTGCCCCCCTCGCCCGCGCCCTTTGCGCCCAATGGGTTGAGGGGCGAGGGCGTCTCGATATGGACGATGTCGATCGGTGGTATCTCGCACGCCATCGGCAGCAGATACTCTCCGTAATTGGCATTCACGGGCTGTCCTTGGTCGTCGTGCATCATACGCTCAAACAGGGCATTGCCGATGCCGTGAACCACGCCTCCAATGATTTGCCCGTCGACGATTGCAGGGTTGATGATCCTACCACAGTCATGTGCGACCGTGTAACGAAGGAGGCGAACCTCGCCAGTATCAAGTATCACCTCGACCTCGGCGACGTGCGTTCCGTACGCATATGCTATCCGGCCACCGTTCGAAAAGAAGGATGTAGCTTCGAGCCCAGCCGACACGTCCGACGGCAAGACGCCACCGACTGTGGGGAACAGTCGAGCCGCGATTTCTCCCAACGAAATCGATTGATCAGGCTGACCGAGCACTGAAATAAAACCGCCTTCAATGGTCAGCGCCTGGGTTCCCACCCCGAACGCGTCCGCCGCAACAGCAAGGGCCTTCATCCTCACCTCGGTTGCCGCCTGCTGAACCGACGATCCTGCCATAACGGCGATCCTACTTCCGATGGTGCCCATCCCCATCGGGAAACGCCCTGTGTCGGCACTCTCTATCCTGATTGAGTTAAGGTCGACGCTCAAGGCGTCAGCGCAGATCTGCGAGAGCATGGTCGCATGCCCCTGTCCCTGGTTCGCCGCACCGGTGGTCAGAACCACCCGGCCGCTGCGCTCCACTCTGACCGTGGCGCCTTCGAAAGGACCAACACCTGTATCCTCAACATAGCTCGCTATGCCGATCCCCAGATATCGACCGTCGGCCAAAGCGGCGCGCCGGCGATCCTCAAAACCGGCATAGCCGGAGCGCTCGACGGCAGCCTCCAGACACTGAGCGTAATCTCCGCTGTCGTAGGATACCGAAGAACCGTCACGATAGCGCATGCCTGTCGCGTACGGCATCTGCTCGGCCGTGACGAAGCTGCGCCTACGCACCTCGGCGGGATCAATGTCCAGTTCCTGCGCGATGCGATCCGCCATCCGCTCAAGGACAAAGGCTGCGCAAGGACGTCCTGCACCGCGGACCGGAGCTGTCGGAACGGCGTTGGTGTGGACAACGTCCATAGTCACGCTCACCGCGTCGAGCGCGTAAGGTCCAGGCAGCGCGGTAAGGGCGGTCAGCGGAAGAACGACGCCGTAGGGCAGATATGCTCCGGCGTCATGCCAAGCTCGGCCACGCAGCCCTGTCATACGTCCACGTTCGTCGGCCGCGACCTCCACCTCCCAGATCTGATCACGTTGCTGCAAGGTAGCAACGAAGTGCTCGCGTCTGTCTTCGCTCCAACGGACCGGACGGCCCAGTGCCATTGCCGCGATCGGAACGACTATCTCCTCCGGATAGACGTTGGCCTTCGGACCAAACCCACCGCCAACATCAGGTGCCAGCACACGCGTTACGTGCTCATCCCGTCCCAGATGCTGGCAAAGGATTCTGCGTACGAGATATGGCGATTGGGTCGATGTCCATACCGTAAGGTGATCGTCATGACGGGAGTATTCCGCAACGACGCCGCGGCATTCCATCGCATGACAACCCCCACGATGCATCGCAACGCGATCGCTGAAGACGTGTGCGGCGGCGTCGAACACGGCGTCCACATCGCCGAAGCCGACTGACAGGTGCGCTGCGACGTTCGATGATCGATCAGAGTGGACATTGGGAGCGTCGTCCTTGGCAGCGTCGACGCAGCCAATCGCAACCGGCAGCGGATCGACATCGACGATCACCGCACTGGCGGCGTCCTCCGCAAGCTGCCTGTCATCGGCCACGACGATGGCGATGGGCTCACCCACATAACAGACTTCGTCGGCGGCCAGAGCGTATTGGGTGAGGCCCTCTCTAGCCGCAGGATGTGGAAATGGGAGGGGCATGCGGCTGCCCGCGCCCGCTGCGACGAGGTCGGCGTAGGTAAGCACCGCATGGACGCCCGGCATCGTTCGGGCCGCCGCGACATCGACACTCAAGATGCGACCGTGCCCGGCCGTGCTCCTGACGAACGCGGCCTCAAGCAGACCGGGCAAGCTGATGTCATCGACGTAGCGGCCTCGCCCCGAGAGTAGTTTCGCGTCCTCTCGCCGCTCGGAGCGGGTGCCGACTAGACGCGAGTTCATCGGTCGGCCTGCATCATCGCCGCAGCCTTCACCCCAGCGTCAACCATCCCCTGATACCCTGTACAGCGGCAAAGATGTCCCGACACTGCCTCGCGGATATCTTCTCTTGAGCGCACGGGATCTTCTTCCAGCAGGGCCACCAAGCTCGCCACGACTCCGGGGGTGCAAAAGCCGCATTGCAATCCGCCACACGCCGCCATCGCATCCTGCACCGGATGCGTTTTGTCGGTCGCGGCTAAGCCCTCGATCGTGACGATCCTCATCTCCTGGGCCTGCACTGCTAGAATGAGGCATGCACGTACCGGTTGGCCGTCAGCCAAAATCGTGCAGGCGCCGCAAACACCATGTTCGCAGCCGAGGTGCGTGCCGGTAAGCCCGAGATGTTTGCGCAAAGCGTCGGCGAGATGTGTCCGGCTTTCAGCCAGGAATTCATGGTAGACGCCGTTGACGTTCAACCGGATGGAACGAATGTC
>Ga0210040_10006212_pt1 | contig 14946 bp, 11 predicted proteins | sample CryGeyCG12114_NA_FD_185462 | JGI IMG/M metagenome (GOLD analysis project Ga0210040, IMG submission 185462) | Groundwater microbial communities from aquifer - Crystal Geyser CG19_WC_8/21/14_NA (SPAdes) (version 2) | ecosystem: Environmental > Aquatic > Deep subsurface > Groundwater | place: USA... | reverse complement strand
GGACCCGGCGGTCAACGAGGAGTGGACCTGCGACAAGGGCCGCTACGCGTTCCGCTACGTCACCGCCAACGAGCGGCTGACCACGCCGCTGGTCCGCGGGGCCGACGGCACGCTGCAGCCGGCGTCCTGGCCCGAGGCGTGGGCGGCGGCCGCGGCCGGGCTGGCCGCAGCGCGCGACGCCGGTGGCGTCGGGGTGCTGCCCGGTGGCCGGCTGACCGTCGAGGACGCCTACGCCTACGCCAAGTTCGCCCGCGTGGCGCTGGGCACCAACGACGTCGACGCCCGCGCCCGCGCCCACTCGGCGGAGGAGCTGTCCTTCCTGGCCGGCTCGGTTGCCGGCACCGGTCCCGGCCGGGGCGGGATCACCTACGACGAGCTGGGTGCCGCGCCGGTCGTGCTGCTCGCGGGGCTCGAGCCCGAGGAGGAGTCGCCCATCGTCTTCCTGCGGCTGCGCCGCGCGGTCCGCACCGCCGAGGCCCAGGTCTTCGATCTCGCCCCGTTCCCGACGCGGGCCGCGCAGAAGCTGCAGGCCACGGTGCTCACCACGCTGCCGGGCGCCGAGGCGCGGTCGCTGCAGGCGCTGGCGCTGGGCACCTGGGGCGGCCCGGCGGTGGCGGCGCTGCGGCAGCCGGGCGCCGTCGTCCTCGCGGGGGAGCGGCTGGCCGAGGTGCCGGGCGCGTTCACCGCGCTGGTCGAGCTGGCGCAGGCCACCGGTGCCCGCATCGCCTGGGTCCCCCGCCGGGCCGGCGAGCGCGGCGCCGTCGAGGCCGGTGCGCTGCCCTCGCTGCTCCCCGGCGGACGCGCGGTCGCCGACGCGGCCGCGCGCGCCGAGGTCGCCGCGGGCTGGGGGGTGGACGCCGTCCCCGCGATGCCGGGCCTGGACACCGCCGGCATCCTCACCGCCGTGCGCGACCGCCGGCTGGCCGGGCTGCTCGTCGGCGGCGTCGACCCCGCCGACCTGCCCGACCCCGTCCTGGCCGAGAACGCCCTCGCCGAGGCCCGTTTCGTCGTCAGCCTGGAGATGTTCCCGACGGCGGTCACGGAGTGGGCCGACGTGGTGCTCCCGGTGGCCGCCGCCCCGGAGAAGGCCGGCAGCTACCTCGACTGGGAGGGCCGGGTGCGGTCCTTCGACGCCACGCTGCACGACACCGGCCGGCTGAGCGACGCCCGGGTCCTGCACGGACTGGCCGACCTCATGGACGTCGACCTGCGGCTGCCGACGCCGGAGGCCGCCCGCGCGGAGCTCGCGGCGCTGGGCACCTCCCGGTCGGCCGTCCCCGGTCCGGACGTCGCGGCCGCCGGGGCTCCGGCGCTGCGTGCCGACGAGGCGCTGCTCGCCTCCTGGCGGCAGCTGCTGGACGCCGGCACGCTGCAGCGCGACGAGCCCGAGCTCTCCGGCACCGCGCGCCGGCCGGTGGTCCGGCTCGCCGCGGAGGCCGCCGAGCGGCTGGGCGTCGCCGACGGCGGGCCGGTGACCGTGACCGGGCCTGCCGGCTCGGTGACGCTGCCCCTGCTGGTGACGCCGATGCCCGACCACGTGGTCTGGGTGCCGATGCGCTCCCCGGGCAGCGAGGTGCGCACCCAGCTGGGCGCCGGCCCCGGTGCCGTCGTCCGCCTCGCCGCCGCGACCCCCACCACCCCGGCCGGAGGTGCCGCGTGATGCCGCTGGCGAGCCCCGAGCAGCCCACCCTCGAGGACTTCGGGAACGACGTCTGGTGGATCGTGCTCGTCAAGGTCGTCGGCGTCTTCGTGGTGCTGGTGCTCATGACGCTGTTCGCCATCGTCTTCGAGCGCAAGGTCGTCGCCCGCATGCAGCAGCGGATCGGCCCCAACCGGGTCGGCCCGCGCGGCTACCTGCAGAGCCTGGCGGACGGGCTGAAGCTGGCCTTCAAGGAAGACATCATGCCGGCGCTGGCGGACAAGCCGGTCTACTTCCTGGCGCCGGTGCTCGCCACGGTCCCGGCCTTCGTCGCGTTCTCCGTGATCCCCATGGGGCCGACGGTGAGCATCTTCGGGGAACGCACGCCGCTGCAGCTCACCGACGCCCCCATCGGCGTGCTGATCGTCCTCGCCTGCTCGGCGATGGGCATCTACGGCATCGTCCTGGGCGGCTGGGCGTCCGGCTCGACCTACCCGCTGCTGGGCAGCATGCGCAGCGCGGCGCAGATGATCAGCTACGAGATCGCGATGGGCCTGTCCATCGTCGCGGTCTTCCTCTACGCCGGGTCGATGTCGACGTCGGAGATCGTCGCCGCCCAGGCGGACGGCAACGAGGTCAGCTTCTTCGGCTGGGAGTTCACCGGCCCGAGCTGGTTCGCCGTCCTGCTGCCGGTCTCCTTCGTCATCTACGCCATCGCCGTCGTCGGCGAGACCAACCGCGCGCCCTTCGACCTCCCCGAGGCCGAGAGCGAGCTGGTCGGCGGGTTCCACACCGAGTACTCGTCGCTGAAGTTCGCGCTGTTCTTCCTGGCCGAGTACATCAACATGGTGACCGTCTCGGCGCTGGCCGCGACGCTGTTCCTGGGCGGGTGGCGGGCGCCCTGGCCGCTGTCGATCTGGGACGGCGCCAACTCCGGCTGGTGGCCGATGCTGTGGTTCTTCGGCAAGGTCGTCGCCGCCCTGTTCCTCTTCATCTGGCTGCGCGGCACCCTGCCCCGGCTCCGCTACGACCAGTTCATGCGCTTCGGCTGGAAGGTGCTGGTCCCGGTCGCGCTGCTGTGGATCGTCGTCGTAGCCACCATGCGGACCGTCTCGCGGGAGACCGACCTGTCCACCGGTGAGGTCACGCTGTTCGTCGGCGTCCCGGTCGCCCTGCTGGTCCTGATCGGGCTCTGGCTGGCCGGCCGCTCGGCCGGCCGGGAGACGCGCGTCGCCGCAGAGCACGCCGCCGCAGGGGGCGTGCACACCGTCACCGACGAGCCGGAGGTGCTGCCGCCCACCGGGGCGCGGCGCCGTCCCACCGGCGGTCCCACCCGGGCCGAGGGCGGGTTCCCCGTGCCGCCGATGGACCTCGCGGTGCCGCCCTCGCCTCGGCTGCGGCGTGAGCCGACCGCCGGGAGCGAGGCCGCGGTCGTGGGCACCGGCCGTCGCGGCACCACCACCGTGGAGGAGGACGGCCCTGATGTCCGATAAGCGGCCTGAGCGCACCCCGGCGAACCGGAGCGGCGGTGAGGTGACTCCGGCCGGGGCGACCGCCTCGACCGGCCACCTGGCCAAGCCGGCGGTCCGGGACAGCCTGATCCCGGCCGCGGTCCAGGGCTTCGGCGTCACCTTCGCGCAGATCTTCCGCAAGGTGACGACCGAGCAGTACCCGTTCGAGCCCAAGGTGACCAAGCCGCGGTACCACGGCCGCCACGTGCTCAACCGGCACCCGGACGGCCTGGAGAAGTGCGTCGGCTGCGAGCTGTGCGCCTGGGCCTGCCCCGCCGACGCGATCTACGTGGAGGGCGGGGACAACACCGAGGAGGCCCGCTACTCCCCGGGTGAGCGGTACGGCGCGGTCTACCAGATCAACTACCTGCGCTGCATCTTCTGCGGGCTGTGCATCGAGGCCTGCCCGACCCGCTCGCTGACGATGAGCAACGACTTCGAGCTCGCCGACGACAACCGCCAGGACCTGATCTACACCAAGGAGCAGCTCATGGCGCCGCTGCTGCCCGGCATGGAGCAGCCGCCGCACCCCATGCGGCTGGGCGACGACGAGAAGGACTACTACCTGCGCGTGCCGGAGGCGGGCTCGGCGGCCGAAGCGGTCGTGGGGGAGAAGCCGTGAACGGGGTCGTCATCGGCACGGGCGAGGCGGTCGCCTTCTGGGTCCTCGGCCCGATCGCGCTGGCCGGGGCGCTCGGGATGGTCTTCAGCCGCAACGCCGTCCACTCGGCGCTGTGGTTGATCACCACCATGGTGTCGCTGGGCGTCTTCTACGTCATCCAGTCCGCACCGTTCCTGGGCGCCGCGCAGATCATCGTCTACACCGGCGCGATCATGATCCTCTTCCTGTTCGTGCTCATGCTGGTCGGACGCGACTCCTCCGACTCGGTCGTGGAGACGCTCCGCGGCCAGCGGGTGGCCGCCGCCGTCCTCGGTGTCGGCTTCGCCGGACTCGTCGGCGCGGGCATCGCGCGGGCCACCGAGGGCCTGGTCGGCACCGGACTCGGCGCCGACGGCGGGAACGACAACATCACCGCGATCGCCGAGCTGCTCTACACCCGGTACCTGCTGGCCTTCGAGCTCACCGGCGGCCTGCTGATCGTCGCCGCGGTCGGGGCGCTGATCTACACCCACGTCGAGCGGGACCCGGGCAGCCGGCGCACGCAGAAGGAGCTCTCCCGGGCGCGGTTCCTGACCGACCGGCCGCAGACGCTCCCCGGCCCGGGTGTCTACGCGCGGGCCACCTCCGTCGCCGCTCCCGCGCTGCTGCCCGACGGCGGCACCACCCCCGACAGCTTCGCCACCGGCATCGAGCCGCAGGAGGTCGACCAGATGCCGCGTCCCACCGGTCGCGGGCAGCTCGGCTCCCCGGACGCCGCCCTCGGCACGCTGGACCCCGCTCCGCTCGAGGGCACCGACGGTGGGCACCGGCCATGACGCTGACCTACTACCTGGTGCTCGCGGCGATCCTGTTCACCATCGGTGCCGTCGGCGTGCTGGTCCGCCGCAACGCCATCGTCGTGTTCATGTGCGTCGAGCTGATGCTCAACGCGGTGAACCTGACGCTGATCACCTTCGCGCGGTCCACCGGGACCGTCGACGGCCAGATCATCGCGCTGTTCGTGATGGTCGTGGCGGCCGCCGAGGTCGTCATCGGCCTGGCCATCATCATGTCGATCTACCGGACCCGCCGGTCCGCCTCGGTCGACGACGCCAACCTGCTGAAGTACTGACGGGGGCCGGGGAGACATGGAGACCATCTCCGCCGAGGTGCTGCCCTCGGAGGTACTGCCGGCCGAGGGGCTGCTCGGCCTCTCCTGGCTGCTGATCGCGCTGCCGCTGGCCGGTGCCGCGGTCCTGCTGCTGGGCGGACGGCGCACCGACCGGTGGGGCCACCTGCTCGGGACGGCGACGGTGGTCGGGGCCTTCCTGCTCGCGGTGCTGTGCACCTTCTCGCTGGCCGACGTCGAGGGCAGGTCGGTCGACGTCGACCTGTTCACCTTCATCTCCACCGGTGAGCTCGACGTGCGCGCCGGCCTGCTCTACGACCCGCTGTCGGCGGTCTTCGTGCTGCTCATCACCGGCGTCGGCTCGCTGATCCACGTCTACTCGATCGGCTACATGGCGCACGACCCCGCGCGCCGCCGGTTCTTCGCCTACCTGAACCTCTTCGTCGCCGCGATGCTGCTGCTGGTGCTCGGCAACAGCTTCGTCGCCCTCTACGTGGGCTGGGAGGGCGTCGGGCTCGCGTCCTACCTGCTGATCGCGTTCTGGTACACCCGCCCGGCCGCGGCCACGGCGGCGAAGAAGGCCTTCATCATGAACCGGGTCGGCGACGTCGGCCTGGCCCTGGCGATCTTCATCATGTTCGCCCAGCTCGGGACGACGTCCTACGCGGGCGTCCTCGGCTCGGCGGGCACCCTGGCCGGTGGCACCCTCACCGCCATCGGGCTGCTGCTGCTGCTCGGCGCCTGCGGCAAGTCCGGCCAGTTCCCGCTGCAGGCCTGGCTGCCCGACGCCATGGAGGGCCCGACCCCGGTCTCGGCGCTCATCCACGCGGCCACGATGGTCACCGCCGGGGTCTACCTGATCGCCCGCTCCGCGCCGATCTACGACGAGACGCCGACCGCGCGCACCGTCGTCCTCGCCGTCGGGGCGATCACGCTGCTCATCGGGGCCATCGCCGGGTGCGCCTTCGACGACATCAAGAAGGTGCTGGCCTACTCCACGGTCAGTCAGATCGGCTACATGTTCCTGGCCGTCGGTCTCGGCCCGGCCGGCTACGTGGCGGGGCTGGCGCACCTGCTCACCCACGGCTTCTTCAAGGCCGGGCTGTTCCTGGGTGCGGGCTCGGTCATGCACGCGATGGACGACTCGGTGGACATGCGCCGGTTCGGCGGGCTCTGGCGGAAGCTGCCGATCACCTTCGCCACCTTCGGCCTGGGCTACCTGGCGCTGATCGGCTTCCCCTTCCTGTCCGGCTTCTACACCAAGGACGCGATCATCGAGGCCGCGCTGGACCGGGACGACGCCTGGGGCTGGGTCCTCGGCGGGGTCGCCGTCCTCGGCGCCGGGCTGACCGCCTTCTACATGACCCGGCTGATGCTCATGACGTTCTTCGGCCGGGCCCGGTGGGAGGACGGCGTGCACCCGCACGAGTCCCCGACGGTGATGACCGCGCCGATGGTCGTGCTGTCACTCGGCTCGATCGGCGCCGGCTTCCTGCTGGTGCAGGCCTTCCCGCTGGCCGACTGGCTGGAGCCGGTGTTCGGCGAGGAGGCCGAGGCGGCGCACGTCGTCGCCCCGCTGACCGTCGGCCTGGTGGTCACCGGCGTGATGCTGCTCGGCGTGCTCGCCGCGTGGCTGTTCGTCGGCCGCCGGGAGGTGCCGGTCACCGCACCCGTACGGGTCTCGCCCGTCACCCGGGCGGCCCGCAACGCCCTGTACGCCGACACGATCAACGAGTCGCTGGTCATGCGCCCGGGCCAGTGGCTCACCCGCGCCCTGGTCTGGGTGGACAACCGCGGGGTGGACGGCGCGGTCAACGGCCTGGCCGCCGGGCTCGGCGGTTCGTCCTCGCGGCTGGGCCGCACGCAGACCGGGTTCGTGCGCAGCTACGCGCTCGGCATGCTCGGCGGTGCCGTCCTGGTGGCCGGTGCCCTGCTGGCGGTGACGTCGGGATGAGCGGACGACGTGCACGCAGCGGTCAGGTCGTGTCGATGAACGGAGAGCCCGGACGCGAGTGCGCCGAGCCGAGCTTGCGAGGCGAGCAATGAGTGATTTCCCGTTCCTCGTGGCGATGATCGCCGTCCCCGCGGTGGGGGCGGCGGCGGTCGCGGCGCTGCCGAAGGGACGCGAGCTGCTGGCCAGGCAGCTGGCGCTCGGTGTGAGCCTCGTCGTCCTGGTGCTCACCGTCCTCGCCGCCGTCGCCTTCGACGCCGGCGGCGAGCGGTTCCAGCTGACGACGTCGGTGGCCTGGATCCCCGACTTCGGCGTGGACTTCGCCCTCGGCGTGGACGGCATCGCGCTGGTGATGCTGCTGCTCATCGGCCTGCTGGTGCCGCTGGTCATCGGCGCCTCCTGGGAGGACGGTGCGCCCGGCGCCGACGGCGTGCCGGCGGCCGCGACCGAGGGGCGCTCGATGCGCTTCTTCTTCGCCTGGCTGCTGCTGCTCGAGGCGTTCATGGTCGGCGTCTTCGCCGCCACCGACGTCTTCCTCTTCTACGTCTTCTTCGAGGCGATGCTCGTCCCGATGTACTTCCTGATCGGCCGGCTCGGCGGGCCGCGCCGGCAGTACGCAGCGGTGAAGTTCTTCCTCTACAGCCTGGTCGGCGGGCTGATCATGCTCGCCGCCGTCATCGGGCTGTACGTGGTGAGCGCCAGCGAGCTCGGCGAGGGCACCTTTGCCTTCGACGCCCTCCGCCAGCTGGAGATCGACCCCGGCGTCCAGAAGCTGCTGTTCCTCGGCTTCTTCGTCGCCTTCGCCATCAAGGCGCCCCTGGTCCCGCTGCACACCTGGCTGCCCGACTCCGCCGCGGAGGCGCCGATCGGCGGCGCGGTGCTGCTCGTCGGCGTCCTCGACAAGGTGGGCACGTTCGGCTTCCTGCGCTACTGCCTGCCGCTGTTCCCCGACGCGTCGCGCTACTTCGCGCCGCTGGTGCTCGTCCTGGCCGTGATCGGCGTCCTCTACGCGGCGCTGCTGGCCATGGGGCAGAGCGACATGAAGCGGCTCGTGGCGTACACGTCGATCTCGCACTTCGGCTTCATCGCGCTGGGCATCTTCGCCTTCACCACCGAGGCCGCCACCGGTGCGGTCCTCTACATGGTCAACCACGGCATCGCGACCGGCCTGCTGTTCCTGGTCGTCGGGATGCTCATCGCCCGCGGGGGCTCCCGGCAGATCGGCGACTACGGCGGCGTGGCCGCGCAGGCGCCCGCGCTGGCCGCGGTGTTCCTCGTCGCCGGCCTCGCCTCGCTCGCCCTGCCGGGCACCGGCAGCTTCGTCAGCGAGTTCCTCGTGCTGATCGGCTCGTTCCCCGAGCGGCCGGTGTACGCCATCCTGGCCACCCTCGGCATCATCCTGGCCGCGCTCTACATCCTGCTCATGTACCAGCGCACCATGCACGGCCCGGCGCGCGGTGTGGTCGCCCCCCTGGACGGCACCGGTCTCCCGCCGGCCGGTGGGCACCTGCCGGACGGCGGGGGAGGGGCCACCGCCGTGCTCACCGCGCCGTCGGGCACGGCCGTGCGCTTCCGCGACCTCAGCCGTCGCGAGATCGCGGTGGTGGCGCCGCTGGTGGTGCTGGTCGTCGTGCTCGGCGTCCAACCCCAGCTGCTGCTGGACATCATCGAGCCGGCGGTCGTGGCGACCCTGGACGACCTCGGAGGGACCCGATGATCGAGGCCCCGGACCTCTCGTGGGCGGCCCTGGCCCCCCTGCTGATCGTCTTCGGCGCCGCCTGCGTCGGTGTGCTGGTCGAGGCGTTCGTCCCCCGCGACGTACGGCACCCCGTTCAGGTCGCCGTCGCCCTGGTCGGCACCGCGGGTGGCTTCGCCGCCACGCTGCTGGTCGCGGCGACCGGCGACCGGCCGGAGGACGGCGAGATCACCGCGGACGGCGCCCTGGCCGTCGACGGGGCGGGCCTGTTCCTGCAGGCCACGATCGCGGGCCTCGCCGTGCTCGCCGTGCTGCTCTACGCCGAGCGCGGTCTCGACCCCGCCCGGTCGGCGTTCGTGGCCTCGGCCGCCGTACCGGCCGGCAGCCCGCGCGACCGGGAACTGGTCACCGCGACCCGGGTGCAGACCGAGGTCTACCCGCTCACCGTCTTCGCCGTCGGCGGCATGATGGCGTTCGTCGCCGCGAACGACCTGCTGGTCATGTTCATCGCGCTCGAGGTGCTCAGCCTCCCGCTGTACCTGATCAGCGGGCTGGCCCGCCGCCGGCGGCTGCTGTCGCAGGAGGCAGCCGTCAAGTACTTCCTGCTGGGCGCCTTCGCGTCGGCGTTCTTCCTGTACGGCCTCGCGCTGGTGTACGGCGCGACCGGCACCGTCCGGCTCGGCGGGATCCGCGAGTCGCTCGCCGCGGACGGCGGCGACGTGCTGGCGGTCCTCGGCCTGGCGCTGCTCGTCGTCGGGCTGCTCTTCAAGGCCAGCGTCGCGCCCTTCCACAGCTGGACGCCCGACGTCTACCAGGGCGCCCCGACGCCGGTCACCGCCTTCATGGCCGCCTGCACCAAGGTCGCCGCGTTCGGCGCGATCCTCCGGTTGCTGTACGTCGCCTTCGGCACCGAGGAGTGGACCTGGCGTCCGCTGGTCTACGGCGTCGCGATCGTCTCGATGGTCGTGGGCGCCGTGCTCGGGCTGACCCAGACCGACCTCAAGCGCATGCTCGCCTACTCCTCGATCGCGCACGCCGGCTTCCTGCTCACCGGCGTGCTCGGTCTGGGCGCGGACGGCGACGGGTCGGGCCTGGCGGCCACGATGTTCTACCTGCTCACCTACGGGCTGACCACGATGGGCGCGTTCGCCGTCCTCACCCTGGTGCGCGACGGCGACGGCGAGGCCGGGCACCTCTCGCAGTGGGCCGGGCTGGCCAGCAGGTCCCCGCTGACCGCGGCGGTGATGGGCCTGTTCCTCCTCGCCCTGGCCGGGATCCCGCTCACCGCCGGCTTCACCGGCAAGTTCGCGGTGTTCCGGGCCGCCGTCGAGGAGGGCGCCTGGCCGCTGGTCCTGGTCGCGGTGCTGGCCAGCGCCGTGGCGGCGTTCTTCTACCTGCGGGTCATCGTGCTCATGTACTTCTCACCGCCCGCGGCCGACGGCCCGACGGTGGGCGTGCCCGGCGTTCCCACGACGGTGGTGCTGGCCGTGACGGCGAGCGCCACGCTCGCGCTGGGCATCCTGCCCGGGGCGGTGCTGGACCTGGCCGACCAGGCGGCTAGATTCGTCGGTTGATGACCGGAGCCCGTGCCGCAGCCGACGGCACCCCCACCGAGGTCTGGCACCGGATCTCCACGCCGGCCTCCACCATGGGCCCCTGGCTGCCCGAGGGGCCCCTGGGTGCCGCCCTCGCCGAGGGGCTGGCGCGGGTCGAGTCGGCGCTCGCGGAGTCCGTCGGCAGCGAGCACCCGTTCGTGCGCGAGGCGGCCGGCCACCTCATGGCGGCCGGGGGCAAGCGCTTCCGGCCGATGCTCGCGCTGCTGGCTGCCCAGCTGGGCGACCCGGAGCGTCCCGAGGTCACCTCGGCCGCGGTGGTCTGCGAGCTCACCCACCTGGCGACGCTGTACCACGACGACGTCATGGACGAGGCCTCGGTGCGCCGCGGGGCCCCCAGCGCGAACAGCCGCTGGACCAACAGCATCGCCATCCTCACCGGCGACCTGCTCTTCGCCCGGGCGTCGGACCTGCTGGCCGACCTCGGCCCGGAGGCGGTCCGCATCCAGGCGCGCACCTTCGAGCGGCTGGTCACCGGGCAGATCCGCGAGACGGTGGGAGCCCAGCCCGGAGACGACCCGGTGGGGCACTACCTGGAGGTGCTGGCGGACAAGACCGGCTCGCTGGTCGCCACCTCCGCCCGGTTCGGCGCCGGCTTCGCCGGGGTCGACGGCGCGCTGGTCGACGCGCTCACCGCCTTCGGCGAGGAGGTCGGGGTGGCCTTCCAGCTCTCCGACGACCTCATCGACATCGTCAGCGTCGCCGGTGCCTCCGGGAAGCTGCCGGGCACCGACCTGCGCGAGGGCATCGCCACCCTGCCGGCGCTGTTCGCCCTCGCCGGCGACGATCCCGGCGAGGCGCGGCTGCGCGAGCTCGTCGCCGCCCCGGTCACCGACGACGCCGAGCACGCCGAGGCGCTGGCGCTGCTGCGCGCGTCCCGCTCGCTGGAGCGGGCCACCGGGGTGCTGACCGAGTACGCCGACCGGGCGCGGGCCCACCTGGCCGCTGTCCCGGCCGGCGACGTCCGCGACGCCCTGTCGGCGCTCTGCGACTACGTGGTCACGCGTACCAGCTGAGGTGCGTGGGCACCGGGCCAGCATGCGGTCCTCACTCGCCTGCCTGGTGGCGCTCTCCCTGCCCCTCGCCGCCTGCGCGGGCGGGTCGTCCGAGGAGGACGCCGGGTCGGTCTCCGCACCTCCCACGACCTCGGCGCCCGTCGGCGCTCCGTCGCTGGCGATCGAGGTGGTGGCCGACGGGTTCGACCACCCCTGGGACGTCGCGCAGGCCGAGGACGGCACGCTGCTGCTCGACGAGCGGGCCGGCGGCTTCACCGCGGTGCTCCCCGACGGCACCGTGCAGGAGGTGCGGGCCGACTTCGGCGACCTGTTCGCCGACGGCGAGACCGGGCTGATGGGCCTGGCCCTGGATCCGGCCTTCGGCGAGAACCGGCGCATCTACACGTGCCAGGGCGTCCAGGACGGGGACGGGGCGTCGATCGCGGTGGTCTCCTGGACCGTCGCGGAGGACTGGACGAGCGCGACCCGGGTCCAGGACCCGCTGATCGGGGGCATCCCGGTCAACGAGGACTCCGGGCGGCACGGCGGCTGCCGGCTCGAGTTCGCTCCCGACGGCGCGCTGCTGGTGGGCACCGGCGACAACGCGGTCGGCTCGACCCCCCAGGACCTCGGCACGCGCGCCGGCAAGGTGCTCCGCGCCGACCCGGCGACGGGCGAGGCGCTGCCGGACAACCCGTTCGCCGCTCCGGACGACGGTGCGGACGACCTGATCTTCACCTACGGGCACCGCAACGTGCAGGGGCTGGCCGTCCGGCCCGGTACGGAGGACGTCTACTCGGTCGAGCACGGGCCCGACCGCAACGACGAGGTGAACCTGCTGCGGCCCGGGAGCAACCACGGCTGGGACCCCGACGGTGACGGGGGGTACGACGAGAGCGTCCCCATGACCGATCCGGCGATCGAGGGCGCCGTGCCGGCGGTCTGGGACTCCGGTGCGCCGCCCATCGCGCCGAGCGACGGGACCTTCCTCGACGGCGACCAGTGGGCCGACTACGACGGACTGCTGCTGCTGGGTGCGCTGCGCGGCCAGGGGGTCCTCGCGCTCCGGCTGGACGAGTCCGGCGCCCTCGTCGAGCAGTTCCGCGTGCCGGAGCTGGACGGCACCTACGGGCGCATCCGCACCGTGGTGCAGGGCACCGACGGCGCGCTCTACGTCACCACCGACAACGGGGACGCCGGCGACGTGCTCCTGCGGGTGACACCCCGCTCCTGACGTCGCCCGGCGCGTCTCACCCCGCGGGCGCCGGCCGCCGTTCGGCCACCCTCGCCGGAACGGCGGTGGCCGGCGGCAGCAGGGGGCAGGGCTCCGGCGGGCCCAGCGCCGTGGTGATCGGCAGGACCCCCGCCCAGACCGGGTCGGCGTCCCCCGGGGCGGACAGGTCGCGCTCGTCGTCGCCGGGCGGGCCGGTGCGCACCTTGACGCTGGCCTCGGCCAGGTCCAGGGCGAGGACGCTCGTCGCCGCCAGCTCCCTGCGGTCGGGCTGCCGGGTGGCCGTCCAGGAGCCTGGGGCCAGGTGCTCGGTGAGCACCCGCAGGCCGAGCAGCTTCTCCCCGGGGTCGGTCACCGGGCGCGCCGTCCCGTGCACCACCGCGCACCGGTAGTTCATCGAGTGGTGGAAGGCCGACCGCGCGTAGACGATCCCGTCCACGTGCGTGACGGTGAAGCAGACCGGCGCGCCGGACAGGGCCGCGCGCAGCGTCGCGGCACCGGTGGAGCCGTGCAGGTAGAGGGTGTCGCCGGAGCGGCCGTAGCCGGTGGGCAGCACGACGGGGGCGCCGTCGAGCACGACCGCGAGGTGGCCGACCAGCCCGGCGTCGAGGACGGCGTACAGGTCGCGGCGGTCGGTGCGGGCGCGCTTGGCGCCCCGCCGGACGGTGCTGCGCTCGGTCGGTGACAGCGGGGGGACGGCGTCCATGCGTCCATGCTCACGACACCCGTGGCCCTGCGGAACGGCCAATCCGCTAGGGTTCCGGCAGGCCACCAGCGACCCGGAGGTGCGATGACCGGCATCCCGCCCGTCGTGCTCGAGCGGGCGTCGGCCACCCCGCTGTCCGTGCAGCTCGCCGACGCGCTGCGCGAGGCCGCCGCCGCCGGGGTCCTGCGACCCGGTGACCGGTTGCCCTCGACCCGGGAGCTCGCGGTCGCGCTGCGGGTCAGCCGCACGGTCACCAGCGCCGCCTACGACCAGCTGCTCGCCGAGGGCTGGGCCGGGGGCCGCCGGGGGGTGGGGACGTTCGTGCTGGGGGCGGCGCCGTCCTCCCCAGTGGCCCCGCCACCCCGGCGGGGTCCGGGCGCGCCGGCGCCCGCGCTGGTCGACCTCCGGGCGGGCTCACCCTGCCTGGAGGTGCTGGACCGTGCCGCGTGGCGGCGGGCCTGGCGCGCGGCGGGTGACCTGCCGCCCGACCTCCGGCCCGACCCGGCGGGCGATCCGGGCTTCCGGACGGCGGTCGCCGACCACCTCCTCCGGCACCGCGGGCTGGTGGCCGGCCCGGACGACGTGCTCGCCACCGCCGGCACCTCGGCCGCGGTGGGCGAGGTGGCGCGCATCCTGCCGCCGGGCAGCCGGGTGGCCGTGGAGGACCCGGGCTATTCGCGGGCCGTGGCGGCGTTGCGCGACGCGGGCATCGAGGTGGTCCCGGTGCCCGTCGACGCCGACGGGCTCGTCGTCGACGCGCTCCCGGACGGTCTCGCGGCGGTCTACTGCACGCCGGCCCACCAGTTCCCGACCGGCCGCCGGATGTCCGCCGCGCGACGGCTGGACCTCGTCGCCCGGGCGCGCGCGGAGGGCTGGTGGGTGCTGGAGGACGACTACGACGGCGAGCTCCGCTTCGACGTCGCGCCGCTGCCGCTGCTCGGCGCCCTGGGTCCCGACGTCGTGGTGCACCTCGGCACCTCGAGCAAGATCCTCAGCCCCACGCTCGGCGTCGGGTGGCTGGTCGCCCCGGCACCCCTGCGCGCGGACCTGGTGACCCGCCGGACCGCGACCGCGATCCGGCCCGCGCGCGCCGGCCAGCGCGTCCTCGCCGCGCTGGCGGGGTCCGGCGACCTGTCCCGTCACCTCCGCCGGCTGCGCCGGGAGATGGCCGGCCGGAGAGAGCTCGTGCGGGACGCCGTCACCGCCGCCGGGTGCACGGTCGAGGGCGACCCCGCGGGCGCCCACGTGCTGGTGCCGCTGGCCGACGTCCCTGCGGAGGAGGCACTGGTCGCCGAGGCCGCGCGGTGGGGCCTCGGGCTCGACGGGCTCGGCCGGCACCACCTCGCCGGCGGACCCGGCCGCCGCGCCGGGCTGGTGCTCGGCTTCGCCGCCCCGGCGCAGGCCGAGCTCGACCGGGCGCTCCCCGTACTGACCACGGTGCTCCGGACCGCCGGCCGGGGATCAGGCGAGCAGGAAGACCAGCCCGGTCATCAGCGCGGCCACCACGGCCAGCCACCCCAGCATGCGGAGGGCTCGGCGCCGGCCCCGTGGGTTGGACCGCAGCCCGGACGCGAGGTCACCCCACTGGTCGAGCTGACCGGCGGGTGAGAGGGGCTCGCGCTCGTACCGCTCCACGCCCTCAGCATGCCCTGCCCCCGCCCGTCCCGGAACAGCGGAAGGCCCGCCTCCTCGAAAGGAGACGGGCCCCGGCGCTGACGGTCAGGCGCAACCGGTCAGGCGCTGACGGTCAGGCGCTGACGGTCAGGCGCTGACGGTCCAGGTCTCGCCGCCGCCGAGCAGCCCCTGCAGGTCGGCCGTCCCCTGCACGCGGGCGATGTCGAGCTGCTCGGTCATCATGCCGTCGTAGGTCGGCT
>Ga0210040_10006211_pt1 | contig 14949 bp, 5 predicted proteins | sample CryGeyCG12114_NA_FD_185462 | JGI IMG/M metagenome (GOLD analysis project Ga0210040, IMG submission 185462) | Groundwater microbial communities from aquifer - Crystal Geyser CG19_WC_8/21/14_NA (SPAdes) (version 2) | ecosystem: Environmental > Aquatic > Deep subsurface > Groundwater | place: USA... | reverse complement strand
GTAGCCAAATATACATGACTAACTCACCTAAATTAGTAGTACGCAATAATTTGCTGGGAACCCCGTCGTGGGTGTATTCAACCGCCACCCACAATCAGGATCACAACACAAATTTTAGTACTTGACTTACATTCAATTACGTGGCACGCACATGCAATAAATCGACTTGCATTCTTAATCACGTGCATACAGCAAACAGCTTAATGTGAACAAAATACAACTCGCAAACTAAAAACTCATTCAACCAGTCAAAAATACAATAAAAATTACAAATGTGGTCAAATAAGTAAACTTCCTATTTCATTTTCAAAGATTCAACTCTTTAAGTGGTTTCCAAATAAATATCAATACTCAACTGCCGCTCACAATTTTAAACAAGCGAAAGACTAAATCTTCACATCATCTGAATAGACAAAATAATACAACCTGCATTCCATTATTTAATAATCCCTATCTTACAAATATCTCACAGTAAAAATTAATACTTTCGAAGACAAAGGAAAATTATGAAGGCGTGCAAAAGAGTAAAATTATTGATAATAACGAAACACGATACTGATGACATTGCAACGCTCAAATAATAAAATCCACATGCGCTTTTTATTTGGTTACTTTTACTAATAATTCCCTGGTGGTTAGATCTCAGACGCTCTCTCGTCATAAAACATTTACTTTCACCACTCACACTGTACTTTCTCCCTCACTAACTCACAAATAAAGTCTAATTAATAAAGAATTTTAAATCACGACTGGAAGCCCAATGCATTCAACAGTTTAGTTTTCAGGCCCGACGTTCTTCCAAGGTCAGAGGAACTGCCTTGATCTCCCATCCCTCTACTTTCTCCTCTCTCTATTGTAGTCACAGGCTGCAAAATATATGAGATTCAATTCCCAAGTCATCAAAACACATCTCTCTCACTTTCTAACCAACTAGCGAACACTACTTTGTTTCTTTGTTATAAGTGTGGTTCAACATTCAAAACACGCCGCATGTGAGTGAGTAGAGATGGTTTGAGTTCAGACAAAAACCTGACAAAAAGTCGGGCGGGAGTGACGGTTTTTAAGTTTACCAAAACTTTTGTAGCATCATTCCACTGTTGTGCCAGGGAATTAGTACGTAACAATGAATACTATCCGCAAAATTCAACAGATTCGGCAAGGAATAAAAAAATGCACGCGTAAAACAAAGAAACAAAGCTGTGATAGCGATAATAAGTGATATAAACGATATGGACATTTCAATATGCAGTCAGAAGCTAGTCTGTCTAAAGAGCTACAAAAAACTAATTATTGCCCTTTTCTACACAGTTTAGAAGACACCAGCGACAAAAAATGCACAGTAAAAACCCAGAGAAGAAAATGTAGTCAAAAAAATAAAAATATTCGCCAGCAGTTATGCTGGTGAAAAATACAGAGAAATAAGATGCAGGTGAAAATTAAACCGCGTATGTATGTGCACATTGACCATCATTTAGACCTGTGGTACAAACTTACATTAACTACTGTATAAAGTAATTACTAATGAGTGTGGTAATAATCAAGCATGCAATTTTACTACCTAACTATCTAGAGCCATATCAGTGCTATGCTAATACATAGTCAGTCGCGGTCAGTGTGCAGTGAGTGAGTTTCAAATCCCAATTTTCGGATTCAATTTTATTGAACAGTTAGAGCTATAGATAATGCCATGTCAGCTATCTTTGCAATATGCTAAAAAAAGGTGAATAAAAGCACCCATACATACCTCATCTGCTTCATAATCCACCGATTGAAGGGATTCCCTAGATCCTCTGCGGCTTCGGTCCCGAGAAGCCTGGGCGGGCAAACTTCTTCGTTTCTCCTGAGGTGTGAGCACACCACCTCCCTCAGGTCCTAAAATTTGGGCCATCTTTGCTTGTTTTATCACATCCAGCGCCTAAAATACAAGAAATATTTACAAACTGCACAAACTAATGAGATAAGAGTTCAAAACAAAAACCAACCTCTTTTCTTGAGCGCTGTGCACATTCTTCAATAGTATCGGCCGCCTCATGCTTCCCTTGTCGACGATACAGAAATCCAAGGTTTTTCAAAGTAGTAGTTACAGTAGGAGAATCGACTTTAGCAGTTTTGTGCCATGCCCCATAATCTCCACCTTGACCTTTGTTTTCCTCCCGTTCTTCAGCTACTTGCCAAATGGGCTTATTGTCGCCTGAAAAAAAAATCCGTCCCATAAGAAATACATCATGATCATTATTTAAAAGTTTGGTCACAAAAATGGGGACAGCTTACCATCAATAGTTCCATATTCTCGTTCATGAGCTCTAGTTAGAACTTGTTTGTACAAAATTTCAGCCTCTTTATACTTTCCTTGCTTAAGGAAACAAGAGGCCAGATTGTTTTTCGTTTTGGCCACATTGGAATCATCAGGGCCTAATTTGGACTCGTAGATTTCTAAAGCACGTCGGTAGTACCGTTCCACCTCTTCATATTTACCCTGCAATTTAAGACCAAATTTAAGTACCAACAGATTATATGACCTGGTCATACACAATACGGGTATGGTCATAATGACCATACCCGTATTGTTTTTTGAAAGACAACAAACCTGGTTTTGACATAGTAAGGCCAAATTATTCAGTTGTTTAGCCACATCTGGATGATCTTTGCCTAATACTTTCTCCCGGATCTCTAATGCCCGTTTGCATAACGGCTCAGCATCTTTATATTTACCTCGCTTCCCGTACAACACAGCCAAGTTGTTGAGAGTAGCAGCCACCTACAGTACACAAATACCAAAATTTACATTAAGCTGAACTTAACCCTTAGTGAAGGAAACTAAGTGAGCGTCAATCATTTTTTTGGACCAACAAGCACTAGTACTTACAGCCGGATGATTCTCTCCCAAAGTTTTTTCCCGAATAGCTAAAGCATCGTTTAATAATTTTGCGGCTTCTTTGTATTTATTCTGATCTCTGTGCAAAAATATTTACAATTTACGTCTTGATGGGTTGTGATGTTGTGAATCATTTATCCAAGAGGGTAAAGAAAAAAACTAACCTGTAAACAAGAGCCAAAATATTCAACATTGTAGCCACATCCGGATGATCTCTTCCTGATGTCCTTTCTAAATCTTCCAACGCTTGCTTGCACAACGGAACAGCCACTTCATATCTTCCCTGAGACGCGTATTGAATTACAAGGTTGTGCAAAGTTCGTAGTCTTGCAGGGATTTCGTACCCTGCACTAGCTTGCTGAACAAACTGGTTGGATGGTGTTGGTGACATTGCTCCTTTTGGAAAAAAATACAATCACTTATCTCGCATTCAATTTAAAACTATTTAATATTCCACCTCAGATGCCAAAAATATTCTTTTACCTCTTTCATCAACGTCATCATCGGGAAAAAGATCCATAACAGGGTCAGACTCAGATTTGACTTCAGATTTAGTTGATACTTCAATTTTTCCTTCATCATTTGTAAGCTGTATAAAAAAATTGTACTTTCAATTCCCAAAGACCCTCATTTTTAAGAATTTTTCCTGTGACTTATTTTGGTTCCATACCTGCATTTGTGATTCCTGTGTGTCATACTTCTTAATAGAGTTAAAAAATTCAAGTTGTTTCTTTTCTTCCTCCAATTGGGCCACTAACTGTTCAGAAGCCTGCAACCGCTGTTGGGTTGTGGCAAGCTCGTCACGCAGCCATGCATTTTCTTGACAAAGTCGTTTAACTTGAGTTCTTAACTTTTGTTTTTCTGCCTCCGTGATTTGCATATGGGTGGCCAGTGCAATCATCACTTTAGCCTCTTCAATGCCAATATCAATCATTTCTAATGATTTTTGCAGCATATCCTCCTTTTCCACGGCAGCATCTTCAACATCTTTGGACTTTTGAGACTGGAGGGCTTGAAGTCCCCCATGGTGCTCTAATTTTAATGATTCGAGTCCAGAAATGACTGTTTTGGTGTTGCTTACAATTTCATCTTGAGTCAGCTGCGTCATTTTTGGATGTTGAATGCTTTTGGTCAATGTGGAATCAATAATGATGGATGAGAGTCCTCAACCACAGGATAACCTTTCAAAAGAAATTCGATTTGTTAGTGAAACATTCCTGAAAAATATGGAATTGAATTGATGGATTGGCCATTATCCCATATCTCTAACCTAACCTTAGGACAGTGGAACATATAAAAGTGCTTGGACTAGAACTGGACGACTTCAAAATGAATTTTCTGATACTAAACAACAGAATTTATAATTCTTTAGTCAATACATAAAGTGATGATAACTTTAATAATGCATCCACTATTATTTGCAAAACAACGATCCGGAATGGGAATTGCAACAACAATATTTGCAACGAATAAGATAAGCACAATGAGAGTACAATAATTTTTATATTCTACAGCCCTGAGACCGAGAAGACAACGAAATTAAAACAATATCGCATGCACATTTACTACCAATAAAAAAACGTGAATATTCACGAGTTTAACAAAAAATTCAGTTTGAACTTGAAGTCATCCAGTTTGAGTTTAGACTCTAGACTCTACTCTAGACACCCTTTCTTTACTTAAAAAATTGATGGAATATTAGTTGACGCGCGTGACTCCCCAAGGACTACGTATTGTTGACTGAATGAGAAATGCTCATGCGAGCATGATAATTTGCGACTCTTAAATCCACTTTTAAACCCGAATAAAACCAGTCGACAAGCCAGTTTGAATGTATTATTACCTTGCTAAGTACTGTGATTTAAATGACCGACTGTTAATCTTTTCTTTGAGCTACGTAATTATGCACAATTAGCTAGCTAAATTAGGGCTCAAGTGTTTACGTGACTAAGGCCATACTTTACGTGTGGTTAATGTTAAAATGTGATAAACTGATTTTAAACGCAATGTAAACTGTGCTATGTGCAGCAATGATTTGAAATATGGCAGGCCAATGCAATGTACACTAGTGAACTAAGGAAATTCGAAAAAAATTACAAAAATGATCATTAGACTTACTTATTTTTTGCTTCAACAATCCACTTGATTTGAAGACTCAAATTTCAGGAATCTCAAATCAACAATATGGTAAATGGTCCCTCAAATTTAAACGAACTCGAAGGTATTTTCAGTCTTTATTTCAACTACTAAAGTTTTCCCATGTTTTCACCATAAGGGAATTACCCAACTGAAGATTTAAAAAAATATTCGAACAACACTTTCTCTTCCTCCTCACTTTGCTTTCACTGTGATTGTAAACTTTGACGTCGAGCCAATGGAGTTGTTTAAAAATATTTCCCTACAGTTTTAATAAAATTATTTGCTTGTTGTATTTAAACGCCAGTTTGAATCTTTGTGGAGGTTATCGTTTTTGGCCAGCAAAAGCTGCTAGGGTACATGAGCGGATGTAAATTATCTGCTCCACAGAGAGATTTGTACTACCGTAAAGTAAGTATGTAAAGTGCCTGAAAGTTATCGTACTAGAGATGGGCAAGTGCATTAATTGAATTTCACTTCACATTGCACTCTTGATGGTTACAAGTATACATATATCTATCGATCACTTTTAATTGCCTTTTTAAATTACAAAAACTGTATTTAATTATATGCATTAGAAGTTAAGTTATTTTCGGCTAAAATTTACAACTTATTGGTACCCTTGGATTTTTATTTGGAAATAGAATGCTATTGTTTACATTATGGGGACTAATTCCGAGAAATTATTGAAAATTATGTTTAAAAAGTATATTTTTGGCTGATGTTTTGGTAAGCATTAGAAATTTCACTAAACTACGGAATTTTGAAAGCTGGATATTAATTTTTCTATTGCAGTTGCTAACGCACATTACTGGAACCCATATCCGTATCCAGGTTTGTCAACACATTTCATAAATGTAGAGTTTGTTTATCATTGAGCAAAAAATAAATAATAATAAAATGGTGATATTATTAATCTGACTGAGTGAGTGAAAAATTTTTCTATGAAACTGATTAAACAGGTTTGCTGCCCAGCATCAACTTTTCACGAGTCACAGAGTTTTTTTGATAGGCAATATGAGCAAACCCTGAGGCAGAGTTAGTGATTCGACGTCGCAGGCAAAAAAAGGTACTAAACATACGAATTACGAATGAATACTTGATGGATCTCAAAAACTAGCGCGAATTAAATTTAAAACTTTTTAAAATTAAGCTTTTATTTAAAGTAGTTATCTCTCTTCTTCGTCTTCATTTAAAGATTGATTACAATTGTCCACGTCAAAATATCGCTTCTATTAAAAGTAAAGTTGGTGTAAACTATATCGGTTAAAAACTCTAGTAGTTTTTTTTCGAAAAATGGTTTGTGAAAAATGCCAGAAAAAGGTTGGCAAACTTGCTGCTCCAAATCCTTGGAAAACGGATAATGAAAAGCGAAAGGTACTATTTTCATCTTGGAATGTCAATTTTCTTCGATTTAATCCTAATCTTATTCTAAATTTTAGTGTTGAATTTATGTGCGCAGGTGGACGAGAATAAATTGTTATCATCCAAGAAAAATCGATTCAATCCTTACACCACAAAGTTTGAACAATGTCGCATCTGTAAACAAAAAGTTCACCAACTCGGATCCCATTATTGTCAACCCTGTGCATATAATAAAGGAATCTGTGCGATGTGTGGAAAGAAATTACTGGAAACGAAAAACTACAAGCAGTCCTCAACATAAGTATTGTTAGTGTACGTTAAAGAATTTTATTTTTTATAAGTAAATTGTACTCGAATTTGCAAGGTTTTGTTTTGGAACCCTGCTATACTTGTATGTACACACTGGCAAAGATGTATTGGAATTCAAATTTTATATTAGTCATCTTTACGTGTGCTGGACGCGTGCACGCTCGGGGTTTTCCCCTTAAGGTTTCGGCGTTGTTGTTTTCGGCGAATTGACCGTGAACCGGACGCTAGACATCGTCTGTATATATAATCCTAAAAAATATTCGCACTTTTGCTAAAAATCATCGTTAATCGTGGAGTTCTGGATTTTTTTTTGGCAAAACTTTGTTATGGTATGCATTTGATTCCGAGTTTATTATTTCGCAACGGAAATTTGTTTTTTCTGTTTGTTTGTTCAGATTTTATAACCTGCAATGAGCAATAAAATCTCCGCTTTTTTAATCCATATTTTCTTTTATTCATACTCTTTATCAACTTGTACACTCGAGCAGATATGTTTTCAGGTATTGCATTAACGTTAGCATAATCATACGGATACAACTCTTTAAATAAAACACTTATGGAAAATTAAATATACAAAGATATCCTTTTCAATGAGAAGGTTTTCATGTAAACACTTTTACGGAGAAAAATTCCAAAAAAATAGCTCACACTGTGAGTAAATTGTGAAGTAAAGAACAGAGTAAGTAGGCAAATAGGGTAACTATAACTAGAAAACACTAAATCGATCTTAAAAGTAAAACTATGCACAGATAGAAATGTATTTTTCTGCAAAAAAATTGCATTCATACCACTTTCTATTTTTTGATTGACTGCAACGCATTCCATGTCTACTATTTTTTCGACATTCTCCTAATTCCTAAACATACTCTATTAACAAACCGGTTTTAATAATCATTGATAATCAATACGATCTACAAATGTACGTCAACTATTTACATATATTTTGTTACAAGCGTAGCGTGTACACACATTTGACCTTATAATTGAAAGATAGCTAAATTCTGAAGATCAATTCTAATAAAATACGCGTTGACAAAACTTTTTTTTTCCAAAGCAGTAAACCAAATTATTAGGAAAATATTTTTACACAAAAGTTTATTAATTACTAGTTTAAATTTATGGTTAAATATGGCACGATTTTTTTAGGTTATGCTATTACTTCTAACTAGTTAAAGCTAATTATTATCGAAGTACTGTACAAGTTAAACATTTCCATGAAACCTAAGATTCTATTATTTATGTAAATGGTTTATATGCATAATTTTTACACATTCATCATCAAATTTATTGCAAAAATGCCCAGCCCAGTTCAACGTGTTTACGTTGCTTTACTAACTAAAGCAATAGACTATATTCCTTAACATTTTCATTCACTTTAAAAAAAATGGAAAGCCCAATAATTATCTCATCAACAAACAGCGATTGACAACAGAGAAAATTAGACAACATAACGAACTATAATCAGACTTTTTTTTACAGCATCACACATACTGAGAACTGATTGGACATTTTTCATTCCGGCATCTCAAAATCAAACACACATAAGCGAGAACTGTTTGGACTTTCATTCCACGTCTCGGAAAACATTCACCCTTAAAAGGGACTGTCTAGGCTTATTAAGGCCCGCGCCCTGAAAGCCTAATTGTAGCACGCTATGTAAAAGTTATTTACAAAATAAGAATTTGGTGATGAGATTAACAAGGACGGTTATATTTATGTATTTCAATGAAAGGAATAAATTCCATGCAAATATTTAAGCTGTACTCTGAATAAAAAATAGCTAATTTTCATACTAGCAACAAAAACAACAAAGAGTATTTACAAAAACATTAAAGTAGACGATACGACAATATCTGTCTAAATAATACTTATGGGATGGACGGATTGTCAAGGCGCAATTCTCGAGCCCAAAAAGGCTGCAATAATCAGATTGATCCAAAATAGCTTATTGAATTCTATCTAACTACCTACAATGCTAAAATCTTTTACCTTATACAACTAAAACATAACCAACAGAAATATTTGTACAGAAACCTACATTGTGGATGCACAAAATGGGACCACTTTACAGTAATAGACATCAACAGGGAATTTAAAGCAGAGTTAGAAACTAAGGCACTTTTAAAACACAAGACTATCAAACCTCGGAGCGTTTACTATGATACGGTGGGAGAAAGTACTCCTATACACAAAACTATCTAAAATCTACACTTATACGGGTATTATGTACATTTAAACCTAACAAGAACACCAGGAAATGAATCACAAGCTATTAAACTGTAATTTTTGTTAACACCTAAAACCTAAACTAAAATACATGGCACCACTCTCTCAAAATCGAGAACATGTTAAAACTAATATTATGACTTCTAAAAGCACACAGAATCTCATTCACTGCGGTCAGTCACTAACCATACGTCACAACCTAAAGCAAACTAAACCTAACTAACTTATTTTTTTGAGCTCTTCAACTTCGGTAATCCCTTTTCCTTCTCCACCGATATATTAGAAGAGTCCAAGGTCACCTTGGACACAGTCCGATGATCCGAATTTGGCCCCAAATGGATCTGGGTCACAGTCCTTTGTGGCACAGTCATAGTAGTAGAATACACCGTGGTGGTCACTTTTCGAGTAGCCCCTTCACTGCCTGCATCCTCTGGAGGCAACGGACTGGAACTTGTGGCACTCACAATAGTAGTGGTCCCTTCCGTTGGACTCACACCCCCATTGTTCCTATTATATGCATCTTCATCATTACTACTGCTACTACCTGTGGATGGCTCTGGTTCATCAGATTCCGATTTCTTTTCCACATAAATCCAATGATCAAAACTGCCTGGAGATTCATCCCCTGTCCTCACTATAGATCCAGCCTCTGCAGTTTTCGCCAAGTAGTCTGCATGAGACATCATTATGCCATCGAGTTCAGAGGCGGAAATTTCAAATTTCTCTCCTTTGTCTCCCGCAGACTCAATTTTGGACCCATTGTAAGATCCTGCTTTGGCCAAAATATCTTCAACGGTCTCTTGAGCCAGTTTCTCAACATCAAATGGCTCTAGAATACTGCTCCCTGATGTGGAGATGGTGACCACATTGGATTGCTGCGAAGATTGGGATGATTTAGCAAACTGCTGAACCAATTTGGGAGCTTCCATCGAGTGCACGATATTGTTCATCATAGAAATCGTTTCATTCATCAATTCATTGATTTCTTTTGGATCGGTCACCACTGTGGTCAAACTCGTGCTGGTAAGTGATACTTGAGTTTCAGTCTGTTTTGTAGTTTCTACTTGGATAATGGAAGAGCTAGATTTTTGCATTTCACCCGATGTGGTAAATCTCACGGGGGAAGCTGTGACATTGTAACTGTAATCTTGGCTCAAATCTTCTACTGGCATATTTCGGGCGGTCACTCCCATCACTTTCTTCTTATGCGGCATATTATGTGTATGGCCCATATCCCCTTTCATTTCCATGGAAGCTGTGCGCTCCATATATTTAGACGGGTCTGGATCAATTTCGAGCTCTGCTTCTCCCAAATCCCCAAAAGATGCGGATCTCCGACCCCCTTCGGGAGTTTTCGGAGCTGCCATCCGAACGTCTTCACTATTTGTAGTTACAGTAACGACGGAAGTTGGCACAAGCCCGTCAGATTGCGTTGCTATGGTTTGCACAGAAGTAGTGGCGACCTCTGGTGGTCCTGGAGCTTTTCTTTTCGGTGTACGGCTCAACTTGGACCCAGCATCTTTGGATTTTTTACTTTTCTTTGACTTTTTATCATTGGCTTCCCCTTCACTGTCTGAGGAATAGGATGCAACAGCCCTGTCAGTGCTCTCGTCTTTACTCCTCCTGGTAACTAACTGAGGAGGTGGTTTCTTGGATCGCTCTTTGTCATCCTGACTTTTCTTCTTTTTGTCCAATTTTTCTTCGTCACCACTTTCATCCGAAGAAGAAGAGGAACTGGAAGAATCTTTGCCACTCTTTTTCTTCTTTTTATCCTTTGTTTTCTTCTCCTTCTTCCCGTCTACACTTTCTGTGCTCTTGTCCCGATTCTTTTTTGCCTTCTTTTTCTCTTTCTTTACCCCATCTTCATCTTCACTCTCATCACTACTAGTTTCACCTCGTAGCTTGTTGGATACTTTGTGACTGAATTCTCTCAAGTTCTTCAAACCTCGGGAAACTATCCCTGGCCTATTTTCTTTGGGCCCATCGTCCATTTCATCGCCCAAGTCACTATGAGAAATTTTGACCTCACCCGTTTTCTCCATAGATGGCCCTTCAACACTCACCTCCAAACTTGGTTTCTTTCCCTCCAAATGAAGTTCTGGGGCTTCAGCCTTTACATTCCCTCTACTCTCAAGTTTGGGAGCACTCACTTCGAATTCCGGTGTAGATACCGCAGCCTCAATTTTCAAAGGCTCCACTGAACTCTCCATATGAGTACTGAGATTCACAGATCGATCTTTTGCCTCCATCTTGGGATTCTCAAACGAATAAGATTGCTTGCTCGAACTGAATTTGGGAAGTTTCAAATGTGGCATATGGAAACCACCACCTTTCTTCCCATAAGAAGAAGATGTATCTGCTGATCCAGTAGAAGATGGAGGTCGTTCCATATTCAAATCTTCTGCAGAACCACCATACTGACCTTCAAGAAGTTTCTTTTCCTCTTTTTTGGGGCTTGGGTGCAAAACAGGGTCGCTTTCTGTCGAAACATTTTCACTACTAGATTTTCTGCGCAGTTCGAAACTTGGCATTTTCAGACTAAACCAATGGCCGCCTTGGTCATCTTTGGTGGCATCAGATTCACACTCTTTCGCTGCTTCTTTCGCTAATTTGGCTGCTTTGTCTTTAGCAATTTTGTCCGCTTTCTCCTTAGCAGCTTTTTCTTTCTTTTCTAGTTTTTCTTTTTCACTCTTTTCTTTGGCCATTTTCTCCTTTTCCAATCGCTCAGCTTTTTCTTTCTCTATTTTTTCATGTTTCTCAGCTTTCTCTTTTTCTGTCTTTTCCTTGGCTAATCGTTTCTTTTCAGCTTTGGCTTTCAATTTATCGGCTCTGATTTGAGCACGTCTCTCTTTATCAGCCTGTTTCTTCTTCCGCTTCTGAAGCTGCGCTTCCGTATTGTCATCTTCGGAGGAAGATGACGAGGAGGATGAAGAAGACGAAGAACTACTTGACGATGCGCTACGATCTCGCTTTTTGGACTTGTCCTTAGATTTGGATTTTTTGCCCGATTTGATGTCAACGGATGGCAGTGTAATATCAATATTTTGTGCTTCATCTTTTCCGGACTTTTCTTTTTTGTCATCAGAGCCTTTGATATTAGATGAAGGGAGAGACATGTTAAATTTTCTGCCAGCACCATCTTTATCATCGTTGCTGGATTTTTCTTTTGAAGCTTCTTCTTTACCAGATTCTTTCATTTTGGCTTCAGCACTCAAACTTACAGACGGCATTTCAACATTGATATCTTTGCCCATATTGAGGTCTAGATCGGACTTCTTAACTTTTATTTCGGAATCTTCTCCATCTTTAGATTTGAACCCAAATGAGGGAAGATGCATATGAAATCCGCCGCTGCCATCACCGTCTGTTTTCTCTTTGGGCTCTTTATTAGTTTTTTCTTTCTTTCCCTTTTCTCCAGATCTAAGTTCCACGGATGGTAAATTTACTTCCAGTTCCCCGGCATCCATTTTGTGTTCTTTGGAAGGCTTGTCATCTTTTGCTCCGGATTTGAATCCGAATGAAGGTAATGAAATGTTGAAACTACCTCCTTCTTTGTCTTCCTCATCTTTCTGTTTCTTCGTCTTGTCTTTTTTGGCTTTCTTAGACTTATCATCCGAGGTCAAACTAAGGTCAGGCAAAGAAATGTCAACATCACCTCCATCCATAGTTTTGTCCATAGATTTATCTCCAGCCTCCATACTGAGAGAGGGCATATTCATATGAAAACTGCCGCCTAGCTCGTCCCTATCATATTTAAGTTTTGTATTATCTTCTTTCTCTTTAGAATCATCATGTTTGTCCCCAGACTTAAAACGCAATTTAGGCAATGAGATTCTGAAACCAGCTTCTGCTGCATCATAATCATAGTCTTGGATGATTTCATTCTTGTTTTTCTCATCTTTCTCCTTGGCACTTTTATTTTTCTCATCTTCATCGTCTTTGTCACCGGATTTGAATCCAAAGGATGGGAAATTGATATGAAATCCGCCTCCACCTTCTTTTTCATCTTTTTCTTTCTTACTTTTCTCAGTATCTTCATCTCCGGAACCAAAGTCAACTGAGGGCATATTCATTTGCAGACTACCCCCACCAACTTTTGCATCCTTTTCTTTCGCGCTGTTCTCATGCTCATCATCCTTGTCTCCAGATTTGAAACCGAATGAGGGCATAGATAAATGGAAACTGCCACCACCCTCTTTGGATTTAATTTCTTTATCTGGTTTCTCTTCTTTTGTTTTGTCCGTGTCTTCACTTTCCCCTTTTTTGAATCCAAAGGATGGGAGATTTATATGAAATCCTCCACTCCCATGTCTTTCTTTGCCCTCTTTCTTTAGTTTTTCTGTGTCAGGGCCTTCGGGCATGTTGATATCAACAGATGGAAGATTCAATTCAAGATCAGCTGAATCCTTGCTGCCGTTTTTGTTTTTCTTCGATCTCTTTTTTTTCTCTGGTTTTTCAGAATCCCCCGATTTAAGCTCAACGGAGGGTAAGCTCATGTCTAAATTGAGACTTGCATCCCCTTTTTTATCCTTTTTCGATTTTTCTTTCTTCGATTTTTCTGAGTCTTCAGTGTCTCCAGATTTGAAACCAAAGGATGGCATATGGATGGAGAATTTCCCTCCTACTTCATGATCTTTGTCTGATTTGTCTTTTTTGGATTTATTTGGGCTTCCTTTGGATTCTCCAGCTTTGAGTTGAACAGATGGCATTGTTAGATCTAAATCAGCTCCAGCTTTTAAGTTGATGTCTTTCTCTATTTTTGCTTTATCCTCTCCAGATTTGAAGCCAAATGATGGCATATTAATAGAAAACTTTCCTCCTCCGACTTCATGATCTTTGTCGTGTTTTTTCGGGCTTCCTTCTGTTTCAAGCTCAACAGATGGCATCGTTAGATCTACATCAGGGCTTTTCATTTTTATATCGACATCAGGGCCTTCCAAGTTAATGTTTTTGTCTCCTTTGATTTTGGCATCTCCAGATTTGAAGCCAAACGAGGGCATGTTAATTGAGAATTTCCCTCCTCCCACTTCATGATCTTTGTCAGATTTGTCCTTTTTAGATTTCTTGTCAGTTTTGAGCTCAACAGATGGCATATTTAAATCGACGTCAGGACCTTTCAAATTCAAAGCAACATCAGGGCCTTCCAAATCGATATCTTTATCTCCTTTTATTTTAGCATCTCCAGATTTGAAACCAAATGAAGGCATGTTGATTGAAAACTTTTCCCCTCCTTCTCCATCTTTGTCTTTCTTTGACTTCTTTGGACTTCCATCAGCTTTGAGTTCAACGGATGGCATACTTAAATCGACGTCAGGACCTTTCAAATTCAGATCAACATCAGGGCCTTCCAAATTAATGTCTTTGTCTCCTTTGATTTTGGCATCTCCTGATTTGAAGCCAAACGAAGGCATGTTGATTGAAAACTTTCCCCCTCCTTCTCCATCTTTATCGGATTTGTCCTTTTTGGATTTCTTTTCAGTTTTAAGCTCAACGGATGGCATATTTAAATCCACGTCAGGCCCTTTCAGATTAATATCAACATCTGGGCCTTCCAAGTTAATGTCTTTGTCTCCTTTCAATTTGGCATCTCCAGATTTGAAACCAAACGAGGGCATATTTATTGAAAACTTTCCACCACCTTCTCCATCTTTGTCTTTCTTTGACTTCTTTGGGCTTCCATTAGCTTTGAGTTCAACGGATGGCATACTTAAATCGACGTCAGGACCTTTCAAATTCAGATCAACATCAGGGCCTTCCAAATTAATGTCTTTGTCTCCTTTGATTTTGGCATCTCCTGATTTGAAGCCAAACGAAGGCATGTTGATTGAAAACTTTCCCCCTCCTTCTCCATCTTTATCGGATTTGTCCTTTTTGGATTTCTTTTCAGTTTTAAGCTCAACGGATGGCATATTTAAATCGACGTCAGGACCTTTCAAATTCAGATCAACATCTGGGCCTTCCAAGTTAATGTCTTTGTCTCCTTTCAATTTGGCATCTCCAGATTTGAAACCAAACGAGGGCATATTTATTGAAAACTT
>Ga0210040_10006210_pt1 | contig 14950 bp, 9 predicted proteins | sample CryGeyCG12114_NA_FD_185462 | JGI IMG/M metagenome (GOLD analysis project Ga0210040, IMG submission 185462) | Groundwater microbial communities from aquifer - Crystal Geyser CG19_WC_8/21/14_NA (SPAdes) (version 2) | ecosystem: Environmental > Aquatic > Deep subsurface > Groundwater | place: USA... | reverse complement strand
ATGGTCTCCTGCTTTGTATAGTTAGTTAGTTGTCAGAAATAGTAGTATGTTTTTACCATGTAGGAGCAGCGGATTTTGGTTTCAGCAGACTCGACACACTTTTCTGGTAGTACCCGGTTGAAGCTACAAAAGCGAAGCCAGTTGTTTGTTAGCTCTTCTGTGTGCAAGAACGTGTTTTTTAGAATGGATTCGTAAGTTGTGTGTGCATACCCTGTTGCCCGTGTTATTCTCCGTTTTCATGAACCCTTGGTTGCTGGAGATGAGAGCAAGAAGTTGTAGGTAAGAAGTATAACTGTAAAATCTCTCTCTTGCTACTATGATTAAGTTATACTTAACTAATTTTCCATTCATTAATCAAGAAATGGCAAGAACGTATTACGATTCATTAATTTTGAGGTACACCCTTTAAACAGAGTAGAGCAAAACTTGATAATCTAGATTTGGGATTTTCCATATTGTGGAGGTATGATTTGTACGTGCTGATTTTTTTGTAATTTTTCGTATACAATACAATGGATATAAATTGGGAGCAATCGATGGACTATGGTAGCAGTATTGTAAATCTTAATTTGGGCTGATTTGTTGAGACGCAAAGGGTGAGTCATAGACTCTACCTTTTAGTATTAGAAAATAAATCCTAATCTGTGGATAGCCAGGGTCTACTTAAAAATAATCTTTTTTTCTCAAGAGTAACCTTACTATCAGACTATGATATATTTCTGTAGGAATACACACAAACGATTGAACAATGAACTTTAGACTGAATGAAAAAAATGATTGTTTAGTTAACATCTTTAAAAGCTTACCTACCAACCAACCAACCCATAGTTAGTATCTGTCGTTATTGACTTCACATTGCTGCCAAAACTCACAATTCCCAAAATACAGTTAGTCAACAAAGACACCATTGTTGTCCCTTGCGTTAAAATGAGTGGTAAAATTTTTCCCAAAGTCAAATCCATTCGTAATAAATTATTTCCTCAGTCACACATCATTGCACACACAATGGCAATAGAGCTTACTGTGAAAAGCAATTAAAATGGCGACAACTGCTCAAATGGAGGACATGCATGTAATTTGCATACCAACTAAAACACGTTCCCCTATGCTTTGCTGATTTGCTGGTGCACATGAAACTTTATATAGAATCTTAAACGTTAGTTAGTTACAATCACTCCAAGTAGCCCCATTAGAAACACTTACAAGCCATAAATGTGACAAAGAGGACACTATATTGACCATCATAGGTAAAAAAACATGATCAACACCATTAGTCAATTTATGTGACAAAGTCGTAAATAAATTTCTATCATTCTTTATCGCCAAGCATTTGCATTCTAATGATCCCAATAAACTGGCTGTAATCACCATTAATAGTTACTTGGAGCATGTTCAGATACATTAGAGGAGAGTTTTGAATGCCACTTGTAAAATATTCAACATGCATTATGACTAGGAAAAACTGCTTTAGGTGTGTGATTGTGAAAAGCTTTTCAATTATTCCATATCCATATTCGAACAACAGGCTTTTAAAAACATATATGGAGGGTCTAGTCATACGTAACCTGCATGGCGCTTTGTTCCTTCCATTGTGCAATCCTATTTCCATGTTATACAGTAACAGTACACATTACATTATAATGGATAAAAGATGGATTCTTACTATTTTGCTAATTTGCATGGACATCATGTAGTAACTAACTATACCTGGCAATCCATATCAATGGAACATTTTTCAGAAATGTTGCTCCGCGACATGAATTGAATACTAGATGAACATTTTTGCAGTTTTTTCAAAAAATTAGGAACGGGATACAAAAAAAGTATGCACATCCCACATAGCCCCAGTCAGTTGCATTATAAACGAGCCAACTCATGGTCTTATGGTAGTATATTCTATTATTTGCCTATATTATTATTATGAAGTCTATTGGTGTGCACTTAATGCATTCTCTCTCATATTTCCCCTATGTCAATGAAACTCGTAATGGGAATTATAAGCTTCTCATAGTATCACCTTCTATGATGCAGTACACTTACCTTTAATCCCGCATGAATACATTCTACACGTAAGTTGTACATTACCAAAACTAACTAACTAACTAATAATCTACAATATGCCAGAGTTACTCCTCTTAAATTTCATTTCCTAGCCACCAGTAGTAACTAAAGAACTAAACATGACATGCAATTATTGTCATTCTTAAATGTTGCAAGTAAGTAACTAACTAACTGCATAACTCAAGCCAAGCAAGTAACCAACTATAGTACTCTGTGTGGGCCAGACTGATTATACTCCTCACAGATATCATCTTAGGATTTTCCTTTTTAATTTCGTGCTCATCATCATCATCATAATCATGTACAGTGCAAGCAAATAATATACCGTGGGCACTATTGAGCACATTTTATGTGGCATGTAATAGTCGTCTCCTCACACGAAGCAGTTAGTTAGTTAGTTATTTAGTGTGGGCGAACGTTATTGTATATTTCAAGTGGTAACGAAAGAATTATCCGGTTCTCTTTAGTTTGCCAGTGAGTTTGAGTTACTAAAAACTGCAGCAATTTTTACGACCATTCTATCTTTTTTTCAGACCATAGTGATTGCTTTAGAATTCCCTTCAGTCGATTTTGCTAGCATCCTCCTCATGTTCAGTTCATAAACTATGGACACATAAATGTAAAATAATGTTGTTTTGCTGTGGTGACAGATTTGTCAAGCTGGACTAACATAGAAATCGTTGAATTATTTAAACTACAAATTATTACTATTTCAACATCAAAATACAGTTTACTGATAACATCATAAATGCATTTAGAACGAAACGACTAATGGTTTGTTTACGTTGACAATGTGACGCTTACAGCATTCTTGTATAGCTGTGAATATGTGAAACTGATAATAGTATACGATGATGACATCAACTTTTTTAACAATCTACAGGCAAAGTCCAGAAGAGGAGATCATCAAACAAGCTACAGGACTCGTCATCTAGGAAAAAGAACAAAGCTCTGATATATTTTACTCAACTTGTCCGGGTTATAAAACTCGAGAGTGTGGGATTGTGAACAAGTGAGTGAGATACATCTCGGATTTCCATTTGATACTCGTATAAATAAAATGTAGAGCAAACTGTCGCACTGTTTGCTTCCAACAAACTAAATAATAAGTTTTACCTACCAGGCACACATGAATAAGTTATGACATGAAAAGTTTGTCACTATAGTTAGTGATTTATGAAATCTTCTCTTTTAGTCTTCAACTTACTTTGCAGCACGTTTCATTCCATCTCTTTTGTTCTGTGTCAAATTTTTATAGTGCTCAGAATCAACAACTTGTAAAATAAGTGCCATTTTCGTTTCTGGTTCAGTGACTAAAATCTGTGCCACGTTTTCTGAAACTCGGTCACACTAATTTCTTCGCTATTCTGATCGTCATTATTTGCACCAACTAAATACGATATCCAGTGACTGTGACAAACTCTTGTTGATGGGATAAGGCAGCCAGAAACATAGTATGGAGACTACAATGCCAGTGGACGTTGTCACAATGATGCCCCCATATAGTAACAATGGAACAAACGAGTCCGATATCGAGCTCTTGGTATCTTTGCCTGCTGCCGACATGGATGATTTATTCCAGGGCTATGATGTGGCACTAACTCAGCTAGCGGCTGTTTTTTGCGTCCTCTTTATTCTTCTAGGAGTCCCGGGCAACTTCATCACCATTCTGGCTTTGGCTCGATGCAAAAAGGTAGGCCAAAAACTAGCTATATGGAAATTATTTGCGTGGTTATCAAACCAAAGGCACTCGCATTAATCTATAGTAGGTAGAGTAGATAATGTATGTGCAATGGGGCATTATGATTCAGAGTGTATCAAAAGATTTAAGCTGTACCAAATACCAAGCTACCAGTGTAAAGATTTATTTCTTCCATTGTTTATCTATTTTGTACACAACAGATAGAAACAAATTACTCACTATCATTTTTAGGGGTACGGTTGGTTAGTTGGATAGTAATTAAGTGAGAGGGAAAATCTACCATCGGGGAAACCATCTGATCAATTAATTATTTATTGGTTTGCTCAGCCAGTTGGAGAAATGTGTAAATACCAATATTTGTTGGGTGGAAATTGAACAGGAAAAGTCAATACTCTCAAGCAATACAGGGGATTTTAATTTCCATTATTATTGCAACTAACTAACTATATACAAACATATGTGTATAAATACCATACTAGCCTAAATCCTGGGTAATCATTATGCATACTATAAGGATTCGAAACTTCGGAATACTTATTACATGAAGCCTTATAGTTAGTTAGTTCCACTTGAGTGTCTCATTGCATAACTAACCGTCTGGAAATTGTGTCTGTGTATGGTCAATGTATTCTGAAAGTTAGGTCACCCATTCTTGATTTCATGCGGGGGCGAATTGATCGGTACCAACAAATGCTAAGCAATATTTAGCCACGCTCGTGTTTACTAATTACTTGATTAATTAGAAAAAAATTGTTATTATCTCTCCTTGTAGGGCTCATTACATTGTTACTTATGTGCCTTTTAAGCAATGGGATTGAGCCTAAGTAATAATAATTACAAGATTGTGTCCATGTCAATCTTCTAAATACTATAGTTAAAGTCAGCGCGAATAACCTTTTGTAATCTCGCTCTAGAGTAGTATAGTTAAAGTGTGCTAAGTAACCAACCAACTTATCTTGTTAGTTAGTTTTGTAATTATGGATTGTGAGCTTTTAGAAAGGATGTCACAGAATTGACAATGTACGAAATTAGGAATGGCACGTGACATTATGTCATGTTCGTACACAGGGCTTGTATGTGAAGAAATCCATTAAAGGAATTGTTTTACTTACTTGAAAGTAAATGAGTGGCGGTTGACACTTTTAGTCTCATTTGAAGGCTGGAATTACGCTATGTAGATTACATACAAGGTGTTTTTAGAATGCAAAGCTATTGGGAGGATTTGAGTGCTGTCAATTTTTATCAAGATCAGTTTATTTAGTCCCTAATTCTATTGTTCAAAATATACATACGAATATTGACATTCGATAATGCTTTGATACGTTACGTATAAAGTTTTCACACGCTGTAAAATGCGTTGCATTTCTGCATTACTTAGATTCCACCAACGCACTACGGGTGTGAAGACAGCTATGTAAAGTGCTTTTACTTTTTCTCAGAATTGTCACATGAGAACGCCAAGCTCATAAATTTGGAGGAGCAAACTAAGTAAGAGGAAGTAAGTTAGGAAAGTTTTTCAATTCCCCTTATCTTTCATTTAAGACTAGATCATATCTCTCATTTAGCAAAAAGCATTTTTCATCATCAACCAACTCTATACTTTCTCCTACTTTTTCGTAAGTTGAATAACACAAGTTTTAGATTTCATTATTCCGGTAATAATTTACACTAATATTTCTAGTTTAATGTACACTTTTTCTTTTCCTACAGACGACCGTGTTTCTTTAAAATTAATTGGTATTCTAGACGTTTTGATTTCAATTGTTTCAGCCATAGCTTATCACGAAATTTCATTGACCAGCGTCCAGTTTGTTAGTTACGTATGTGTGCATTACTTCTACGAGTATACAACACGTCGTGGTTTAAATGTGCATCGGAATAATATTTGAATCTAAACGATGTATTCATTTCAACGTGAGAGAACGAAGATAAATTATATCGCTCGTGAAACTCCTCTTGGTAAAACTTTTTTCTCCCTTTTTTCCGCACAGTAAGAAGCCCAAAGACATTTCAGATTTTCTTTGATTCCGAATCGTGGATCGTATAAAGTCTTAAGTGATCATAAATCACTCAAAAGCTACCAACCTGTCATTGGCCTTGCTATCAATGTGCAGTTCATATAGCTGACAACCGACTAAAATTGATTAGGTCTAGGAGGAATACTTTGGCTCACTCAAATCTAATCAGCTCCCCATTATTTTGGAAATTCTGATTTTCGCTCAACAACAAACAAACAGAGTGAGGAAATTTTCGTCTCCTGCTAATTGAGGCCTAAAGCAAGTTACTAACTACCTAACTTATAAACATTTCAGTCTCTTTTAAATCTGTTGATCCAAAAAATAGCAAAACTTTTGTGCTACTGCTTTTGTTTGGAAAGAATTGAAAAATTCCGCGTCCACTGTAGGAGTATTGTGTGTACTATGTTAAAACATTATTTTAGTCAACATTTTGTATAATTTTGTTAGTAGTTGAACCTTTCATTTTCATTTAACGATCCATTATTTGCAAAGTTCTGAGTTTGACCACGTGACTGACATATATATTTTCGTATCACTTCATTTTACTCACTCACTGCAAATAGAATGAACGGCGCAATAGACTATGGTGGTTTCCAAAATAATGAACCAAGGAAGCAATTAATTACAAGCTGTCTTTAGTCTCCTTTTGTATTCTTTAGAATACAACGGACATGACACAAGAAACTGAAAAGTACCCAAATGTGCTATGCTAGCTTACGTATACTTTATAGCCCTGCCCTAACATTAAAGAAATGACCCTGTAGTTGAAAACAAGTTTTTTTGATCATTTAATTAAACGAGAGCCATTAAATCCACTATTTGGAAGCAATACTTGCCAAACATGGGAAACTCTACTTATTTCTGATGAATTGTTTTCGCTAAATCTGATCAATTTTTCAAATCCCCCAATATTTTGAAGCTGACAGGTTTACGCCTCTTTGGTTCTTATACTGTGGGAGTGAAAAATTGTTTCTCTTATCAGTTTGGCAACCATGTGCCAAAAATTTTGCTAAACAGTAGCATAAGAGTAAACTGCGGTTCCAATGAATACTTCATTGAACCTATTTAGTCTCTTAGAAGGAATCTAATCAATCAGATTGTCAGTAGTAAAGTAGTACTTGAGAGTGAATAGACTATTTTTTCAAAGAAAAGCTCATGATACTTTCCTGTGTTTGTTCGTTAGTTGCTGAATAGGCCTCGTTCATTATTCTGTATACAAAGCAAGCAGTATGCGGCCACGTCTTTTTCCGTGTACAGTTGTTACAGAGCGAATGAATCTTTTATGCTTTCCCCCAATAACTCAACTAGCCAGTAAACCTAACTGGATTCTATGGATAGGTATTGACTATTGACCGACCCCAAGAATTATATGCTGGAACTTGAATGTAACCCGTTTTAGAACTGACTGACAGAGATGGAGAATATGTGCAGTACTTGTGAAGGCAAAAAAGTCAGCGGGGATTTTTTTCCTCTAACGTCAGCCAAAAAGTAAATTATGCAGTCCCTTTGATCTCATTACAAGTTAGTATAGTAGTTATAGAATGGGAAAGGATTTGTTGGCTTGTATTTCGTTCGTATCATTAGTTAGTGAGTTGAGTTTGAGCTACACATCACACATGCTGGTGAAGATTGCATTGTGGCAAAAAATGTGCAAGTTTGATGCCAATTTGACAAACCAACATGGGTCATTAGGCTTTGGTTCGTTCAATTTGATGGGATTGAAATACTACACTGTTACTTGTGTGGTTTCCAATGACTGCTTCATAGCTGGATGGAATGATATCATACGCGAATCGTTTGGGGTATCAAAATGGGCCAGCACATTTTATTTGGAACTACAGGCGATCTAAAGGATGTATCTCATTACTGTCAATTACTACTTTAGTTTATCAGTCAGTCATGGAATGGGAACGGGTCATGTGTATTAAATGTATGGGGTCTGGAACAGCTGTCTAGTGTCATCATTTACTAACGAAAAGTAACTAACCAAACCACCTTACTGTATGTATACGGGTAATGTGAGCAGTCAAGTCTTGTAGACAGTTTTTTTTCGGGTTCCCCATAAATTTTGAATGCGCCAATATTTTTCTTCATTATTTAGCTGTCCAAATAGACAAGAGTTTAGTTAGCTTTTAGTTAGTAGCCAACTGTAACTATACATAGTTGTACCTTATTTTGTTTCATAATGAGACCCGTGCTCCATTTCTCATATGGGGATGGGTTCCAAAGAAAATACAAAGTGTAATCAACTTGTTGGCCCTCATAATTAATTTTAAGCGGATTCTGTGAATACCATGATAGTCATAGGGAATTTTTGTGGGAAGGGATATTAGCTTTTGCTGTCACCAAGCCATGTGCACTAAATGGAGTTCACATTTGAAAACCATCCAGGTTGAGTAAAAAAACTCAATTTATTATCGTGTCAGTCATCATATTTTTTTTGCTCATAACTGTTTCCGCTATGACGGACAAAATGTGTATGCATGCATAGTGTCTTTATGAACTTTAGAGATGGTTTCAGAGTTTTCTCCGTTTGGGTTCACGTGTTATCACTGATTTTATCTTGTACTTGAATTATAGTAGAAATTTGTTCATGCAACAAAATTTAGCTACAATTTTAATCATAATATGCCACATTCTGTCTGCATGTGCTCGTACATGTTTGCTTAAGCACAAATTAAAACGAGAAAAATATCAAGAAATATGAGTGAGCGAAACAATATGACAAAAATTTACTTAATTCTCGAATAAAATTCATTCTACTATTCATTCTACTATGGATACGGTGAATATAATTGCATGAAAAGTTAAGATTTACTTCAACTACTAACTATGAAGTGTATAATTTTGAACTTTTGTTTGACTAAAATATCTAAGATCGTATAAGAACGAAACAATTTCAAGTGCCAATTTCTGTTCTGGTAGTGTGCACAAAATCAAATCATAACTGTCTCCTTAACTTATTCGAATGCTTAACGCGTGCAATTTGGTTGACTTTTTATGCAGGCCTATTTCACTGCTCTGTATGGATATCATAATTTGCGTAAAAGCTTCTTCCAGTTGTTTCAACTGCCATGAACGATAAAATAATGTCTGAAGTGCATTCACTCTTCTCCTATATGCATGATAACATGAAATCTTATATAGTATGACGATGAGATTTTGCTTTTTATTTCTCATTCATGTGCTTACATTTTGCAGTCAAATAGTTTTTGTGGCTCCAGCATTTTGCAACATCAACACCAAAATTTATAATTTAAACGTAAGAAAAACATTCTTATCTTGCCTCAACACTAACACATTAGAAAATTTAAATAAACTCTATTTATTTGTTGTTCCAAAGAAACGACAATAACATAAATCGTATTCAGAATACATAAAATACATTATTTGCTCGAAAAACCTTTTAAATATTTCTACAATAAATGTCAGCATTGAAGCCTAAACACATACATATGGATTCTAACTATCTAACAAAACAAACTAACTACAAAAGTGGTTCAACAGTAAAGATTTCAATGAGAAATTGAAATGAATGTTTAATTCAATGAAAACTTATTGCTTCAACAAATACGTTCTCCAAACTAATACAATTCAATTCGGGCTCACATTTTCAATATGTGTAAAACACTCCTTCCCATATGGCAAGTAATGATTCTATGCTTTAACCATGAAGTTGACCTGATTATATCTGCGCCATAAGTTTGCATTATTACAGATGACATGGGATTCTAAACGACAAGAAAAATTGGCATCATTTTTTTCGCTATGAAATACTTCTGGAGAAAAGTGTGTAAAATTTTCTTCCCCATTTGTTGACAAGTCACTGTAACTCACTCTAGTGGAAAGTTTACAAAAATTTCATTAACTGACTATACTACCGTAGTGAGCGCCGATTCATTAAATCCGCAACCAAAGTATAACTTAAAATTGAATGCACACATGCCAAGACCTAATTTTTTTTTACTGGAGTGCGTGATGAGAGTGCAGGAATGCATGAATAATGAAGATTGCATGTAATGTATACTATGCATAGTATAATAGCTGTACTCTTTGCTCACAGTAGTCAATGAATTTCCCAACGGTAGTAAAGAAAACATGATGCTTATAATTTCGCTATCTACTTTGCCCATTCCTTCTACAATACTTTCCTGTGGTCAAACTTGAATAGGGGATGTGATGATTCCACTTGCCAAAAAAGTGAGTATCATGCTATCAAAAACATTGGACCATATAATAACTAACTAACTAACTATATAGCAATCAAATTATGCTAATAAAAAGTCTGGGAGAAAGTAAAAGTCTGGTTTACAATGCTCTTTTTACTATTTTTTCACAACCATGGCTCATTTAATAGTACTAAAAAGTCTGGAAAAGGACGTCATGAAAAGTTTGAGAAATTGGCTCAACTTTTAGTCTTACATTTAGTTCCTTTAATCATTTCCTGTATGATGAAACATGGCGTAGGTTGGTCAACTATCTATTACCGTGAATTATATCACAACAGGGTCAACCAACTATCATAGTTTAGTTAGTAACAATATATAATTCTGAAAAAAAGGATAAAAAAATGTGCACAGATTTTGTTCACTTGGATTTTACTACACGACTTATCTGTGTGCCATTTCCTTTTTCATTTGACTGATTGGGATTGACAAAGAGTCCGACTTGAGCACTAAACGTTATCTTTGTATGCTTGTCCAACTAACTAACTAAATGCGAGCTCTACTTTTTCACATGGCGTATTATATTATTAAGAAAAAAATCTTTTGGTCAAATCCCTCAACTTTTCTACAAAGATCATGAGTACACACACAAACAATATGAGTTGGGTTTTTTTTATCCCTATGCGTAGCTAGCTTGTGAGTAGTAAGTAAGACTTTTGCTCCCAAAACTGTCATAAAATTCGTCTCTGTCATTTCACTACTATGTAGTACAAAAAGAGAGTTTAGTACTACATGGTAGGATATTTATGTACATCTTATTTTATTACTTTTCTTGTGTGTCAGTCACTCATCCACTGTGGTGGTGGGAGATAGGAGAAAGAATACAAGCCACTTTATTTATATAGTGAATCTCAAGTACTTTTCTCTGCCCTGTCGAGTTATTATTGTCCAGAACGAACTCTATTGTGCCTCCTTGTATATGAAAAGTGTATGGGTGGACTCAACTTTAGTATCATGTAGTAATAGTTTGTGTACTGTAGCAACTAACAGACTATATGGAGTCGTACTGTGGTTTGGTTGGCAACAAGATTTGGATAATATAATGTCGTGTAAACTAACTATAATGTCTGCAGTTAGTATTATCTTTGTGTTTACAATTCGTGTAATTATTCCTCAGCTTTTATTGTGCTCTCATCATTAAGTTTTCTTAAGAACCTAGTCAGATTAATTATGAAGATTTGGCTTCTTACAAGGATATAATGTTGGAGGAATTGACTCATAGTAACACTAGAGAAAGTGTATTATGAGGCCATAAAGAAAATTATTACAGCTCTTAATTCTTGCACTATTTGAATTTGTACAATGTGAATGAATTTACATTGGTCTTTTGTATTTATTCCTTGCAAGAATACATGTGTAGTATAAGTCTTAAAACAAGTTTTACAAATTTAGATGCCCCTAAGGAGGAAAATTGATTTTTTACGCCAATTTTCGTGCTCTAGAACTTGTGTGTATGTAGCAAGCTTTGTTCGTATTGTGGTGAAAGCTACAACGTACGGAGTGACTATACTATAGCCCCACTTCATAGTGTATTACATGGGAGTGTAAACCAGAAGCCATTATTGATGATTTACTATGAAACTCATAATCAAAACTTCCCAAGTGTATATTTTGCCCTACTTTATGCTCATTCAAGAGGCTTGCATTTATTTAACGTTGTTTTCATGAGGGTATATGCTCCCTAGATAATAATATTGATAGTTTTTGAGGCATGTTCATAACGATACGATATATATTTGCAAATTTCCAATACCAGTCAATCCCACTTACGGAATTGAAGTTACAACAAAATTGTCTTCCCATATCTATACGGGACAAGTTTAAGTTTGCTCATTTAATTTTATCCCATTGTCTCTCCCTGAATCATCATGATAAAAATATCTTGAAAAACTTTAGTTTCTATTTCTATATATCCTACAGATGTGTAAGCATTACATATGCTGCTCCAAAAGTTGAATCCAATTCCGAATAAAATTCTATTGTATAAACTGCCTTCCTTATTACATCATTGATCTCATTCCTGATCTTATGTGCAACTACATACTACAACTCGTTTTTTTCCTAGCAGCGATAAATGTGACTGGCCCAATAATGTATCCAATGTTAAGAATTCAGAATGAAGGAGCCCCGTGTCTGTAAAAAAAGTTTCATCACAAAAGGCCACACAACTTACTTACGACCAGCAGTGGTATACAGTTTCATGCAACTTGTCTTTACACAAGAATTTACGTGCATTGCTTTCTCCCTTTCTTCACATATTTTTACGTTAAGACGAAATCTTGCAGACTAGTCATACTGACACCACTGGTAAAAAGTGCTGATTTTTTTTCATTTCTTGTTTAGTTGGTGAGAATACCAGGAGTAAGAGTAATACGATCCACTCAAATAAAGGAGCAAACAAAAATATAGAATAGTATGTAACATAAGGCTAGACTTTTCGTTTCCACTGTCTGACCACGCGGACTATTAGTTGAGATGATAAGAAAAGTGCGTTTCATGCGTTCCACATACGCACAGGGAGATGACATGGTCTCATTTTCCCATAACGATAACTGATGAAGTCAAGGCACGTGAACCGATTTATTCGTTCTAACAAGATTGTATGAATGGGATATCGATTTGCACAACGATTCGTTATACACCTAAATTAAGCTAATTATTTAATGAGCACATCATTAATAATAACAGCATAACTTAATCATATTTTGTAGTTTGTGTATTGTGTGCGCATGTAATGTGAAATGTATTAATATATCATCATCATTGATAATTATCAACTGAAAAACCCTAAGTTATGATAGGGAGTTTGTAGAATAAATTAATAAATATACAGTTTAGCCTTTAGGGGGAATTGTAAGTAACTCTACTGGAAAAACTTTGCTTTTTTTGTTGACGGAAAAGATTTTGTACCTACAAACAAATGAATCCAGCCATATCAATCATTCCGAGTTCATGACATATCATCAATAATACAAATCTTTAGCTTTTTATCGCACTAGAACACACGAGTAAACTGTAAGAATAAACGAGGGGAAGAAAATCTTACAGATTTTTTTGCCAAAAATAAATGGAGCTTGTAATTTTACATGTCATGTCATATCACAATATTTACACAATGTTGAGTCAAAATCTTTTCGCGTCACTAGATTTTAAAACGTCTGTTTCGATTACCGACTTCCTCTAACCTATAATTTTATTTAGATCGCTCTGTGTTAACTAAAAAAATCACCGATATTTTCATAATATACAAAAACTCAAAGAAAGTCTAGTTTGTTTTTTCATATATGCTAAAAACGCCGAAAAAAAAGTATTTATCAAATGTGTTTTTTTGTACTTTTTCAGGTGAGAAATGCAACAGCCTACTTCATCATAAACCTATCCCTATCAGATTTGATGTTCTGCTGTTTCAACCTGCCCCTGGCTGCCTCCATGTTTTGGAATCGACGTTGGGTTCATGGGGAATTTCTTTGCGTTTTGTTCCCATTCTTTCGATATGGGTTAATGGCAGTTTCCGTTTTCACAGTACTGGCTATCACCATCAATAGATACGTCATGATTGGCCACCCTCGTTACTATCCAAGGTATGTAGTTATTCCCCATTCATAAATATGGTTAACAGCCCATCTCATCATCATTTGGTGGTCTACGGGCTCTCACAAAAACATATCTAAAACTACGGTGTATTTATATTCTCTTTTTTAATAATAGCCGATTGAATGCGTTATAGTAGTAATAGTAAAGCCCTATTTCCCTATACTTGCTAGTTTTATGGAAGAATTGCATTTCATTTGATCATCATAGAGGGGATAATCTAGGATTTGGTTGCAGACAAGTTTTCCGAATTTAATTATATTTTCGTGGGCAATAACTTTACGAAATTGGGTTTCCATTTTATTGGAACTAGAGTTAGTAGCTATAAGGCGATACTACAAGTAATTTTGTATTCGGGTTGGAATTCAATTGTGAATAGCAGTGTTGAAATTCAGCAGCTGAGAATGGCGCTGAACTTTGTGAGGGCTGTATAAAATAAACATTAGCCGTAGTTAGTTTGCAAAACAACTACTGTTTGTATCACCAGACGTTAGAATAGTGATGAAAACAATTTAAGGCACTGGTTTTAGGAGTTTTAATGGATTGCTCACCATAGACAATTGGAAACTAAAACGGTTTAATTTGACGTTTCCGCGATACACTAATGTTACTGGGTCATTCTAGATGTATAAATTGGTCTGGAGACTCAAAGTGATTAAGAGAAGGTCAATAACTATAGCGTCTAGTGTCCTCAAATGGATTTTATTGTGCTATTCATTAACGTTTCGTTTCGCAAGTTTATTACTTTAGACTATGGTATGGTAAATACGCACACATGGTACATTCAAAAAACCCAGTGAATAACCTATATAATGTCGACTGCAATCTTTAGCAAAAGTGAACCAGCTATTCAGAGCACGTGTTTCCAGGAAAGAAAAGTTTCCTCAATTGGAATAAAAAAGTCGTTTTGTTTTGTTTTCATTAGCTTAGTCGTGAATGAAGTTGATTTGAAAAATTTAATTTTTGCTACTGCTGTGAGAGCAAATGCGTAAGATCTCAGCTGTTTTGAAACGCTTTGCTTTTATGACTGTTGCTCACAAATTTAAGTTCCGCGTGCTATAATTTTTACGCGTGTTTTTACTATTTTTCGATTTCGACCAAATTGGTTACCTGGCTACAGATAACCACTTTTGGTGAAAAGTATAACTAGTCTAGGAATCACTCGATTTTTACTATTTTTCGATTTCGACCAAATTGGTTACCTGGCTACAGATAACCACTTTTGGTGAAAAGTATAACTAGTCTAGGAATCACTCGATTTTGGTGAAAAAAGCGATGGCCATAACTTTTGACCTACGTGTTGAAAATCAATTCTGTAAAGTGGGTCGAAATTCTATATGGTCCAGGGTTAT
>Ga0210040_10006209_pt1 | contig 14952 bp, 9 predicted proteins | sample CryGeyCG12114_NA_FD_185462 | JGI IMG/M metagenome (GOLD analysis project Ga0210040, IMG submission 185462) | Groundwater microbial communities from aquifer - Crystal Geyser CG19_WC_8/21/14_NA (SPAdes) (version 2) | ecosystem: Environmental > Aquatic > Deep subsurface > Groundwater | place: USA... | reverse complement strand
AAGATGTTTTGAGAAATTGGCAAAAAATCGAAAAAACCGCTGATTCTCACTTCGCCCCTTATGGGAATTAACACGTGTAAACTTTTTTTTCGGACACCAAAAAAAAGTTTTTTGAGAATTTCTCGCCAACCCTTGATCCGATCGGGATGAAACTTGACGTGTATGCATTGCTTGTTAGTAGCAACAGAATATATGAAAATTACTATCTCTGCCCTCCTAGTTATTTGTATATCCCAAAAATCTAGGTGTAAACTTTTTTTTCGGACAGAGTGTATCTTAATGTCATCTTTTTTCCGGTGCTATGTAATTTATATTCACCCAGAAAAAACTGGCATTAATCAACTCACGCTTTCCATGATTTCCTAAAAGTACTGCACATTTTTTCGCTACTTAGTATTGTAATTTTTCGCAATCAAACGGGAACTTAAAAGGTCAAAATTCTCATAGCACGCAACAAAATGAATAAAAAATATAGACGGAAAAATAAAATCCCCCAAAAAATATTGATACACACAGAGCACCCATAGGCTATTATTTATAATGTGCTGACAGCTAACCAATTTTTGTGCACCCAAGATTGCAGGAAACATACTCAACTCTACTCTCTGCAGTCAGCAAATGATTGGATTTCGGGGTCCCAATATTTTCCATCATAGAGCTAAAAGCTTCCTCTTATTTGACTTTGCTCGTAAACTTTCTCCATTGGTTGATTGCTGATTGCAAAAGTACATAGGAAGTCTTGTGGTAAAATTTGTTCGTAATAATAATTGCCTATATTTCTCTGCATGTATTCAAATCCTTGAAAATGAATTTTTTGTCATGTATGGGGGAAATCGGGAATTTTGTCCTTTCCTTCCTTTCACTCAAATGAACCAATCAAGTGCCCATTTAAGGAGAAAGGTGAAACTAAAGAAGTACATTTTTTCTGACTAACTAAGGTGTAAAATGACATGATTTATAGGCACAGTGTATAAATGGATAGAGGGAAACTAACTATGGCTTATTCATTTGGTTGAATGGAACAAAACCTTTTGTTCTTCACATGAATTTCACATGAATGAGTGCACTTTGTAGTGCATGCATGATTGCACGGGAAAACTCTAGAGAACAAGATCTGCATTTATTTATCATGAAGCCATCCATGAATTGTTCAAGGGGTTCAAAAAGGTGCTAAGTAGGTGGGTTAGCAATGTACTGGCAGCAACAGGGATTAGGTAAGTTCAAACAAGGTTGTTCTGTTCACTATTTTTGGGCTTCTCTATTGTTTTTTCGCTCCAATTTAGGAAATGAATTTTCGGCACAAAAATATCTTTGTAGGATAATGAAAATTATCAAAAAATGTTGTTTTCTTCATGGGAAATGTAAAAAAGTTATACTTTTATTAAGTTTTAAAATTTTTTTGCAGAAAAACTTCAGTTGTGGGGACTAATAGTTAGATATTGTGTTCCATGTGAACCCAAATGCGATTTTTTTTTCAAATTTTAAGATAAACGAAATAAATTTTGCATTTGGAAAAGGATTTTTGGCACTCAGCACCTTGCTTTCATTTATTAGTTAGTAGTATTTAGTTAGTACTAAAAGGAGACCACTTTTTCCTTTATCTTCAGATTATCTAATGATTTGAATACACCACCGCAAACTATAGCAGTGCTATAGTTAGTACTTAATTCTTTACGTGGGCAAGTGGGAAGTTGTGGGATTAAAGTGTTTCTAACTACTGTTAATGCAAGCTGTTTTTGAATTCAGAAAATATGGTTCCCAACCCCAATGCATGCATGCATGCATAAGTTATTAAATTTCTCTTTCTACGTTCTTCATCCATCCGGAATAATGAAAGTTCAAAAGAAATGTGCAAATAGAAAGTACAAAGTTCAAATAAGAACGTTTGGAAAAAAACTGTGCTCTTTAAAGAAAGTACGGCGGGATAGAGATGAGTTAATGAATTCAAAACAGAGTCTAACTGGCTATTCCTACATAATCCATATAGTTCTCGCATTCTAAGACAGTCTAATTAATGAGTTCTCTAATTGATAAGTTTCTCATGTTAATTACGCTCATTAAATTGAGACTTTCGTTCAATGCTGACCCTACTCGTGGCCATGCTATGAGGTTATACAAACCCCAAATATAAATGAGAGGCACTCAACTAAAATTGTGGAGTTTGGACAATGCACAAGTAATTGTTATGTAGCAAATAAAACTGGTAGTTTAATGTGGTTGTTGTTGAAATTTAAGCACACATTGTAATAAGCTTAGGGATGAAAAAATAATGGGAAAATGTGGGAAATCCGCAAACATGGGAAACATTTGTTGAGCCAATTACGTTGGATTGAGTGCAGTGCGACAAATCTGCATAATTTGTTCATAATCTAGTAAGATGGGAAGTGAAAAGGAGTTATTGGTCCATTACGAGTATTTATTTGACATGGCGTCTTTACTTACTTACTTGCTATAGGATAGTAAAGTGTGTGCGTGCACGTACGTATTTAAAGGAACCAAGTCTTCTACACTTCTCAAGTGTGTCTTTCACTCACAGCTCCCCGTTTGTACAAGACAAGCACAGATTCATTCATTTCTTCAAATGGCTCCTCATAACCTTAACTTTACTGGAGTTAACGACTGTTGAAAGTTTACCACAGCCAGTGTTCTATATAACTCCACCGGAAACCTTGGCCCGCCACTAATATCATTGTCCAAATATGTAATCTTTTTTGTGCTTGTGTAGATCCCACTTTTTCTATTGATGAACAAGGCTTGACCAAAGTAACTAACTGGATAGCACATTATGAGCTTAGAGAGAAAATTTAAAATGTATACAGTAGGATTGTAAAGCTATATTAATTCTAATTAATGGACAAAAAACTTGTTTTAAACCGCGTGAAAACAAATTTTTCATTCAAATGCTACTTTTTGCCCCACTAGATTATTTTTGAACTTTAACGTAATGTGAATCAGGTGCAGAGAAAATATTTAAACACTGATTAGTAAGTAAAATAAAATTTTCATACCGTTTTAATAGTTTTAAGCACTAATCAAACTGAATACATTTAGTATTGCAATTCAAGAGTCACCATGCGCTTGTTAAAAGATTTTTCAACTAGTTCGTCTAAAATCCTCTATGCCCGCTATAGGTGCTGAATACATGGCATCTGAAACTACGCAGACAAGCCACGAATAATTACTGGTATTGATTAGACGAGTTATTGTTCAAGTCGTTCCCCTCGGCCTACTTTATTAAATCGTAGAAAGTTATTTATTGAGTTAACGGCAGGAAAGGTGGCAGTGATAACAGTCTTCTATTTGCCCTTTCTTCCTTTTCCTATATCCACACACTCCAGAGACTCTTATTGGAAACCCTCTACACAAAAACCTGAAACAAACACTTATTCTCCTTCCCACACCTTTTCCCCCTGTATGAACTATCCATATGCTCAGACATCAGTTCACAAAATAAAACCTACTAAATTTTTCAATTTCTTCCTTTTGCCAAAAATAAGAGTTACAAATTAACTAACCACAATCTACAATGAATATAAAAACGCTTTGAACGAGACAGACTTGTGAATTAGATTTCAATGTGCCTACATGAAAAGGATAGATCTGGTAACTAACTAATAGAATTACTCACTTACTGGAAGATGTGTCTTGGTCCGTACCTACAATTTCAACTTGAAAAGGACTTTGAGGGAGAAAAAGAACGTTTTGTGCACACAGTCATTTTATCGTCCTTTCAAATTGGATAATCTTTGTGAGAGCTCCTTGAGGGCTGTAATGACTTCAAAATTACCAACTTAAAGGACACACGGGCTCCCATTATGTCCCTCCCTGTATTCTCCTTTTCTAGCTCACCAAGAATGTACGCGTAATTACACAATGGTCCTTAATTGCAATGTGTGTACCTTGTTCCCATCCTCTGTGTGTGCCTGCAGTTAAGTAGGGGTCTCGGAAAAGCTACACGTTTTCTTACTAACTAAACTAACTAACTAACTATGCCAATTGCCTTCTTCAACTTGACTCAATTTTTCGGTCAGTTTCACTGTATAGCTAACTGAATTATTCTACCCTTTGAGTTGGACGGTTATAATATGCTTAAATTTTGTCTTTTTTTTCGAGAAAGGGGGTTTTTTCTAAAATTTTACCATATATTGCCACTTTGTGATACCCAGGGACATGAAATGAATGCGATCAATTGTATTCGCCACAGATAGGTTACCATTGTCATCAAGTATTGATTTCCCGTTTTTCATACAAATATTTACATTCCACACATTCTCACTTACTTATAGCATAACACAGCTGCATGTTCAATAATCTATTTTGACTGCGAGGCTTTAAAGTTGGGAAAATATTTTACTTTTTCAGCGCGTGTACTTAATGCATTTATGTACGTAGCGTATCTCTAAAGCAATTTAAACTTTCCTTATCCCCCCAACCCATGTCACTTGCATACATACATCCATGCATACATTCTATGCGTAAAGTGAAATGTTTCAAACTCACACAAAAGAATGCAATTATTAGTACCACTGAGCTGACTAGTGGCATCATTATAGTTATCATTATTTTTTCTCAGTTGGGAAAACTTTGGGACCATAAGAGCCACTTCCAAATCACATTCCCTAGTGTGTTCATAATCCCATGTATACTAGTGCAATGCAAATTCTCTGCATGTCAAAAGGAAGGGGGAAAATATGACATTTACAGGAGAACACTGAAACCACTTTACTATTCCACTAACAAGCATCTTCTGGTCTTGTTATATTTTTTTTTCCTATCGTTTGTGTTATCTTTTGCTAACAAACAATAGTATGGTAAACAAGTGCGCGCGATACGATTTTTTTGTTTCATTGCTTCCATTGTTTGAGTAAGCACACCTTTTGTGGGCATTTTTTTGTCATCATTATTTGAAGGAATGGAGTACTTTTGCATTTGGTTAGTAGAGACAAGTTTTTTGTGTATTTCAATGCATGTTTACTTTAAAATTTACTCACCGTGTTTGAAGGGAGGTTTTAAAATTTGCAGATTGCGAGCAAATGAGCAATCTAATAAGTTTCCTTATACTTGTAATATTCATATAGAAAAAAAACTATTGCAAAAAGTGAAAAATGAACGATTTTATAGTGTTAAGCTAAATATTTAATGCATTACATAAACATAGTTTGCGGTTTTGGGTTATGATAGATACAAACTAACTGCAAATGCTATAGTAGCTCTAGCATTGGTTTGGTTTCCATACTTTTAGTTGTGAGTATACGCAGTAAGTAACAATCATACTTTGAAACCAATCTCATAAATAAAATTAACCCAAAAGTTGAGAACATTAGAAAAGGGGAAATGCGAAATGGAGTGAAAGGCTGGGAAATTCAATGAATAAATTTCCATGGTCTATTTCATTATAAAGAAGTTTTAGAAATAATGGCACTCTTGTTTGACTCTTTTTTGTAACTTCGCCGTAATTGCTTAATTCAGTCTACTGACAACTGAAAAACGGGAACTTTGTTTTTCTACCGGCAGAAAAAATAACTACATAACATTAGAACAAACAAACTAACTTAGCTATCCTTTGAAATCTAATAACTTATTACACGAGTAGAATTTGTGTCACACAGTTTTAATTTCCCGGACAATAATACTTGAGTTACGAACTAAACTACAACGTTTACGGTCTTTGAAAGCATACTGTGAATAAAGATCATTCTTATCATCCAAAAAAATAAGGCCAAAGCCTTTCTAAATGGAAAAACTTTTCCTTGTCAACTAAAGACGGCGTTTTTAACTTTTTTTTTTGTTTCACTTGAACTCAAAATTAAATACTAAAGGATTCAATGAACGAAACGAGTTCAAAGATCAATCATGAAAAATTCTCACTCGGTTGCTTTCCATTATTATTATTCCACACTCATCATCTTCCCCATTCGTTCGTTCATTCACACATAGCAAAAGTAGCTTCGTTTTTTGTTTCCTTTACAGTTTATCTCTTCTAAACGGATAGGAAAACATTTTTACGCAATGCCATTGCATTTATTTCATAAGACTGAATATCACACTAACTAACTAACTAACTAAATTTTCCCACTTCCCACTCACTACCTACTTTGTTCTGTGGGCTGTTTAAATTCACGGTATTCAGGTCGTCTATTTAATTTGCATAGCATTTGAGCATCAGAAAAATTATATTTTTCCATTCATTCCCCTCCAAAAAAAATTAATTAAAAACGGTCTTAGGTTTATTTGTTTTGCCAAAAAAGTGAGTTGATCAATCCCACGTAATTTTAGATACTAAGTAAAAAAAAACAACATTTGTTTTGAAAATTAGATAAGCAAGTACAAAGTGACTAACTAACTTAATTAAGCACCCGGATTTATTCTGTAGCACAAGTTTACCCATCCAATGGATTCACAGAAAGAAATTACCTAGCTAACAGATTGAGAACTAAAAACCCTTAGCTCATTAGCAGATCCCTACTACTTTCGTATGGTCTGGTCAGTGAAAAAATTCTGCCCGTCTGCCTGCCTGCCTAACTAACTAAATGCTGCTATGAATGAATCTCTTGGGATCTCTGGAAAACCGAGAGACAGAAAAAAATCATCAAAGAAGAAGAAAACAGTGGAAGGGGGAAACTAAAAGTACAATGGGACGTTCATTCATTCACATTTCCTCTTTTGTATGCATTCGACTAAACGACTAACTAACCAGCTAACTATAACTAACTGGCTACACGTGTTTGAATGAGCCACTGTGCACAAAAAAGTGTAGCTGCTATAAAAATGTGAGACTCTTTTGTCTTCTGTGCACACAAAATTCTTACAGACTAACTAAGATATCGCACCAGCTTTCTGTAATAATTAAATTTTGACTAACTAGATCAGAAGTTTCAAAATCTTTAGATGGATATAGCACAAAAAAACCTAAAAAATTATGAATTTACTTGCTTGCAATTTTATTGAAGATTCATTCGGATCGTTTAAGCAAACACAGCAAGTGTATACAAGTGTTTTAATTATTTTTTATAGTTTCATTTCAAACCTAGTTTTCAGCTCTCATCAATCTAATGGAATAGTCAAGAAAAATAAAGCACATTCGGATATTTTCTTACTAACTAACTAACTAACTAACTAGCAGTACTAGTCTCATGTGCATTCCCTGACTGAGCAATTAAGGTAATAGCCAATTTATGTGCACCAATCTGGAGAGGTCCATCCATTATTCAGCGAATTAAAGGTGCATGCATGCTTTCTCCCCAACTCTTTTTTGTGCATATCATGCATTCATGGTGCACCGACTTTAAAAAGCAACCAACATCCGTCTATGCACATATAGCTTGTTAGGGAAGGGCTCCTTTTTGTTGATTTGGTGATTCCTCAGGTCGGCTTTGTAAACTCTTTGATTCATTTTCTTTACCCGATTTTGTAGAAAAAAGTAAATTCTATTATTTAGTATGTTTAAAGTTGGGAAAACTCATTAATTAGTGAGAAATCTGAGTTGTATATGCACTTTTATGTGTGAAGTTTCTAGCAACGTAATTGTTGTTAATCATGTGAAATTCCAATAGGAATGAAAAACCGACCTTATATACAAAGCCTATATGGATATCTCACAGTATGATGAAGTTCTTTGATGGCTGGTAAAAAAAAATCTGAACTTTGCTATCATCCAATGTTTTTTCTTTCAAGAGTTAGACGAATGCACACGCCCTTTGTTATACAACTTATAGAGTGTGGGAGCTGTTGCTGAAAGATAAATGTCTTCCATTCCCGTCCTTTTTCATTTTCACCTTGACGGGTGAGTGCAATCCAGTCATATTTATGGAATACTCCTGTTCCTTGTGAGTCAACCAAAATGGAAACGAATTCGCTACACAAGGTGGTGAAGTCACGACAGAAATCTTTCGAATAGAGTAATCTGAAGTGAGTTTCATTTCAAAGAGCAAATAAAACTACTACCCAGAAAAACATGTGTGAATGTCAATTTTTAAACAAAATTTTACTCTATCAGAATTTTTGAAATTTCGAATCTCACTCTGAGTCCATCAGTCAGCATTATTTAACGTTTTCTGCAATACAAGGCAAAAATTGCGAGAAGGAGTTTACTTGCTCATCTCTGAAAATCATATTGACATTAAAATCCCCATTCCAAGTCCTTTTTTGAATCACTTATAATGAGTTGGCGAAAGTGAAATTCACCGTGATTTTGCGCTGGGAAATGTGACAATGAGGATTTGAATTCCATAATTACATATATATGCACAAAGGCTGTGAGAAACTTTTTCAGCCCCGTTGAAATAAATGAGTAAAAGGAAATGATGGGACCTTGTAGGAGACAGTAATCAAGTTATGTTTTCTGGATATAACCTAAAGGGCTCTAAAAATATGGAGACCAAAAAACTTGCTAGTGTAGTTGAATGATGCTCCAATTCAATTTTCTGCTGTGTAAAGAGGATTTAACTTTTTTTACCTTGAGCTTGAATCTATTTTGTCATGTGTACAATGTTCGTGGTGATTTGAAAAATTGGGAAAAGGCTGTAACCCAGGCTATGCCATTTGTTCCGGTTTACATTTTCAACACCATTTAAAAAATTTCGCACCTTCATATTCTTTACTCTCGCAACAGTTGCAAATTTTAGAGCCAATGTGGTCTGATTCACCAACATCTTAAAATTGAATCTACGGTGGTCTAGAACAGTTGTCATTCTTGTAGCACAGTCTAGTCATCATTTATATAAATAAAAACCAACAGTAAATCCTGTCGCTTCACTTTAGTTAGTTTCTCCTATGCATACTACTATGTATGTACAGTGGAGACATCGAAGGAGACAGTTTTCGCCTTAATAAAGAAAAAAGAGTTGTCGGGTTTGGGGAAAAGAAAAACGAGGAATCTGGAGACGAAGACAAGTTCCCTGTTGCTTTTTCTCATGACAAAAACACTTGCCTTTCCAGAATAGTTCCGCCAAACACACACATAATCCCATTCCATTTTACAAACCGTGTACAACACTGTTTATTAAAAGTTATACTCCTCATTTACACACTTTATACACCATACATTTCCCCATTTTCACCCATTAGAACTAAATATCGAATTAATAAAAGTCGCTTCATAGTTGCAATCATTTTTTTAGGGCTTTTCTAATGAACTTGGGCATAAAAATATGATTTTCATCCTGGCTGGTTTCTTCATTAACTGTACATACCTTAGACCAGAAAAGAGTAAATCGCTCATTTTACGATGACAATAAAAAATTGATGGCGGATAGAAGTAATTGAATTGATTGAAATATGGCATCAAGATTAAATTCCCAAGCTGTGTGCCACCTATTTATCACAGCTATATTGTTTGCTTGTTAGTTTGTTAACAGCAAAAATGAGAAGATTTTTTCCATTTACGAGAAATTGACTGCCTGTCTGTTTGAATAAGAAAAATGTCACGGGAGGACAAAAATGAGCCTTATGTCATTTTCAGACATTTGTAACTCAAAGAAACGACCAGCATTTATGACTTATTTATAAGAGTGTTTGTATGGAGCAGGTTAAAATTTTACGCCGGAACTAGAAATTTTGATTTGACACGCTAAATGTCGGACATACATTCCAAGAGTAAAAAAAGATGCATGCTACTATAGCTGGGATTGGGAATCTTAATATTGTGATTGTGAAGTTATCCCATGGGCTGCCAAAACATTATATTTTGGCGTTAAACATCCTAATTATGAAGTTGTAGTACGAAACGAAAAAAAGTAAATTATCGTATAAATGAAAAATATTTACTTCATTTAGCAAAAATTAGAATAATTCTATGAAACCAATCTTAAAACAACACGTTTGGCATGATATTATTTCGTTGGATGCTCAGATACAATTTCACCTTTTCCGGTAGTTGGTTGTATGAAATACTTGACGGGATCCCCTTTTAAGTACGTTTTAATAGCATCGCCAACATAAAAAAAAATGAAGGCAATAAAAGAGTTGTGACAGATTTTTTTCATTCCACCGACTAACTACTAAATTCAGTGAACCTTCACAACAATCTTGTTGTAGTATTATATCTACTATTCTCAGCCAAATCGATAAAAAATCTTTTGATGAATATTTAGCAGCAACTAACAAAAAAGTCACTTGTATATCATGACAAGATCATGACTGGCCCGACTTTTTTTTTATAAAGTATGAAAGGCAAGTCAAAGTGTTCACATTTACAGTTTTTACAAGCGAATGCTTTCTTCCGTGACTTGGCTAATGGAAAGTGGTTTTCATAAATGGAAAAGTGGAAAACTCATATTGACATGTAGACAGGAGGAAAATGCAAAAATGTTGTATTCTACATTCGGAAAGGAATGAAGACACGCCATTCATAACAAGCCCTGTTGGAGCCTATTAAAATCTTGCTTGGGGTGTTTTCGATTTCTACAGTGAATAATACCTATAGCTGTTACTTATATAGTCAGTAAGTTTACAAATACTATATTTTTAGTACCATTTTGCATTATTAAAACTCGGTGTAGGTAAATTATTTCCCTTCTGTATATTACTCGTGTGTTATATTTTAGATCGTAACTTAATATTTTGCTTTCACTATGTGATATGTATGGATACTCATAGTTAGATGCGCCATTTTCTACAAAACGTAAAAACATTTTAAAACCCAAACGTACCTTATATTATGACGGTTTAGCTCTTGTTGGCTTCAAATCAATCCACGTAGACAAAATAATAATCAAAATGAAAACTGAAATGTAATATTTTTAGTTATAGAGTGGTTTTCACAAGTTAATTAGATAGTTAGTTAGTTAGTTAGTTAGCAAACACGAAATGTTGACTACATGTGGAAAATGAGGCTCCGTTTTTCACGCAAAACTCCCATTGGTGTCCTTTCACTTGGGCAATAGATTGTGTACTGAAAGGTTCAGAGCGGTGCTTTAGGCTTTTCTACCTTTCACCACATTTCTCTTTACGCTCCCTAACTACTCGCCTACGTATGTTTGCATGGGGCTAAGCAATCTATCTAAATGTACGATTCTTTCTTGCCCAATTATAATGCATTCATAATTACGTTTGATTGGTTTTACAGTAATCGGATGCATCTACAACAGTGTATATACAATATTGATCGTACAGTTTGGCAACGAATACAAGCTGGGAAAATGTTTTTGCGAGTTAATTTATGCTTTGCTTTATTATTAAATAACGTATTTGATATTAAAAGTGAAAATACTATATTGTGAGTTTGTAGCAATGCACTTTTAGAATGAAATATTCACTGTACATCTCTAGAGGGCAGATTTTTGAAAATAGTGTGATAATTTTACACATCATGAATTGCACACAGTTTGAATTATTTCACACATAATCAAGTACACTAGACATTGTTGAGACAAGAATGAAAAGTTTTGAGTGTTTTTTTTTTATCATTTGCATACAAATATTATTCATGCAAACACACACACATAATGCTGCGTCGTAGATTCGATTGCATGATTTTTTTCAAGTATTCTACGCCTTTCCATTCCATTTTTGTGAAGATGAACTGCTAGTTCATTAAGCGAGCGAAACTCAAAGGACCTAGGAACGTCAAAACAAGTCTTTATTCAAATTTCGTGCTTAATTAAAGGAAAAAACTCTTTGTGAAAAAGTTTTGCACCTGATTTTACCTCCATTTGCATATATTGCAATCAATCAAGTAAAGTTACGGTGTTTGAGTAATTTACAGAGTTTGATGAAAAAGACTTTGAATTTTCTAAATATCTCTTGATGCAGAATGCAGTGAGCGAAATTTTTCAATAATTATATGGAAACTATACAATGTATTGGAATTACATACATTCAATTCTGTGAGGGATGAATGTCAAACTTGCTATGTAAATTTTCATTTTTTTAAATTCGCCATTTCTATTTATCCAAGGATTTTAGCAAATAAGCTATATTTGCCTACACAGACAACATTCAGTCAGTTCACACTGGTTTTACGTTAAATATACTGCAATGCACGATGCAGCAAAAAATCAGTACCAGAGTACCAGTTGCTAACACTTGAATCATATTTTGTATGACAGTCCTTTACAACCGGATACATAACTTGCAATCTGTATGTCAATCATTATTTCCGTTTCTCGTAAGTTTATATCTTCTACATGATAAGTGCGACAAAAATTTATGCAAAATGAACTACAGCGAGCTAAAAAAACAGCGAAAACCAAGTGGACAAAAAGGGGACAAGAGTGATATCTGGAAAAAAGCGTTTAGTCAGAATTGCGGCTGATTGAATAGTGTATTTTTGATATTGTATGTTCACTACCAAATTCAAAACGCGAAATGGTGAAATAATAGTTTAAATAGTAAAAGCACAAATTACAAAGCCAAATAATTTGTATATTGTTAAATTTTATGAACGTTTTAAACATAAAGTACCTATACTTATTTTAGGCACGAGTTTTGTAATACAAGTAATTGCAAACATACGTGATTTCACTTTTTTGCGTCAACTTGTGAAATTATCCAGAAAATAAATTCCCTGAATTGTTCAGCTGATTGAAAAAGTAAAGTTGTTGGAATTTTTATTGTACCTCAAGTATATCACTCTTTAGAATAAAGTGGCACTATTATTTGGCCACAATCTTTTGGTAAAAAAAACATCATTCGAGAATGTTAGATTCAGTGAATGAAATGGGCTGGAACAAAATCATCATAATATTTAGTGAGCTATAACATATTGGTATAATACATTATGGGCTGAGTATGCTGAAACGGGTTGATTTCCTTGGGGAAGCCCTACGTTAGAATAAGAATGCTTCAGGCTCAAGCATTTTGATTTGTAATTTGAGAGCAAAAGTATTTCACAGGAATTCAATTTTTCCACCAATGTACCCTCCCCCCCGCAGTTACCGCCTTTTAAAAATACTTGTGGATTAGTACTATTGCCATTGCTTGCCATATATGTCACAAAACTTTGTTAATTTATTTACAAATACTTTAAAGTTATGAAAAAAATAGATTCCATCCTGTATAGCATGCAGTTTAAAAAAATTCTCCCATCTGCAACTAACTCTAACTAACTGTATGATTCAATAGCGACTTCCAGAGGCACAACTTTAATTACACAATAAAAAGAGTCATCAGTCTTTGTCAGATTTGAAATGAGTTTTTTTTGACAACTTAATATAATAACAAGCGACGCACTTGGACAATCACAAACTTATTGGAGGAAGTAGAACACATTAGCATTTGAAATTTCCTGTCCAGAATAATATAATCAATTTCTCTATTTGGTTCCCTAACTTTTATTTGATCTTTCAGCATGTTGTTTGACTTTCTTGATAAATGTAATAATATCGACCTGAAAACAAGTTTTGGAGACGAAGGAAAACTTTGGTTACAAACAAATAGTCAACTTTGGTAAATAAATGGCTCTCTTTTACATAAACAAACTAGTCAATTGTCCTTAAAGTGAACCGAACAGAATGAAAAAATGAAGGCAAATAACTTTACCATTACATTTCTGAGTTTTCAAACTGCTCAAACTATGTGAAACATATAAATAGGTTGGCAGTCAAATACCGATGTTTCCGTATTATTATGCATGCAAAATATATTAGACAGCCAATTTTAGTTAGTTAAAATCTAAATACTTCTCTGGGGACAATGATTTAGAAGGGACACAAAATAGCACTACATTGAACGAAAGTTAGTAGTTGGTAATTTTCAAACTTGTCATCATTACTCTCTACCATGTTGAGGTAAATAAGTAGCAGTTGTAGCATACAATTGCTTGGATATTTAATTTGAAAACTTTCCCATTGTCCTATGATAATGATGCATGTTTTCTAAAAGTAGCGTATACCACAAAATACAAACTTGTGGACTCGCAGGTTCCTATTAAATTAGCTGGGCTATAGTTTATTTGCCTGACTGGGACAACCATTTGTGTGAGTGCCAATTTATCCACTTACGAAGGTCATTAATTCTCCATGTGGTGTAGTTAGTTAGTTCCCTTTTACGAATCACTGGTCGATCTACAGATTGCTCCATCAAACAAATGTGAGTACACATAGCTAATATTCTAATTCAAGTAAGATTGTTCAATTTGAACTATTTCTGTTCGGATTTCTTCGGATTCGGTATTGGCCCCAGTGAAGAAGTTACATTATCTACTCTTATAATCGTGTTTTCAAAAAACCATATTTATATGAACTCGGGCCAAAACTACTGAACCGATATGCCTCGAAATAGCCTTAAAGTGATCGTCAAGTGGGTGCGGAGTGCCCTCGCCCTGAGAGTCTAAGCCGTAAAACCCTTAGTTAACGAGATAATTGACAATTAAGTTGGTCATTTTGGCATTTAAGGTTTCCATGCAAACGTAAACAACCGAGCATCACACATCACACCACGATGAGAAAATATGACAGGGGGTCCCCTTAATTTCGACATTTTCCCCATGTTAATTCCCATAAGGAAATTTCAAAATTGATTCTAAATTCTAAACTTTTTATACCGATTTATTGTATTGCATTATCCGTAATGCTTATTACTCTCATTTAAGATTAGTCCATCTTTATTACGTCTGTCGCACCATCATTTAACATTAGTCCATCTTCATTACGTCTGTCGCACCCTCATTTAACATTAACCAACCCTCATTTAGTGTGTTGCACTCTCATTTAACATTAACCAACCCTCATTTAGTGTGTTGCACTCTCATTTAACATTAACCAACCCTCATTTAGTGTGTTGCACTCTCATTTAACATTAACCAACCCTCATTTAGTGTGTTGCACTCTCATTTAACATTAACCAACCCTCATTTAGTGTGTTGCACTCTCATTTAACATTAACCAACCCTCATTTAGTGTGTTGCACTCTCATTTAACATTAACCAACCCTCATTTAGTGTGTTGCACTCTCATTTAACATTGACCAACCTTCATTTAGTGTGTTGCACTCTCATTTAACATTAGCCAACCC
>Ga0210040_10006208_pt1 | contig 14953 bp, 12 predicted proteins | sample CryGeyCG12114_NA_FD_185462 | JGI IMG/M metagenome (GOLD analysis project Ga0210040, IMG submission 185462) | Groundwater microbial communities from aquifer - Crystal Geyser CG19_WC_8/21/14_NA (SPAdes) (version 2) | ecosystem: Environmental > Aquatic > Deep subsurface > Groundwater | place: USA... | reverse complement strand
CCCGGGGGGAACCCCCTAGGCAATTGCGGGAGGCGTGTGGCATGGCTGCAGGACTGAAATTGGTGGAAGGTAACCAGGTGAGCGTAGACCGTCAGAAGGCGCTGGATGCGGCCCTCGCGCAGATCGACCGGGCGTTCGGCAAGGGCTCGGCCATGAAGTTGGGCCAGAAGGAGACGATGAATGTCGAGGTGATCTCGACCGGATCGCTCGGGCTGGACATTGCTTTGGGCGTGGGCGGCCTGCCGAAGGGGCGCGTCATCGAGGTTTATGGCCCGGAAAGCTCGGGCAAGACGACGCTCGCGCTGCATGTTCTGGCCGAGGCGCAGAAGGCTGGCGGCACCGTCGCCTTCGTCGATGCCGAACATGCGCTCGACCCGGTCTATGCCAAGAAGCTGGGCGTCGATATCGACGAGTTGATCGTCTCTCAGCCCGATACGGGCGAGCAGGCGCTGGAAATCGTCGACACGCTGGTGCGCTCCAACGCCATCGACGTGCTGGTGGTCGATTCGGTTGCCGCGCTGGTGCCGCGGGCCGAGATCGAAGGCGAGATGGGCGACAGCCATGTCGGCCTGCAGGCCCGGCTGATGAGCCAGTCGCTGCGCAAGCTGACCGGCTCGATCAATCGATCCAAGTGCATGGTGATCTTCATCAACCAGCTGCGCATGAAGATCGGCGTGATGTACGGCAATCCCGAGACCACGACCGGCGGCAACGCGCTCAAGTTCTACGCCAGCGTACGGCTCGACATTCGCCGCACCGGGCAGATCAAGGACCGGGACGAGATCATCGGCAATTCCACCCGGGTGAAGGTGGTCAAGAACAAGGTCGCGCCGCCGTTCAAGCAGGTCGAGTTCGACATTATGTACGGCCAGGGCATCTCCAAGATCGGCGAGATTCTCGATCTTGGCGTCAAGGCAGGCATTGTGGAGAAGTCGGGCAGCTGGTTCAGCTATGACAGCGTGCGCATCGGTCAGGGACGCGAGAACGCCAAGCAGTTCCTCAAGGAAAATGCCGAAATGTGCGCCAAGCTCGAGGCCGCAATCCGCAGCAAGACCGACGAGGTTGCCGAGGAGATGATGGCCGGGCCGGACCCCGATACGGACGACGATACCGGGGAGTAAGGCAGAGCCGCTTCGGATCCTTCCGAAGACGCGGCCGACGATGACCTGGGCGAGTGACTATAGACGCGCGCGGCGGCTTCACTACTCGCTTAGGTCGTCGACGCTCTATCAAGGCTATCAAGCGGGTGGCGGCCCGGCAGCGATGACATGAGGGCTCGCCAAAATAGGCGCACGCCTAATTGAAGACGATAGACCGCGCCTGCCAACACACTGGAGATCTGACGGCCAGGGGCCGAAAGAACTCCTTGGCGCAGCCCCGGCGTTGCGATCGCTGAGGTGCAAGGAGGCCCTCGCTGCCGACACCCCGGGCATCTACTCACCGCCACGCGCAGTCACGCGCTGACCCCGAATGAGCAGCCCAGCGCTCCTTGCGGCTTAATCCGCTTGTCGCAGACGGTGGCACCGCTTACTTCGCGTGCATGCATTCGACCAACGAAATCCGCCGTGCGTTCCTCGACTTTTTCGCTGCAGCGGATCACCAGCCCCTGCCCTCGGCGCCGCTCGTTCCTTACAACGATCCATCGCTCATGTTCGTCAATGCGGGCATGGTGCCGTTCAAGAACGTGTTCACCGGGTTGGAGACACCGCCCGCGCAACGGGCAACCACCAGCCAGAAATGCGTGCGCGCCGGAGGCAAGCACAACGACCTGGACAATGTCGGCTATACCGCACGGCACCTCACTTTCTTCGAGATGCTCGGCAATTTCAGCTTCGGTGACTATTTCAAGGAACGGGCCATCGAGCTCGCCTGGAACATGGTCACCCGCGAACTGGGCCTCGCCAAGGATCGGCTGACCGTCACCGTCTACCACACGGACGACCAGGCATTCGACCTTTGGAAGCAGATCGCCGGCCTGCCGGATGAACGTATCATCCGCATCGCCAGCAAGGACAATTTCTGGGCCATGGGCTCGGACGGTCCGTGCGGTCCCTGCTCGGAGATCTTCTGGGACCATGGCCCCCATATGCAGGGCGGCCCGCCCGGGTCGCCTGATGAGGATGGCGATCGCTTCGTCGAGATCTGGAACCTCGTCTTCATGCAATATCTGCAGGAGAACGACCAGATCACCGGCGACCTGCCGCGCCCCAGCATCGACACGGGCATGGGGCTCGAGCGGATCGCGGGCGTGCTCCAGGGCGTGCACAACGTGTTCGATACAGACACCTTCCGCGCGCTTATCGACGCCAGCGAGGATCTGACCGGCACCAAGGCGGATGGCGAGCAGACGGCAAGCCATCGCGTGATCGCCGATCACCTGCGCTCGACCAGCTTCCTCATCGCCGACGGCGTGCTGCCGTCCAATGAAGGGCGCGGTTACGTGCTGCGGCGGATCATGCGCCGCGCCATGCGCCACGCGCATCTGCTCGGCGCGAAGGAGCCGCTGATGCACAGGCTCGTACCGGCACTTGTGCAGGAGATGGGCGCCGCTTACCCTGAAATTGCCCGCGCGCAGGTGTTGATCGGTGACGTGCTCGAACGTGAGGAGACACGTTTTCGCCAAACGCTCGAAAAGGGCCTCCGGCTGCTGGACGAGGAGACTGCCACGCTGCACGAAGGCGCGCAGTTGGCGGGTGAGACGGCGTTCCGCCTCTACGACACGTTCGGCTTTCCTTACGACCTCACCGAGGACGCTCTGCGCGTGCGCGGCATCGGCGTTGACCGGGAAGGCTTCGACACGGCGATGGCGCAACAGCGTCAGGCCGCGCGTGCAGCGTGGAGGGGTTCCGGAAGCGCGGCCGACAGCGAGCTGTGGTTCGACATCGCCGAGCGCGAGGGCGCGACCGAATTCACCGGCTACTCAGCATCGGCGGGCGAGGGCCGCGTCGTGGCTCTGGTGCGGCAGGGAAGCGAAGTCGCGCGCGCCGAAGCCGGTGACGACGTGATAGTGCTCACCAATCAGACGCCCTTCTACGGCGAAAGTGGCGGCCAGATGGGCGACACCGGTACCATCAGTACCGATAAGGGACTCATGATGCGCGTCAGCGATACGCTGAAGCCACTCGGCCGTCTTTACGCCCATCATGCACGGGTGGAGCAAGGAAGCATAGCTGTCGGCGATACCGTTCACATGGCCGTCGACGCCGAGCGCCGAGATCGGATCCGGGCCAATCACTCGGCAACTCACCTGATGCATGCAGCGCTGCGCAATCGCCTCGGCGAACATGTGACACAGAAGGGTTCGTTGGTTGCCGAGGACCGTTTGCGCTTCGACTTTGCGCACCCCAAGCCGCTCACATCAGATGAGATCGCCGCCATCGAGGCCGAGGTCAATGCCGAGATCCGCCATAACGAAGAAGTAATCACGCGGCTCATGAGCCCGGACGATGCGATCGCTGCAGGAGCCATGGCGCTGTTCGGCGAGAAATACGGCGAGGAAGTGCGCGTGCTCTCGCTCGGGCGATCGAATTGGAACGAGAGCGGCCGCAATTTCTCGGTCGAGCTGTGTGGCGGCACACATGTGCGCGCCACTGGCGATATCGGCCTGTTCCGCATCATCTCGGAAAGCGCTGTTTCCTCAGGCATACGACGGATCGAGGCGCTGACCGGCGAGGTGGCCCGGCAATGGGTGGTCGCGCGCGAAGAAGCGCTCAAGGCAATCGCAGCGACGTTGAAGACGGCGCCGGACGAGGTGGAAGCGCGTGTCGCAGGACTGGTCGACGAGCGCCGGCGGCTCGAGCGCGAACTGGCGGAGGCGAAAAAGCAGCTGGCGCTCGGCGGAGCCGGCACGGGCGCGCCAGTGGCGCCGGACGAAACAATCGGCGACATCGCCTTCGCCAGTCAGGTGCTGCAAGGCATGAGCCCGCGCGAATTGCCCGGTCTTCTGGACGAGACGAAGAAGCGCCTCGGCTCGGGCATTGCAGCGATCGTCGTAGTCAATGAAGGCCGCGCCAGCGTCGCGGTAGGCGTTACCGATGACCTTACCGGACGTTACAGCGCCGTCGATCTGATCCGCAGGGCAGTCAGCGAGCTCGGCGGCAAAGGTGGGGGCGGGCGGCCGGACATGGCTCAAGGCGGCGGTCCCGACGGCGACAGCGCCACGGCGGCACTTGATGCCATTCGTGCGCTCCTCGCCGGAGAGACCGTTCCTAGTTAGGTCCGAGAACCATACCCGGCGCCGCGGACGTCCGGCTCGCTACCGCGAGAACGGTTGACCTCGGGCGAAGTGCGCGCGTCAATCTGCCCGCCCTTCGTGCTGCCGAAGCTCTCGTCGGTCTGGTTCTGCGGCTTCATGGCACCTTTGGCGTTCTTCGGTTCGTTGCCGTCTTTCATTGATTTTCTCCTATGGTCTGTCTCACCAACGCACGTGGCCAGGAGGAGTGCCACGCTGTGCATGCATCAGCGTAAGTGGTGCACGGCTCAGGTGGACCTGGCGCGCGTCTCTGGCCCTCAGCGGCCTGACAGTCCGTGCTTCTCCAGGAAGGTCGTCAACTGGTCCGCTACCGCGACATTGTTGAGGTCTGCAAAAGGAATGTGGGTATTGCCTTCGAGACCGGCCGAGGGAAGCATGAGCACTTCGGCTTGGCCACCATGCGCGTTGACGACGCGGACGAATTCGCGACTCTGCGCCACGGTGCCGCTCCAGAACGTCTCTTCCGTATTGTCCCCCCAGACGATCTGGATGGGGATGCGGGTAAGCCTTTCGAACTCTTTCAGAGGAACATGCGTCGGGCCGAAACCTCCTTCCGGAGTTTGCGGCCCCTCGCCATCGGGAAAGACGAAGGCAGCCGGCTCGTAGGCCACGATTGCCTTGACGTTGTCGCTCTCCAGCGCAGCGAGCATGGCGCGCCAGCTGCCGGCAGAGTTGGTCAGCAGGACGCTCGGCCCGATCCTCTCCAAAGCCTTTGCCGCGGCCGAGGCTTCCAGATGCGCATTCTTGGCAAAGTCGAATTCCTGATAACGCGCGCTCATGGCCTGTTCCATTGCCGCGGCGTCGCCTGTCGGGAACTGGACATCCTCGAACCACGTGCCCGGTTCGGGGCCGAAGCGCCATGAAACCCAATTGCGCTGGTCCTGGCCAATGACGGGTTCGACCGCATAAGGCTCGCAGCTCATATTGCCGCGGCCTACGCGCGGACCGTCCCAGATGTAGACCGGGAAGCCTCTGCGGAGCAGGATATCGCGATATCCCTGTCCACCGTCCCAGCGCTCCTGCCAAACCTGGGCGCTCGAACTATGCCAGAGGAACAAACCAATGCCCCGCGCATCAGCAGGTATCTGGTATTCGACCGAGCCGTTGTCGCAATGCAGCGTGTCCTCGCCCCGGGTCACGACCGTGCCCCCCGCGAGAAAGCTGCCTTGGCGCTCAAGCATGATCGGCGCCGTGGGCTCGTGCGGCGCGCCCGGAATCTCGGCAAAAGCGAGGGTCGAACAGCCTGCCAGCCAAATGGCAGTGCTCGTAATGGCGGTGCGGCACGCCCGGAAACCAGCGACTCCGGGCCGACCTTTGCGAGCGCCCGTTAATTGGGCGGCGCGGCTCATATCCCGGCTTCTACTGGGTAGTATATCAGCGTGGGCGGAACCTCCGCGAAAATGACCCCGTTTTCGGCAACGGCCTGCTCCTGTGGTGAAGCCATAGCCGCGGCCATCGCGGCCCCATTATCGAATTCAGCCGCGAATACGCAGAATTTGGGCGACCCGCCCTCTGGCGCCTGCCCATTGCAGCTGTAACTCACCACCCGCGCGCCAGGCAGCTTGCGCACCAGCGCAACATGCTCATTCATGTGGTAGCGCTTGAACGCCCCGGGATCAGGCTGCGACGGGTAGGGAACGACAACATTGCGCATGGTTCCTCCGCAGCTTGCAGTACTGGAGGCGCTACTTAACGTGCTAAGCTTACCTGCACAATATCCCGGGGCCTGACCCTGAGCTTGCCGGGAAGACGCGGCCTACGTCACGTTTTTTGATCGCCGCTGTAAGCGCGCGCAGTTCCTCGACCAATTCTTCCAGCCGCTGCGGCCCGAACCGGTCCGAATATTCGCGCATCAAGTGCAGAACGTGACGCGAGACCGCTTTGACGATCGTGCGCCCGTCCGGAAACAAGCCTACAAGGCTGCGGCGACCATCAAGTTCCTTGAGTATCCGGGTGACGCTTGGCGCATGGAGCAGCCCAACCTCCGCCAAACCCGTCGCGTCCGTGCACCCGCGGTCGTTGATTACGCGCATCACGCGCCATTGCGAATCGGTAATCTTGAATTCACGAAGCTTCGGCCGCATCGGCGCCAGCAACGCTTCTTTGGTGCTCATCAGGAGCTCGGCAAGCGATTAGTCAAATGGAGGCATCTTTCGGATGGCCCCCTGCCGGGTAATTCTGGGGCTTTTCACGCTCGAACTGAACCATTCACCGGATATCCGCTCCACGAGGAAGTCCGCACGGCTGAACCTGCCCGACGCGGCTCCAAAACTTTTCCGTCGCTCGGGTGCCGCGCCGCGAGAGGCGACCATTACGCGCAAAGGCGATATCGGCGCACCATCTGCATAAACGAACTCAGCAAAGCGAAGGCCTGCCGAACTCATGACATCCGCGCCAGCCCGCCCCGACCCTCGTGACTTCCGCAAGCGCCTGCTGGCACGCGAACCGGTGCTGGGCTCGTTCCTGAAGTTTCCTGGCCCGCATGCCACCGAGATTTTCGGCTCGATCGGCTACGATTTCGTGCTGCTCGACGAGGAGCACGCCCCCTGGTCGCGCGATCAGCTCGGCATGGGCTACCTCGCTGCACGCGCCTTCGGGACTGCGGCGATCACGCGCATCGCGCGCCCCGACGCCGCGAGCATCCTCTCGGCGCTCGATGACGGAGCGATCGGCGTGATGGTGCCGCACGTTTCCTCCCCCGAAAAGGCGCGCGATGTCGCTTCGTGGGCGCGCTACAAGGGAGGTACGCGCGGTTCGGGCATTGGCCGAGCGGGAGAGTACGGCGCGCGGATCGGCGCTGGTGGCATCGAAGCCTATTACGAGGAAGCCGACCAAGTCAGCACGGTGGTCGCCATGATCGAGGATGCAGAGGCGATTGCGCGGATCGACGAGATCACGGCCGTTCCGGGCATAGATGCGTTCTTCATCGGCCGCGGCGATCTGGGGCTCTCGCTGAGCAACATGCAGGAAACCGGGCCCACACTGGCCGAGGCGACAAGGATCATCGCGGAGGCGGTCATCCGCAACGGCAAGGTGCTGGCCGCTGTATCGCCCACCCTAGACGGCGACGATGCCAAGCAGATGATGGATCTTGGCGTCACCTGCATGTTCGTCGGCAACGACCAAGGTTTCATGCGGGCAGGCGCTTTGGCGCAGCTCAAGAACTTCCGCACGCTATACGACCTGGACTGAAGAGCGAGGCCAAGTAGGGCTGGATCTGCGAAAAGATTAGTCGCGGGGATGCACGGCCAGTGATGGAGTAGCCGACCGTATCGGCTACCCCGCCCCGTGCTCAGGCGGATCGACGTCCTCACACCAGCCACTGCGAGGCACACCCGACGTCGTCGACCGGGTGTGAAGTCGTCACGCCGCCCGCGGCGAGGACCGCGAGCGGCGTGATGAAGGACGCACTCAGGCGCGGCAGTCAGGCGAAGTAGACCGTCTTGGTCTCCAGATAGGTCTCGAGCCCCTCGATGCCGCCTTCGCGGCCGAGGCCCGATTGCTTGAACCCGCCGAACGGCATCTCAATGTCGACGATCATGCCGTTCACCGTCACGCTGCCGGTCCGGTACTCGCGGGCGATCCGGTAGCCGTGCTCGGGATCGGACGTGTAGACCGCCCCATGCAGGCCGTAATCGGAGTGATTGGCCTTGGCGAGCATGTCGGCTTCACCGTCATAATCGATGATGCTGACGACCGGCCCGAAGATCTCCTCCCGCGCGATGGTCATGTCCGGGTCGACATCGGTGAAGATGGTCGGCTCGACGAAGAAGCCGCCGTTGAGGTCGGCCGGACGCCCGCCGCCCAGCGCCAGCGTTGCGCCTTCCGCCTTGCCCTTCTCGATATAGCCGAGCACGCGGTCGAGCTGGCGCTGCATGGTGAGCGGTCCCATGCCCGAGTCGGCCGAGAACGGATCGCCTACCTTCACCTTAGAAACGGCATTGCGATAAGCTTCCACCATCTCGTCCTTGCGGCTGCGCGGTACCAGCACGCGGGTGAGCGAGAAGCACACCTGGCCGGTGATCGGCATCGAATAGGGCACCAGGCTGGGCAGCACCTTGTCCATCTCGGCATCCTCGAGGATGAGCGCCGCGCTCTTGCCGCCCAGCTCAAGCGAGACGCGCGCCAGCCGCTGGGCCGCCACCCCGGCAATGTGCTTGCCCGCTGCGGTCGACCCAGTGAAGCTGATCTTGTCGATGCCAGGATGCCGGATCAGGTGATCGCCGATCTCACGGCCCGCAGGCAGCATGTTGAACACACCTTTGGGCAGCCCCGCCTCGGCGATGCACTCGGTCAGGATATGCGCGTCGATCGGCGTTTCGGGCGATGGCTTGGCGACCATGGTGCAGCCTGCGGCAAGCCCGGCCGCCACCTTGTAGATCAGCAGCACGAGCGGCGCGTTCCAGGGCGTGATGCAGGCGGTCACGCCGGCGGGCTCGGCCACTACGCGCACCTTCCCACCCGAAGAGCGCGTGCGCTCGTCCACGAACGGATAGGTCGAGCACAGGCTGGCATAGTAATTGAACAGGCCGGGAGCTTGCCCGCTGGCCTTGCTGGTGAAGCCGATCACCGCGCCGACCTGCCCGGTCCAGGCCTCAGCCAATTCAGGCAGCCGCGCGGTGAGCAGATCGGCGACCTTCGTCAGATATCGGCCACGTTCCTCCGGCGCCATGCGCGGCCATGGGCCCTTGTCGAACGCCTCGCGCGCTGCGGCTACGGCGGCATCGACATCGGCCGTGCTCGGCTCGACATAGCGCAGGATCACCTCCTCATCGTGCGGCGTGACGACCGTCAGTTCCTGGCCACCGCCGCTGGCTGCACGCCACTGGCCATCGATGAATATCTGCTCGGCACCGCGGGCGCCGATGCCTGACAATGTCTTGCTCAATTCCTTCATGGTAGTTCCTCTCCAATGACCAGCACGGTTCACGTTGCGAGGCGCCGGCCGACGGCTCCTTCAAGAGCCTCGCGCCTCGCTCTGCCGCTCAAGCCTGCCATTTCCGCCGCCATGGCAGATGCTGCAAGCCAATTCGAGATCCGTGCTAAAACGGGCCAAAGGCCACCTTGGCGGTCCTGCGGGACTGCCTCCGCACCCTTCGCTATTGCAGCATACCCGAACGCTGGCTAGGTATCCGCAGCAGGCGGGCTGACTTTGCGGCCGGCATCTTGCCGCGCCTCTGCGCGCCGGGGCCGTTGCGATAGAGGGTCCGCATGGCGCGGTCGATGTTCCGAAGGCTTAGGAAGACCAATGAACTCCCCACGGATTGCGGTTCTCGTTCCTTGTTATAACGAGGAAAAGCCCATCGCCAGCGTGGTTTCGGACTTTCGGGCCGCGCTCCCGCATGCGCAGATCTACGTCTACGACAACAATTCCCAGGACAGGACGGTGGAACTGGCCCGCGCCGCGGGTGCCGTCGTGCGGATCGAGCCGCAACAGGGCAAGGGCAACGTCGTCAGGCGCATGTTCGCCGACATCGAAGCCGATGCCTACGTGCTGGTCGATGGCGACAACACCTACGAAGCAGGCGCCGCCCCCAAGCTGGTCCAGGCGCTGCTCGAGCAGAACCTGGATATGGTCACCGGCGTACGCGTGACCGAGCAGAAGGCTGCTTACCGGGCCGGCCATCGCTTCGGCAACTGGCTGCTGACCGGCATGGTCGGGTCCATCTTCGGCCGGCGTACGGGCGACATGCTGTCGGGCTATCGCGTATTCTCGCGCCGTTTCGTCAAAAGCTTCCCGGCACTCTCGCGCGGTTTCGAGATCGAGACCGAGTTCACCGTCCATGCGCTCGAGCTGCGCATGCCCATCGCCGACGTCGAGACCGTCTATGTCGAGCGCCTGCCGGGCTCGGAGAGCAAGCTCAGCACGGTTCGCGACGGCGTGCGGATCCTGCGCATGATCGTTTCTCTGGTGAAGGAGGAGCGCCCGCTGCAATTCTTCGGACTGCTCGCGGCTGCTCTGTTCCTGCTCGGCATCGGCCTTGGCTATCCGGTCGTGGCGGAGTTCGCCCGCACCGGTCTCGTGCCCCGTTTCCCGACCGCAATCTTGGCCTCGGCGATCATGGTGATCGGCGTGCTGTGCTTCTTCTGCGGGCTGATCCTCGACAGCGTGACGCTGGGCCGCCGAGAGAACAAGCGGCTTGCCTACCTCTCCTACATTTCCCCGCGCCCCATCGAGCGATGACGCTTTCGCCCGGTGCGATCCAGGGGCTGCGTTACCTGGTGGTCGGCGGAATCGGCTTCGTCGTCGATGCCGGAATAATATGGGGCCTGGTTCAGGGCGGCATGAACCCGTGGTTCGCGCGGCTATTCTCCTTTTCGGTCGCGGTTTTGACCACCTGGTGGCTCAACCGGATGTGGACTTTTGCGGAATCTCGTTCGCGGAACGTCGGCAGCGAGGCGGGCGCCTACTTCCTAGTGCAGATTGCCGGCGCGCTGACCAATTTCGCGGTCTATTCGCTGGTTCTCGCATTCATTGCGCCCACGCCGACCAACGCGGTGATCGCGCTGGCTTTCGGTTCGGCAATCGGCCTCATCGTGAACTTCGCCGGGGCCAAGCTGGTCGTGTTTGCTGAATGATAAACTTTGCCAGGTAAATCATGCCTCGGCGCGAGAAGACGCCTGTGGATTCGGATCTGTCGGCCTCGTCCATGATCGACGTGACCTTGCCTGGATTTAATCGGAAGAACGACGCGATGGACAATGCAAGTCGGGGCAAGATCGCGTTTGTCGATGCGCTTGTCTGGAGCATAACTTACTTCGCGATCCTCCTGCTCGGCACATGGGCAGTCATCGTCCAGATCGGCGTCCAGCTCGACATCACCTTCCCCCAGGTGCGTTCCCTGCTCCCGGTCTGTTTCCTTGCGGCGCTGGGCGGCGCATTCTGGTTCGTGCGTGGCGAGGCGCGCCGCATCTTGCTTAGCGGGGCCGCACCCGCATCGGACGCACCTATTGCCGAGGCGGATAGATCCACGCCGGCAAAGGGGATCGTGCAATTCGCCATTGCTGCTGGCGCATTACTGGTGGCGCTTAGCGTCGCGTTCGTCACCAAACCCGTGGCGCAGAATCTCGCCATGAACCTGGCCTTTTTCGCCGTTCTGCTTTCGGTTCTCGGATGGGGTCTGGCGACGCAATGGCGCTTGGACGGGCGAGCCGTACCGCATGCCGGGACTCCGTATCTGCACAACACTTATCCGGTTGCTACGCTGGCAGTGCTGGTGCTGGCGACGCTGGTCCCGCTGTTCACCCATCGGTTCGACCATGACGATTCTGCTTTCCTCAACATCGCTGCGGGGATGATCGGCGATCCGCGGCCGATCCTTACCTGGGACACCATCCTGGGCGATCCGAACCAGACGATCATGCTGCCCAGCTACCGGGTCGAGGTGATCTTCGCCTTTTGGGCGGCACTGGCGAACATCACCGGCCTAGAGGTGATCGAGGTGGCGCACCTCGTGTGGCCGGCCTTTGCAGCGCTGGTGTCTGCCGCAGCCTATTGCCTGTTCGCCCGCGAGGTCGCCGGGCGGGAGTGGCTGATCGCGTTTCTAGCCAGCCTTGCCTTCCTGCTGGTGTTCGCCGGCGTTCACCACAGCTTCGGCAATTTCAGCTTCGTGCGCTTCCAGCAAGGCAAGTCGCTCCTGTTCATCGCCATCGTCCCGCTGATCTACCTGTTTGCAGTGCGGTTCTGGCGCGATGGCAATTGGCGTGACTTTGCAGCGCTTACGCTGACGCAGGCGGCCGGCACGGGGCTTTCCGCCAATGGCGTTTATCTCAGCGTCATCGCGCTTATCATCGTCGCTCTCGGCCTTCTCCTCACGGATCCTGCCAGGATCGGGCGCTTCATTCTGCTGGGCTTCTCCGGAATTTGGCCGGTCTGCGCAGGCCTGATCATTCTTCTCACCACCGGCGCTTTTTCGTCCGAAATCATGCGTACGCCTTCGGTTATCGAGAGCATTGCGGATGTATTCGGCTGGGTCCAGGCCTATGTCGTAGTGCCGCTGATCCTGGCCGGCTGGGCGCTGTTCCGCGGCTGGACAGCGCGTTTCTACCTCGGCTGCGTGCTGGCTTTCACGCTCCTGGTACTCAACCCGCTGCTCAACCCGCTGTTCGCCGATAACGTGACCGGCAATCTCAACTGGCGAATGTTCTTCGCCCTCCCCGCCCCGCTCTTTGCAGGCCTTGCGATCGCCCGGTTGTGGACCCGGCTGCGCGAAGCCTATCCAGTTCGCATTCGGGACGAAACGGCCGGCCTGCTGCTGCTGGCAATCGCCGCGGTGGGACCCGCGTCCATTTTCTGGCAGAGCAGCGTCAGCTTTGCGCCCTTCCAGCTTGATGTAGACGAGGACTACCCAATCGCTCGCGCGCTGGATGCCAAGCTGCGGCCGAATTCAGTGGTCTTGGCACCGGGAGAGATTTCTACCTGGCTGTCTACCATGCCTGATCCCAAGGCGCTGGTCGCCACCCGCCGGGTCTACCTTGTTCACTACGGGCACACGCGTCCTCAAGCGGATATCGACCTCCGCATATCGGCCGCGGATTTTGTCACTTATGGCGCACCGATCGACATTCGAGTGCCTGCCGCGATCGAGCGCTATGTCGAATATTTCGGCATCACCGACATCATCATGAAGCAAGACAATCCGCTTTTCGTCGACGCCCGGGCCGAACTGCTTCGTGGCGGATGGCGCGAGGCTGCGCATGTTGAAGACTACGTGCTCTTCGTCAGACCGCAGGACCGATAAGATCGGCGCGGCTGGTACGGCCGGGTGCTGTTCCTCAGCGCCGATCCGCCTGAGCGTTTCGTCAGGCCGGTCGACCAGGCGGCCCGCCCGCTACACCGATCTATTCTATGGACCAGCGGTGCGGCGGAGTGACCGAGCACCAGCTTTCCCGCCCTTCCACGAGCAGGTCGTAGGCATTCACATGGCGATCGTAAGCGAAGGTCCAGTCCTTCTCGTACAGGCCTAGCGTCACATGATAGAGGCCGGCCGCCAGATCGATCCGGTCCCAGGTCAGCGCGATGGACGCTGTGCCTGTCCGGCTCGGCAGCGTAACCGCATCCATTTGCGACGTAACGTCGACAAGATCCACGCCCTTGTCGTTGGCAAGCGTAACGCTGAAATGCAGGTCCCGTATTGCGGTCTTCGTCTCTATGGTCGCCTCTATCGTCAGCGGATCGCCGGCCTGCAGCGTCGTGATTTCGCTGCCGTCAGCACCCAGCAGGCGGACGCGGGTGATCTGGTTCTCCAGCGAACCGAAGCGATTGCGATTGAGTTCCAGATGCGGCTGGTCGCTCGTGTCGAACTCAGCTTCATCGGGCGTGCGCGCGGCTGTCTCGTCGAGGATCGCCGACATGTAATGGTGCGCGACGTCGCGCGTGGCTCCGATCGTCACCACTTCTCCGTCTCGCAGCCATAGCGCCCGGTCGCAGTTTGCTTCCACCTGCGAAAGATCGTGACTGATGAGCACGATCGCGCAGCCATCCGCGCGGAATTCGGTTATCCGATCGAGGCATTTGCTCTGGAAGGCGAGGTCGCCCACGGCCAGCACTTCGTCGATCAGCAGGATGCGCGGGCGGGTCTGCGCGGCGACGGCAAAGCCGAGCCGCAGCTTCATGCCAGCGCTGTAGCTGCGCAGCGGCTCGTCGATGAAATCGTGCAATTCGGCGAACTCGACTACTTCATCCATCCGCGCAACGATCTCGCGGCGCGTCAGGCCGGCGAGCACGCCCGTGCAGACCGCGTTCTCGCGCCCGGTGAGTTCCGGATGCATGCCCGCGCTGAGGTCAAGCAGGCCGTTCACCCTGTGCTGGGTGTATACCGAGCCCTCATTCGGGCGCATCACGCCTCCCAGCAGGCGCAACAAGGTGGACTTGCCCGACCCGTTCCGGCCGATCACGCCCAGCATCTCGCCCGGCTCCACGCCGAAGCTGACGTCGCGCAGCGCCCAGAAGTCGCGCTTCGTCCTTTGCTGGCGCCAGCCACTCTCGAGGAACCTGCGGAAGGTACGCGCGCGCTCCGTCTCGTTGTGGCTGAACTTCTTGCCGACGCGGTCCACCACGATCGCAGGCGTCACGTCAGATTTCCTCCAGGAAATGCTCGGCGGCGTTGCGGAAGTAGCGATATCCCAGGATCAGCAGCACACCCGACAAGGCCATCACGGCGATAAGTGCCGAGAAATTCGGCACAGCGCCGTTCAGCACCGCCCGATAGGCACCGATGATCTGCATCATCGGGTTGAGCTCTAGGATCGGTTTGATGGAGTCTGGCACCTGATCGAGGGCGTAGAATATAGGCGTGGTGAAGTAACCGAGCTGCAGGATTACAGGAAGGATGTACTGCACGTCGCGGAAGGTGACGTTGGCTGCCGATACGAAATAGGCGAAGCTTAAAACGAATACGAATTGCACCGCCATGATCAGCGGCAGGAACAAGACCGTCCAACCCAACCCGCCATGTTCGATAAGCGCGACCCCTAGGAGAATGGGCAGCGTGAAGAGGAAGTTGATCAGGTTGGAGACGACCGACACCATCGGCAGCGCCTGCAGCGGAAAGCCCGGATGAGCGACCAGGCTAGCATTCTGCGAAATGCTCGTCACGCCTTCATTGAGGCTGGTCTGTAGCCAGTTCCAGGCCACGATGCCGGTGAACACGAAGGAGGCGTAGTTGGGGATATTCACCCGCATGACGACGCCGAAGATCG